>OFFR01000845.1_pt1 | contig 15805 bp, 15 predicted proteins | sample 1521421 | NCBI WGS metagenome assembly OFFR01 (sample SAMEA3504087, study PRJEB24116) | mouse gut metagenome | biome: mouse gut; feature: mouse-associated habitat; material: faeces | place: Denmark | collected 2011 | reverse complement strand
CAGTTCTTCCCTGCTGATTAAATCATCCGTATACATATCCATATATTTTTGCCGGGTCTTTTTCATTCTTGCAAGGCTGTCATTTAATTCCTTCTCATAATTCTCATTTTCATCTTTTGCTTTGTAAATCTTGACAAATTCTTTTACTACATGGGCAATGACATTCTTTTTTGATTTCAGCATTTCTGCAAAATATTCTTCCAATGCCCGTATCAATTCTTCTTCATCAATCGTGACTGCATTTGGACAGTTATCCGCACCTTTTCCATTATGCCCGGAACATACCCACCGTACATATGTGTTCTTATAGGTACGGACTGTCCGCCGGAACGACCACCCGCACTCCTTACATTTTATCAGTGTACTAAAAAGATATTTGTTGCTTTGTCTCTCTCGCTTCATATTAAATGCCCCATGGCGTCCTGCCAATACTTCCTGTGCTTTATCAAATTGTTCCGGCTCAATAATCCTCAAATCCGGGCGGTCTTTTACCAGCCATTCAGACTGGTCTTTTTCTGCTCTTGTGCCAGTCAAAAAATCCGTTACTTCTTCTTTCCCATTAATAATCTTTCCGGTATACAGTTCATTCGTTAAAATACGACAGATTGCATTCTGGCTAAAGCTATAGCCCCGCTTCGTCTTACATCCTCTCTCATTGAGCATATTCGCAATCTTAGCTGCCCCATATCCTTCCTCGATATACCATGTAAATATCTGGCGGATTATGTTTGCTTCTTCTTTATTAATTGCCAAGTTAAAATAGTCGCCATTTGTCTTATCATAACCGTATACAATATTCGGCACTCGTCCTTTCTCGGCATTCATCTTTTTCCCAAACTTCACACGTTTGGAAGTATTCGCACTTTCTTCCTGCGCCAGTGCGCCGAATATTGTCAGAACGAACTCCGACTGCCCCAAGACGGTCATATTCGCCGTCAGGAACGTCGTTTCAATACCTAATGCTTTCAAAGTCCTGATACTCTGTAAAAGGTCTACCGTATTACGCGCAAAACGGGATATGTCCTTTACGACCACCATATCAAATAATCCTTGTTTCGCATCCTTCATAAGCTGGAGAAATTCTTTGCGGTTTTTAATCTTTGTACCGGAAATTCCTTCATCTGCATATAGTTTTACAAGGTCATGACCATTTTTCTGCGTATATTCAGTGAAAAATTTCTTTTGTGCCTCTAAACTATTGAGCTGGTCGGATTTATCTGTAGAAACACGGCAATAAGCAGCAATATTCATATCTTAGACCTTTCTAACTAAATAATAGCGTTCTGTTACAACTCCATTATATAATGTAGCGGAAAAAAAGACAAGGCTATTTTATGATACCTTTGCTTTTTCCATACAAGTAAGAGAACCGCTAACTTACGCAGCGGTTCTCTCCTTCTCCTCTTTCTTCCTCCCTCCTCTCTTTCTCTTTGTCTCTCTCTCTCTCACACACACACTCTCTCTCTTTCTCTCTCACACAGCAATAAAAATCTGAACTATGTAATCTGCCGTCGCCTCTGGGGTGTTTGGATTGTGGAATCTAAAATTTAATTTACTTTTTTTGCTGATTGTCTCCGCCTCCCTTACTATCTCTTTCAACTGGTTTCTCTAACGTATGCCATCTCATGGCTTTTTAGCACTGTTTTACGGAAATGCTTTGATTATAAGCGGCGTATCAAGAATTCTGTTTCGGTTATCCAAGCGGTAATGCCCCTTTAATAGCGCCTCGCCTTTTTTCAAACTCTCCATCTCCCTTTCCCATATCCGAGGATTCATTGGGGCGATTATCCTTGCCGAATATCTGCGGTCCTCCGGGGTCGGACGGAAGATAATCTTCGTATCCGCCTGGTGAAGCGCACTTTTCTCATCCTCACCATAATGGCTGATGTATTGTGTGCTGAGAAGAAGGGATAATCCTTTTTTCCTGCCTTCATGCAACATGGAATTCAGTGTGCTGCCCTCTTTCACAGCTAAAAACTGCATTTCATCAAGCACCAGAATCTCATACCGGCTTTTCGCTTTGGGGCGGTATGCTTCTCTCCATAACAACGATACTATTAATCTTGTCAAAAACCGCCTCTGACCTTCAGGATAACAACTAATATCAATGATAGTAAGAGGGTCATCCATATCTATTTGCGCCTCTTGATTTCTTATTACAAAGTTGTCGATATCTTCATAGGGAAATAATCTCGTCAACAAATGCTGTAGATTCTCCACTGTTCTGCCAGCGTTCTCATTTATTTGCCGTTCCAGAAGCATTTCCTCGACAATCCTCAGCAAACGTGAAATACAAAGACCGTTTCCAGATTCCACAGTACGCCTAACGGCTTCTTCCAGTAACTTTTTCTGATAATAGCTGCCGCAATTCAAAACTTCCCCCAAAGCGTCTGCGACATTTTTTATGCACAGTTCTATGCTGTCGGCGCAGAATGTCCATTGAAACGACTCCTCCTCGTCTAAGTTGAAGCGTTTAACTTTATCTGGATATAAAAATTTCTTCTCCACCATTTCTTTCTCCGTAAAACTTCCGGAATAATCCAGAATCAAGATTGTCTTTCCTTGCTCACAATAGCTTTCCAACTCCCGCATAAGGAAGAACGTTTTCCCTTGACCAGAATTGCCGTAAATCAGTTTATGTCCGTTCGCTTCCCCCATCAAATGAACCTCATGTCCCTCCTTGTCCTTAATCATCGTATTTTTCCTCCTTTCCTAAGTCAACAATATCTGCCAACCCTTGTCGCTCAAAGATTCGACGCTTAATTTGCACGACTTCGATACGTTTCTCTCCGCTTTTAATTTGCTTAGAATAGCCTCCATCATCTGCAATAAGATAATTTTTTTCACGCAATTCTGATAACATCTTCTTTTTTTCACGCAATAAGCCGTAAGTTTCCAGCATTTGGTTTAATATATCGGTCGGAATTATTAAATCTTCCTCCGTATAGCATATATACCCCTCGATTTTCTCGCCACGCCGTTTTTCCTTAACTGGAAAATCTGAGATTCCCCGGCGAATAACCGTCACAAAATCATCGACAAAATCATCGTTTAAGGTCATCATATCCTGTAAAAGCTCATCGAAGTTAATCTCTTGCGGAAGATTTAACCTCTCTCTGACATCGAATCCTAAATAAAACCAAAATTCTTTATAAACTCTAAAGGCTGCATAAAACCACGCATTTTCGTGATTCTCTACTGCGGCTTTTTGGAATAATTCCTTGATGACATCATATTTCTTTTCACAGAACTTTGCAATTTGATAGAAAAAGACTCCGATTACATCATTTTCATCCTTGCTATTAGATTTATGAATCATAAATTCATCAATGAAAATGTTACAGGCGTAACGGCTTCTGGATAAATGGTCTGAAAAAACAACAACCGGACAACTTACCACATAACCATCCTCCGAAGTGCACTCTCTTTTCACAATTTTTTCCGCAATTCCTTTGCACTGATTTTCTTGCCGCTTCTGTTTGTATGGTGTTCGAGAATCATCCAAACGTGCATCCAACAGGAAAATTTCATCTTTCGCTTCCAATGCTTTTTCTATGGTGGGAGCCTTAAATTCTAACTTTTTTCTATTAAAAATTTGAAAAAAAGTTGTCAATTCGCCAATTTTCAAATCAGATAACAGAACAAAATTTAAAAATTTTTCAAGGAATAATCCGCCCTCTTCCAACAAGCTGCTAAGCATACCACCAAGCGAATAAGTTACCACCAATAGTCGAATTTCCCAGTCCGTAATTTGGTTAATTTTATCGAAATATCTCTTTTCCCACCCTTCATTTTTCTCATATTCGCTGAGACTCTTCTTATGTATCGGCAACTTCGGTAGCCCTTCTTCCTCCCGAAACATAAACATTTCCCTGTAATAAAAAACTTTGTTGAACCAGCCTCCCAAAGCCGGAATTTCAAGTGTTCTTTTACTTTTTGCAATCTCCGGTTTAAAAAACTGAAATAGTAAATCTTGAATAGTACCTTGTCTAATTCTTGCATTGAAAACAACACCATTTGCAATCATTGCATTATACAGAAACTTCCCATCAATTTTCCCCTTCAATCCAAAAATCCAAAAATCAGAGGATGTAAAATAGAAGCCAACATAGAGAAATTCAGCGTCTATTCCTTGAAATTTGATATGAAATGTTTCGCAATCCGGGATAATATTCAGCGTTAAATCTTCGATATCTTGTGTATCATCATCATAATGTTTGACAATACTAAACCGATCAGCCTGTGCTATCATCCATGACCTCACCTCCTTCCGCCTCTTTTTCCGGTATTTTTTTGCTTCTTGGTCTATACGCTGATTCAAGGCTTGCGCCATCTCTACAGCCAGCCCATTTCCTTCTCTGACCTCATGTATCAGCTCTGCCATATCATTCCGGTTGGGTACTTCATCAAAAATTGATACCATTTCGTCTGCCTCCTTTAATGTTTGTACCCCAATTATAGACCAAACAAAATCCACTCACAAAAGGGGACTTTAAAAACACCCCATCTATTTTTTCCCCTCGTAGCTTGACACAAAAGAAGCAATTAAAAACTTTTGCTCATATTAAATATTATTTGTCTAATCATACAAAAAGTGCTGCCCACTAGGACAGCACCCATTCTTTTCTTTCACTTAATATTATCTTTTGAATTAACATATACATTCTGTCTTTTTCACCAACAGTAACCCTTGGTAATTTTTTTAGCAAGTAATATCCATCCGAACAGCCTAAATATTCTTGAATTAACGATTCACTGCTTTCTTTCAACTCTTTTAAAAAAGTTTTTTCCAATTCCTCACCATTTCCATAGCTGAGTACCTCTCTTTTTAACTGTTCCATTGTTTCAACATATACAGTCATTCTTTTATGCAATATTTCTTCATATATATAATACAATAATTCCTTATAATTAAATTTACTGTTAAATAACTCTGACTTTAATTTTATTTCATATACTATCTTCAGTTTATGTACTAATAAGCACCGAGTATATATCCCGTCCACCTTCATAATTTCCCGGATAATTTTACATATTATATCACTAAGTTCCTTTTCAATAACCGGGAAACCAATATCTTTCAATATTGGATTAAAAAAGGAATAAAACATCATAGCTAGATTAATCCCCACTAAATATTCACATAGCCAAATTTCTTCTATTCTATTAACTGAAATATCATCTGAATCAAAAATTCTTCTCATTTCTTCATAACTATATTTTCCTGCATTTGTTTTTTCTGTATCCGTAAAAAGCAACCGAAATTTGCTAGATAGATAATATAGCCTAGTAACATTAGGCGCAAAATCCTGTATTTTCGCCTCTTTAAAAGTTTCTATATTTTCTTCTTTAATGATAAAAGGTATAACCTTTTCCGGATGGTCCTTAATATATTTTTTACAGTCTTTTCTTTTTTCACGTATTTTCTTTATCTGCTCTGGTGGCCATCTTGTTTCTGTGAATGGTATATAACAATCTCTATTTTGTTTATATAATAATGTATAATAAATATGTAGATATACATCTAAGTCTACTAATTTTGAAGAAAAGCTAGAATCCAAAATATCATAATACATGTCTTTATCTGACTCTGCATAATCCTCATCATTTCTAGGAGAAAACAATTTCTGTATCTCTGCTTCACATTCTGGAAATAGCGGTAAGATTTCTTTCACTACTCCTTCACTTCCTGCCAAATTAGATGGCGCATAATTTTTAGCACACTCCATCATCGTAAAAATATCAACTCTAATATACGGACAAACTTCCAACTTACTTCCACTTAATTCTTTCTCTGCAAAACAATACCGTTCCATATTATTAACCTTCTTTCGTAAATACAAAATACTCCACTTTAAAAAAATCATCTATCACCTATCAATTATAACGGTTATTTTTGAGCCTATCTTCACTAATTTTTTTTATTAGAGTATTTTGCCAAAATATAATTCATTTATCTAACCACTAAAACCCGTATCAATAGAACCAACTATACTACCAGATTCAAATTTCCGGCCTGATTCATGAATTCTCTGAGGTCGTCAATATATTTATATGGCGCATACTCTGAATATATTTCGGGGTTATCTAATATCACAATCTGCACATCTTTACCTCTGAGCGCTTCCAATGTATTCGGAACATTTCTTGCTTCATTCATATTCTTACATTTATATGCAATACATCCTTCTTCATCAAACTTTTTTGCCAATATATAAAACGGATTATTATCTCTTACCATTCCCTTCACTCTCCCTTATTAACCTATCCATTTCATATTGAAATGCTTCTTCTATTACGATACCGCCGAGTCTGTTTTTCTCATACAACTATTTTTATTATATCTTAGATTATCATAAACTCCGAAAAAATAGAAGGGTATAAAACTAAAATATCCATTCCAAACCCTCTCCCTTTTGGGACTGGCCAATCCCGCCTCGGATTGGCCTCCCCAAAAGTCTATTTTTATTTTTGGAACATGTCCCAATCAATCTACACCTTTTGGAACTACACATGCTTCATACTGGTTCACCAGCCGATAAAAACTGGTTTTTGCCATCCGAAGCATTATCATGGCAGATTTCGCACTGAGCTGTCCCTCCTTCCACTTGGCATAAACCTCTGGGAACTCCTCCGGAATCTGCATTCTGGGTCGTCCAAGATGTTTTCCCTTCTTCTTCGCCGCCTCGATTCCCTCACTCTGTCTCTTTCTAATTAGAAGCCTTTCCTGCTCTGCCATAGACGAAAGCACTTCGATGAGTATATTATGAATCATCTCCACAATCCACTCCTGGCCTTCCGGCACTTCCACCAGTGATGTAGGCAAATCCAAAACTTTTAACCGTATCTGATGGTCTTGGAACCACTGTAATTCTTTCCGTATATCCGCCTTGCTTCTGCTCAGGCGGTCTAATGATGTAATGATAAGCGTATCCCCTGCACGTAATCCCAATGTCCCCTTCAATGCCTGGTATGCCGGTCGGTCCAAGTCCTTTCCGCTTGCCTTGTCCATCAGGATATTCTCAGGTAAGACAAACTGCTTTAAACGGCCAATCTGACGGTCAAGATTCTGCTCTTTTGAACTGACCCTTGCATATCCAAAGACTCTCTGCATGGCTTCGTCCTCCCCTGTTCGTTTCATTTTACCCTGTTATGCAACTATCTCAACTCTTTCCGTCTCCTTGTTGTAATAATAAACAGAATCCGACAGCCTTGCCTCTGGCTCTACCATACCGAAACCATGGTTGATTTCACAAACCATCTTCTTCAATTCCTCTGCTGTGACTCGTCCGGTATCCTTCAGTAACAATAGTTCATGTACCGAGCAAGGCAGGATGTAGAAATCCCCACCTTGCTCTTGCGCAAATTCCCGCAGCAAATCCTCCCGTAAGATTGCCCTCCCTCCATAACTCTCGCTTGGATTCTTCACCACATGTAATTGTTCAATCCCTGCTAGGCAAGCTTTTATTTCTCCTGCTTCTACCTGCTTCGTAAGCAGTTCTGCCATGCCTGGGTCAGCCGTTTCCCGAAGCAGCTTTTTCCTAACAAATTCCATTACGGATTCTACTCGGAAACTTTCTTTCTTTAGATTTCTCAGAGCTGTTTTCCACAGCACCTCTAACCCTACCTTCCAAGTTTCCATCTGTTCCAATTCACAAGCACTGAGGCTATCATTTCCTGTTCTTCTTTCACAAGAATATAAAATACAACTGCAAAATCCAGATATTCCTTATAAGGTACTTGCTTTAGAAGCTCTGTATTCCAGTTCTTATTTATGACCCGCATTTGAAGCCGGTGCTTTACCTCCTCCCACTTCTTTGGAATCTGTTCTTTAACGGAAAACAAAGGATTCTCGCATATCTGTACAATCATTTCTACATATTTTTCAAAACCTCCTGTCTGCTGGTATCCTTGATACAGTTCCTCCAGATAGATGGTCGGGCATGGTTCTTTCTGGTTCTTCCATAAAACGACTGCTTCTTTTGCCGTATCATTTGTTTTCTTCACACTCTGAAAATATACTTCCGCCCTTCCAAGGAAACGTGTTTGCAGGGCGTCTTTTAACGCTTCTTTAAACTCCGCATAATTCATTCGTTTTTTCTCCATTTTCTTTCCCTTTCCATACATAAATAATCTTTATTCTTCCTAAGAGATGGCTTCGCAGATGATTTTTGCGAAAACACGGAATCCGGATACAAATCCCTGCCGTTCCCCGATGGCACATGCCTGGCACATCAGATTTGTAAATTCTTCATCTGTAATCTCCTTTAAATCCACATTTTTGAACAACGCAGACAATTCATCGCTTATCTCATGGTCATTCTTCTCCATCTCTTTTGTTTCTGCAAATATTCTATTATAGATATCTCTAATTAACATGACTCTATCCTTTCCTCTGTAAATACAGCATTATGCCGCTTCTTTTGTTTTGGTTTTTTTCAGCCCGCTTAATGCCTTCGTATAAATCTCCGGCGTCATCTGTTCCAGCTTATGTATCTTGTATCTGGCTAACACATTCTCAACCGGAACCCCTGTACGCTTTAACTCCTGCTCTAAAACGGTTTTCTGCATGTCCGTAATCCGGCTTTCCTCTGGCTTCTGACTGGGATTCTGCCGATTTTCCAATTCCTGTCCGGCTTTCTCCCTGTTTCCCGTCTCCTGGCTGGTATTCTCCTTACATTCTGCTTTTTGTCCTTCATCTGGCTTACCTCCGGCATTCTGCTGATTTCCCGTATCCTGCCTTACCTTCTGTTTCGGCTTTAATTCAAACACCTTAACGCCTTTTCCATTTACAATCACAAGGGCAGTTATCTCCCTCTGTTCATTGTAAGAAATGGACTGTACCGAAAACCTGTCACTGGTTGTAAACTTGTTGTCTCTCTTCTGAATCGTGGCATTTCCCGCACCAATCCAGATAAACGGCGCCGTATACAATTCCCTTCCCACGCCCCAGTTAAAGCAGGCCCGTTTAAAGGAATCCGAAGCCTGCCCTTTCTCCTTCTCCGAATAGCTGGTCGTCCCTACGTCCTGCTTGGCAATCCACTGGCATTTCTCACCGTCCCAGATTTCCACGGTGCAATATAAATTCCCATCTATGATTTGATGTGTCCGCTTCCATCCAAAGGGCGTAAACGTCTCATCCAGAATCTTCTGGTCTACCCGTGCGTCCTTAAATAAAAGAAGGCTCAAGCCCCTTTCATTGATGGTCGATACCCGGCATTCAATTTCGTCTGCCCTCAATAACCGGACAAACGCTTTCTCACCGCCTGCCCCGTCAACTGCTTCTTCCCGTTCCGACTTATTCCCGGACTCCTCCTTTCTGAGACTTGACGCTCTCTTTGCTAATTCTTCTTTGATATCTGGCATACTTCACCTCCACAATATAAGATAAGGAGAGACTTTTTCTGCCTCTCCTCACGAAATCCTTCATTCTATTAGAAACTTCCTTTATTTCAGTCTCATCCAAATACCTTCCATACCTGCATATTCCGTTTATTCACTTTTTATATCTGTAAAACCACAAATCTCCCCTATGCTGCTTTCACCGTAAGCCTCCGGCTATGGACAATCTTCTGGTACTCTGCATATACCTCCGGCTTCTCTGCTTTCAGACGTTTCTCGTCTATCCTCTGGCTGTCTACCGCTTTCCATGATACACGGTACTTCTCATTTTCCGCTAACTCCGCTTCCCCAAGATACATCTTTAACTCCTGCTCTATCTGCTTCTTCTCCGTCTCCATCTCTGCCATGATGTCCACCAATTCCTGCCGACGTTCTAATTTCTCATTGAAACCGTTTAAGGGGATGGTCTTAGCCGAGGATTTCTTGAAATACTCCGCAATCACGCTGTCCGCCAGCTTGGAACCGTCGGGATTGGGCAACACACGCTTCAACACATGGTTCTCCCAGAAGTCCTTCTCAATCCTTACCAAATCGGCGAGCATTTCATCATCCCTCTCCATGCGGTAGAACTTGAAATCCCTTCCATATATCAAAACAGCGATATACCAAGCCTGCGCATTGCAGACGGACATATAATGGAGGCACTGGATCTGGTAGGATAAGGGAATCCTGCCATCCTTCCATTTATCCGCCATGTAAGGGCTTGCAGTCTTACATTCCAACCCTGCATTCTCCCCCACTACCATCCGGTCTACATCTGCCAGCATAAAGGGATTGGCTTCATCATAAAACATGGCGTTGGCTCTGCGTACCTTTTTCCCTGTCGCCTCCGTGAATCTCCTTGCCACATAATCTTCAAACTCCCGCCCCTGGCGCATTGCCTCATTGTCGATTTCTTCGGTTTCGTCCGTGGTCTTGTCCTGGTACACCTGCAGGGCTGTGCGGTAGGGGTTGAACCCGCATACCGCCCCTGCGTCAGAGCCTCCAATGCCCTGTTTCCGGTACTTTAGCCATTCTGCTTTTTCCATATTCAATGTGGATACTAATTTCTTCATATGATGTTCTCCTCCTTCATACCCCTGTAATCCCTCCTGAGTTTTGCCAGTTCCTTATCTAAACAATACTGAATATCTGCGGTATAGGAATCCTCATATCCCAGCCATTCCCGATAAAGGAAGGTCAGAATATTCGGAAACATCACCGCCGCCGCCAAAGTTTCGGTTGATAACCTGCTGCTCATTTCTGCCAGAAGTTCATAAATGCTGATAATACTGTCTATCTGGTAAGCCGCCTCATAGATGGCTTCCTTTTCCTTCTTAAGAATCTCATACCGGAAGATTGCTAATTCTCCGCTTAGTTTCAAGCAGAAGGCTTGTTCCAACTGTTTCCTATACATATACCTGCTTTCTCTGCCTTTCCCAATCCTGTGACGCCGCATTGAGCATGTGATGTGAACAAAATGGTATCTGCCCTGCGGTATAAGCCTAAATGTTATCGCTCATGCATCTCTCTTTATAGCAAAAAACAGAGCATATAGATTTCCGGTTTCTATATGCCCTGACGCTGTTACTATATTTTATTTTCATTGACAGGATTGATTATACAAACTGCATGACTCTCGTTTCAATCTCTTTTAGTTCATCCAGTGATAACATTGGAATGCACTCTGCAATCTCCTCAAGCGTCATTTTCCCTTTTCTTATCAGTCGTTCGGCGGTTTCTCTTGCATTGTTTAATGCAGCTTCATTTCTCATATCTTCCAAAATTTTGCACATGACAGCAACTCCTTTCTCGTCCTGTTTGAAATACCTGGCTCTTTTAGCAAGCGCCTCATAATTCATGTTTTCGGGATTGGTACTTCTAAAATCATGCATTAACTTTCCGATTTCATCATTGCCCCTGTATTTCCCATTCACGTATAAAATATGCGAACCGTCTCCAAATAATACTTTTTCTTCCCCAATCACAACATATCTCTCTACCGGATATAGGGGCTGGTTTCCTTTCATGACATCATTTTCTGTAATAAAAATCACATAACTGTCGGGAATATCCTCTGTATCATCTCCAGGCTTTAATATATGCGTATCTAACAGGCTGCTGTTATGCCTTGCCCTTTTTGCGCCTGCCCCTGCGTCTGACCTTTGTATTTCTACATCAAATTCTTGATTGGCACTGTCAACCGCATGGACGTCTAAAACAGCAGAACGTCCTTGCAGGTTCTTCATTAGTTCCTGTGTCCGAACCGATTTGACCGTGATATCTGCCCGTCCTAAGACAATCCGAAGTATCAGTTCCACGCCCTCAAAATTATCTGCCAAACAGACGGTCATAAAATCATCATCCATATACCGAAGTGATTTCAGACGCTCTAAATCCTGTTGATGTATCTGCGCCGCTGTACTCAAAATGCCACCTTCTTTCGCTACTTCTATTATATATCAGATAATCTCTTTTGAAAACTGAATTTTTCTGCTTTTCCCAACCCTGTTATGCTGCACTTACCATCTGATATGCCTTGTCAATCATCGGATTCCCATCCACGGTGCGGGAGAACAAATTCTCTTTATAGTTCGCCGTCTTACGGAGAGGTTCTGCATGGGTCGCAAAATCAGATACCGCATTGACAAAACGGTAGGCATTTTTCCCCACGCCCTGTAAATCCGGTGCGTCAAAATAACGGATTTTCATATCTTCACGTAACCGCTTCATGTTCTTCTCCTGCTGAGGCGTGGAACCATCCTCAATCGGAAGTAAAATCTCGATATATTCCATGACCTGTTTATCCGTCAGCTTCTTCATGCGGAGTGCTTCAAACTCTTTGCCAAGCTCGTCCATGTAATTTTCTGCCAGGAACAGGGTATCCTTTGCCTCCTGCATTTTCTCCTTGATATCCCCGGTGTGAATCATAGACCATGAACGTTTCGCATTTGCCAACGCAAGATTCAAGGTGTTCTGGCATACGACACGAATCGGTGTCAACGCTACTTTGATTGCGCCAGAGCCATCATGGGTATTGGAAAACAAAAGATAGGGGCTGATTCTCTCCCCGGATATGATGTACTCATGGGGCATATGGGCAAGCAGCCATACCTTCCTGCCTCCCTGCAAACTTCCGGCTGTCTCGTATTTCACACCTGCCCCTAATAATTCGTCCGTAAACGCAAAGGCTTCGTCGTTCTGAATCACCCGGTAACGGTCTGTGACAACGCCAAGCACCTTGCGGTCAGAATCCCGCACATTTGCCTTGTAGCCGTCTACCAGTTCTTCCATGGCTGTATAAATCGGTTCCTGCATAACACGCCAGTTAAGTCCTGCCAACTGCAATGCGTCCTTGGAAGCAGGGGCTTCTAGCACCTTTGTTCCCAACCCATGCCATGGGGTTTCCCTTACATAAAACATACTCTCAACATTTGCCGCCATAATCGAAATCTCCTCTCTCAATCAACCTTTGTTTTTGTATTCTTTTCTACCTCTTGCCGGTTCTGGCGGTAGCTCAGTCCCATTAAATTTGACTGCCGCCAGTTTCCGGCAACTATCAGACGATATTTCTTAATTAATCTTCTTCCGCTATAATCTCTGCCAGCTTGACGCCGCACCCGATAATGAATAAAGCAATCTCAATGCCTTTCATCCTTCTGCCTCCTTTCCCCAACACGGCAGGACAATCCTAACGATAGCTCTGCCAATGTTCTTTACTATAATGATAATCTCCCAGATATGCCATTCCTCCTCTCTGGCATGACAAATGGCAGGAAGATGATTTCCTCCTGCCACTTCAATGAATGGTTTCATGATAATAATATATAACTGAACCTTGCTACTTTTACTGATACTTCTGAAAACTACCACTAATAGAAATAGGGTGTCCAATTTGGACACCTCTTTCATCTGAAAATATTTCGCTTCTAAGATACGGGAACCTAAGAGCCTTCACAAACTCTCGCCTTATTACATGATTGATAAAAAGCACAACTATCCTCAGTGTCATTTCCATCTACCCTTAATTGTTCTATCTACTATATCTTCCCTTCTGGTATTCTGCCAGTTCTTTCCCATAATCCAAGTCTGGTACATTTTTCCTCACCGATTCTAATTGCAGGAATGCTTCTTCCCGTATTTGCTTCTCCCCATCCGGCTCATTTTCTTCTGCCGGCAAACCTTTTATATCCCGAAGTATCTTCACTACAAATATCATTTTGTTTTCTGGCATTTCTTTTATTAACTGAATTGCTTTTTCTCTTTCACTCATTCCTTGTAGCCCTCTTTTTAATCATAGCTGTTTTCTGTTACCCTAACAACATTCAAATCTCTTACAATGCTTCTGTGAAAGAAACAGCAGGAAGCTAGTCTCTAGTCTCCCTGCCGTTCTTTATCATAAAGCTAAACTCATTTGATTTTTCACAGATTCTTATTAGCCCCTGTAAAATTTCTTCCTGCCAAAGAATCCGCATACACCTAACGCAATCATCCCAAGTACCATCCAGTATACGATATTCGTCTCGTCTCCTGTTTTCGCACTCTTTTTCGGACTTACGACCTGTTCTTTCTTCTGTGTCGGTGAAATCTCTGCCGGAACATCTGACTGGGACATCTCTTTATCTGACATCACAATCACATAATCGGAGGCATGGGAAAATTCCAGACTTACATTTCCATCCGGCTGAATCTTTCCGGTATTGATAAATATCATCTTTCCGTCGCTGTCATGGTAATATAAATTGCCAAACTGCCCCGAATGTTGACTTCCTACATTTACAGTCAATGAAGCCTTAAACCCAAAATCTCCCTCATGTGCTAAGGAAAGCTGTCTGACTGGGTTATCTCCTGCAAGTGCCTGTAATGTCTTACTTGGGATATTCTTGGTATCCAGTATTACTTGAAGATTAATATCCTTCAAATTACTAGCCTTAATATCCTTGCCATTAATCGTCCAAGTATATCCGCCCATATTTAACTGGATATCTACATCTTTTCCTTTGGCGGCTTCCAGTATCTCTTTTGAAATCACAGTCGCCCCATCCATATCTACGCTGACAGAACCGCCGGATTCTGTTGATTGAATAATCTTTATGGTATTATCAATCGTTTCTTGCGGAAGGGATACGCCTGGCGCCGGAATTGACGGATTGATGGCTGGCTCGGATTCTCAGGCTGACTTGGCGGTGTCGGCTTGTCTGGTTCTTCTGAAGCCTTAGTTCCATATCCATGGAATGTCATATTTTTTTCTACCGTAAATGTAACGCCTGGCTGATAATCTTCATAAGGCCATACCACTTTTTCATAACCATCAAAGGATTCCCTAAATGTGACTGTCTCACCTTTCTCTACTACCTGGCAAATGACAGCTTCCAAATCATAGTCGCTGTCCCATCCCACTTGTCCACTAACAAACATGGGGTCAATCAGGTAGCGAACGATACAATTTTCGTAGACTGCTTCCATTCTAATATATTCTCCATGCTTTACTGGCTCATCCTCTTTAATATCTTCCCCATAAGTATCTTTAATTTCCCATTCTTTGAATCTTAATCCTTCGTAAAACTCCGGTATTTCCCATGCTTTTAAGGCTTTTATCACATCACTTCCCTTTGCGCCTTCATCCAGAATCAAAGCCTTCGTTGGTAAAGTACACCCATTTTTATCATATCCAATACAATGAACCCACATTGTTGCTTTACCAGAAAACTTTGCCGAGAGATATATCCTATTGTAATCGGTAGCAATCTCATCCTCTCCCATATTAGAAGAAGTATATGTATTTTCCCATTGTTCAAACTTATACTCCTTTGTGATGTCATCCGGTAAATATTCTTTTGCTCTTTTCAATACTGTTCCATAGGTTGCGTCCTTTTCAAAAATTAACGGTACTTCTTGATAGCCCCTATTTCCTTCGTTATTAGCATAATAATATCCTACTATCATACAAGCCTTATCATAAACAGCATTTATACGAACATAATCTGTATTGAAAGGGCTTTCATCCGTACAGTTATAGGGCATTTCCATCTCCCACTTTTGGAACGACATCCCTTGATATGATTCTTCCGGTGCGGCTGAACTTTCAACCATTTCTCTCAATTCTCCATATGTCATGCCTTCTGAAACTTCTATTTTCTGCATCTGATAGGACTCATTCCCATCTACTTTGCGGTATCTGTAGCTTGCAGAAACAAGTGTTTTATCATACTTTGCCCGAATAGACATATGACTCGAATTTCCTATAATCTGTGTATCCTCTGTAATTGGATTTCCGCTATAATCTGTCCATCCAGTCTGCGTAAATCCTGGATATTTTGATTTCATTTCTGGGAATGTTATGCCAATCTCCTTCAATGTCTGGCGCCGTTCAACATTTTCTTTTTGAACCTTCTGAACAGTTTCCCATTCTCCATTCTCATTT
>OFFR01000841.1_pt1 | contig 15855 bp, 12 predicted proteins | sample 1521421 | NCBI WGS metagenome assembly OFFR01 (sample SAMEA3504087, study PRJEB24116) | mouse gut metagenome | biome: mouse gut; feature: mouse-associated habitat; material: faeces | place: Denmark | collected 2011 | reverse complement strand
AAGCGGAAATCCCTTGTTTCGTCCCCGCCCTTTATCTGGTAAATGGAAAAGGTGTTTTTGTCCTGTCCGGCGGTCTGCGCCGTTTCCTGTGCTTTTGCGTAAAGTTCTTTTACCTCTGCCTGTGTCAGTTCCCCGGCGTTCAGTTGCCCCATAAGCTCGCGGCATTTTTCGGGTGTGCCGATATACAGAACGTCGCCTATTTTGGCTTTCCCGTCCTCCTGTGGAACGTATGCTTGCAGAATAGAAAGATTTTCCCGGCTGTCGCTTCGGGGGTTCGCGTGTACTTGATAGATGTACTCCTGTGGGGGCTGCGCCTGTGCCGCTTCCTTTTGGCTGCGGATATGCGCCCGCAGTAAATCAGTGGGCTTTTCCCCGGTAAGGGGCTGAATGGATTTCACATAGTCTGCCGCATAATAGGCATTATTGGTTAGCTGCCGCTGCCATGCTTCGGCTTTGGGTGACCACCGAAAACCATTGCTTTTCAGTTCTGTCCGCGTCGCTTCGTCGGGCTTCCCGTCAAAAAAGATTTGCAGACGGTTTGCTTCGGTGTTTGCTTCCACTCTGCCGCCCTCAAACTCCCAACCGACAAAACCGATTTCTTTTGTCTGTGAGAGGGATTTAATGCGGTCTTTGACGCGCCGGATTTCTGCGTTGTTGTTGGATAACGCCCATGACGCGAAAGGCTTATCCCCCAAATGCCATTGGCTCGACATATCCGCTTTCAGCTTTTCAAGCTGCTCCGGCGGTAAATGCGGGCAACCGTCAAGGGTCTTATGCTTGCGGTAATAGGCGTTGACTGCTTTCATGGTTTCCTGTGATTTTTCCAGTCCCGCAAGTTTCTTTTGAAGTTTCTCGACTGCTTGCGGGTCGTCCGCGCTGATACCGCCCATTCCTGTGCTGCGGATTTTATCAAGCAAGCCCTGTATGTCCCGGTATTCCTGCATATTCCGGTCAGTGGCGGCGTTCTGCTTTTCTTTCTTCCTTGTGGGGAAGTTGGAACCTCCGGCAATCAAGATAGAGGGAACGCGCCCCGCAATTTCATAGCCCTTGTTCATATTCGCCGCCAGTTTCCGGGCATAAGTGTCAAGCAGACTGTCAATCTTTTCATGGTACATAGGGTCAACACGTTTTTTCTGCCGTTCCGCGATTTGTACGGCTTCGTCAATGTAGCTGCGGTATTCTGCCGTTGCGCTGCCCGGTTTGTAATCGTAAAAGCTGTTCATATCTTTTGCGCGGCGGGCGGCGGTTTCGTTGATAGAATAGTAGGGGGCGGCGGCTTGCTGCGTTTCCTGTGTTGTGGCGGTTTCCTGTGGGGTTTCGCTGCGGGTTTCCTGTGCTGTGTCCGCTTGTTTCTGTGGGGCTGCTTCGGGCTGCTCCGGCGCGGGGGTTTCTGGCGGCTCTGTTACTGCTTCGGGCTGCGCCTGTGCCTGTCCTTTTGCCTGTTCCTTTTGGATTTCCGCAAAATGTCCGTCAATGGCTTCAATCAGCTTTGCAGCGGTGCTTTTGATGATTTCAAGAGAGCTTTTCAGCTCGGCAAGCTCCCGTCCGCTGCTCCACCCGGCGACATAGCCGAAAGAATAATCCGACGTGTCAAGCCCGTAATGTTGGCAGACGGTAAAGGCGATACTTTCAGCCTGTACCTCGCGGGTGCGGCGGTCGGGGCGTTCCGGCGCGTCGATAGCGGTATCATGCAGCGTTGCATGGGCGATTTCATGGATAGCAGTCTTGATATTCTGTAATTCGCTCATGCCCTCGTTGATGATGATTTTTCTTTCCTCATAGTTGCAGCGCCCTTTTATGCTGCCTGTCAGTTCGTCAAAGCCAACGGCAAAGGGCGACGTTTTTTCAAGGGCGGCAAAAAAATCCGGGTACTGTTCCACATTGCCCGTCAGCTCGGCGGCAAGGGTGGGCAGCTCCTTTCCCTCGGTCTGCGCCACGTCAAAGACAGAAACGACAATAAACTTCGGTATCTTGATTTCCTGTACTTCGGTGACGGGCTTTCCGTCCGCGCCGATTATGGGCTGCTGCGTGTCCGGGTCAAGTTTTTCCACCTGCTTCCGTATGGTCTTTTCGGTAGGGGCGATAATCCGTATTCCCTTTTCATCTGCCTTTACATGGCGGTTGATAAGCGGGTCTTTCCATGCTTTGAAGCCCATGACATGGGTAGCGTCGGGGGCTTGCATGGCGATTAAGACGGTGTTCCGCAAGCTGTACGTTGGAAACTTTGACATGACGCGCAGATAGTCCGCATAGCGTTCACTGTCAAACAGTTCTGTAATGCCGCGTTCCAGGTGGGCGGTAATCTCTTTCAGCTTCCCGTCGGAAGTGTCGGCGGTAGGGATAATAGGGATAACCGGGCGCGGTTCGGCAGCAAGGGCGGGCTGCATTGCGGCAGCGTCAAAATCTTCTTTTTCCGGGTCGGGGCGTTCTGGCTGCGGGGGCTGCGGCGTTACCCGGTATTCCTGTGGCACGTCGCGCCCGTCGTACCATTCTGTAAAGGTGTTGCGGTTGTTGTAGATATAACCCTTTTCGGTAAACATACCGTCGTCGTTAATGGAAGCGTCCCGCCCGTATTCCTCATACATGAAATACCGTTTCACTTCGTCGGACAGCTCCGGTTCTTCCAGTTCGTCAACCAGATAATGCCCGTATTCTTCTTCGTTGTGGACGGACGGATAAAGCCAGTAGCAGTCAAGGTTTTGTGCAAGGTTGATGATGTCCTGTAAGCTGTCGGCATGGTCGCCGTATTCAATGGCTGCAATGAATTTCTCCCGGTCGTCGTCAAACTGCATTTCCAAGAGCTTTCCTAAATAGTTCAGCTCGTCGGGGTGGGAATACTCGCTTAAATGTTCCGTCAAGCCGGGGATAGGGGATTGAAATTCTGTGAAATGCCATTCCTCGTAGTGCTTGAAGTCAATCCCGATACGGTCAAAGACTTCTTTCAGATGTTCGGCAGTCGTGGGGAACGTCACCCATTCGCCCGCGGGTCTGCCCTCGGTGTACTTCCCAAGATTGGAAAGATAGCCGCTTAAAATCGGTTCTGCCATTTGTCTGCTCCTTTCTTCGTTCATCATGCGGTGCATAAGCTCGTAATCTTCGTAGCTCTGTCTACCGTCAAATACATAGGGGTCAAAATCCTCTCCGTCCCGGTAGGGCTTTTCGGAAAAGGGAAGCCCCGCTTCATGGGCGGCGGCTCTCGCTTCCTCGATAACCTCCGGGGGAAGCCTGTCGTCATGCGCCCCGATAAAACCGTCAATGTCGTTCATGCTGTTTTCGTAGTGGTAGCGCACTCCGGCGGTCAGCTCGTCAAGGCTCATGTCCTCGCCTAAATGCCCGCAGTAATAGCCGTTTAGGATAACGGCGGCGGGGTCGGTGCTTTTGATTTCCTCTAACCGGCTCCTGTCCTCCGGGTAGAGGGTGTCGTCCATATCAAGATGAAAATATTCCGCGTTCCATGAACGCCCCTGTTTCCAGAACGCTACCCACGCGATACCGTCCCTAAGCTCGTCTTGATAGTCCTTTACGGTGTCCCGTAAACTTGCCATAAATGAAAACCTCCTTTCTCTGCGTCAGCGTCATAAGCTGCATTTTTTTGGCTGCATAGCCTACTACGGTACACCCGCATTTCTGCCAAAGATTTATGAAAATTTTCAGAGGGTGAAGCCCTCCGCAAAAAGAGGGTTTGGGAAACTTCCCAACAAGCAAAATCCCCGTCCGGCGCGTCAGCGACAGGACAGGGATTTACGGAAGTGGGTACCCGCTTCCTATGCTTGCTATTCAAGTTTTTAGTTCTTCTGCACTTCGATACGGTAGTTGACGTATTTCCCGCCAGTGTCAGCCAGAACGATAGTTCCGTCGTAGGTCTTGCCTGTTTTCGGGGAATAGAGCTTCTTCACATTTGCCTTGCCGGATTTAAGGAGCGCGGCGGCAATCTTCGCGGAAAAAGCGGTCTTGCGTTCCTCGAAAAAGCGGTCATTCTTCCACATGACAAAGGCACATTCTTTGTTGCTGCAATAATAGTTTTTCTTCCCCTCATGGACGGGAGAGCCGCAACGGGGGCATTTGCCGACAGAGGGCTTTTCCTCCCGGAACAAATCCTTTTTCCCGTCCAGTGCTGCGGCGTGTGTCTGCACAAGCTCCCGCGCCATAGCTTCAATGCCGGAGAGAAATTCGCCGGGGTCTGCGGCTCCCTTTGCTATCTGCGTCAGATTGTTCTCCCATTCTGCGGTAAGCTGCGGGGAAGTGAGCATATCCGGCAGCACTGATATAAGGGCGGCTCCGTTCTGCGTGGGGATAAGCTGCTTGCCCTTGCGCTCCGCAAAGCCGCCTTTTACCAGTTTTTCAATGACAGCGGCGCGGGTGGCGGGAGTGCCAAGCCCCCGGCGTTCCGCATCCGGGTCGGTGTCCCCGTTCCCGGCTCGTTCCATAGCAGAGAGAAGCGACGCTTCGCTGTGGGGCTTCGGCGGGGTCGTGGTATGCTCCGTTACCTTTGCGGCGGGGTTAGGAAAGCCCTGTCCCTCGGAAAGCTCCGGCAGCGTCACGCCCTCGTTTTCCCCGTCCTCCGGGTCGGACTTCTGTTTCAATGTCGCCCGGTATCTGCGTTCAATCTCTTTCCACCCGTCAGAAAGAACAGTCTTCCCCCGCGCCGTAAACTCCGTATCGGCGCATGAGAAAACCGCCGTAACCGCTTCATAAATATGCGGCTCGGCGGTGGCAAGGAGCAGACGCGCCCCCGCAAGGGTAAGGATATTCTTCTCGCTTTCCGGCAGCGCGTCCGGGTCAGCCTTTGCAAGCTCCATAGTGGGAATGATTGCGTGGTGGTCTGATACTTTTTTACTGTCTAATACCTTTACAACCTCCGGCGTGAAGTCCGCGCCCGCCATAAAGGGGAGTTTTTCGCAAAGCAGCGCGATAATGCCCGCTGCGGTGCCGCCCATGTCGTCAGTAAGAAAGCTGCTGTCCGTCCTCGGATAAGTAAGGAGCCGCTTTTCATAAAGGGATTGTGCAAGGTCAAGGGTCTGCTTCGCGGTGTAGCCGAAAATGCGGTTCGCTTCCCGCTGCAAAGAGGTAAGGTCAAAGAGCTTCGGCGGGGCTGCGGTTTTCTTCTCTCTGGTAAGGGAAACGCATACCGCCGTTTCTGTTTCGCAAGCCCCTTTCAGCGCGGCGGCTTCTGCCTTGTCTGAAATCCTTTCGCTTGCCGCTTCCGCGCCGGATAAATCAAGGCGAACATGATAATATTTTTCTTTCTGGAAATGAGAGATAGCCGCGTCCCGGTCGGTGAGCATTTTTAAGGTCGGGGTCTGGACGCGCCCCACGTTCAAGGTCTTTCCATACAGGCAAGAGAAAAGCCGGGTGGCGTTAATGCCGATAAGCCAGTCAGCCTTTGCGCGGCAGAGGGCAGACGCAAAGAGCGCGTCATAGTCCCGCCCGTCTTTGAGGGAAGCAAAGCCCGCCTTAATCGCCCCGTCCTCCATTGAGGAAATCCACAAGCGGCGCATGGGCTTTTTGCAGCCCGCCGTTTCGTAGACAAAGCGGAAAATCAATTCTCCCTCGCGCCCCGCGTCACACGCATTTACCACTTCGGAAACGTCGGCGCGGTGCATAAGCTCTTTTAGGGTTTTGAATTGCTTCCCCTTGTCCGGGTCAACGGCGTACTGCCATTCCTCCGGCAGAATGGGTAAGCTGTCAAAACTCCATTTTTTATATTGCTCCCCGTAGGCGGCAGCTTCCGCAAGCTGTACCAAATGCCCGACGCACCATGAAATGAGGTAGCCGCCGCCCTCGATATACCCGTCCTGTTTCCCCTTAATGCCAAGCGCGGCGGCGATAGTCTGCGCCACGCTCGGCTTTTCTGCAATCACAAGTCTAAATGCCATGAAAAATCCTCCTTTCAGCGTTCCGGCGCGGTGTGCTTCTTCTCCTGTGCCTGTTTCAGACAATAGCCGATACAGGGGGATTGCGCCTTATAAGGGCAACGCATACACGCCGGGGATTTTGGAACGGGCGGCGCACTGTCACGCCGCCCGGTGGGTCTTTGTACCATCATTTTTTCTAAAGGGTTTTCGGTGAAAAGCGTCATGCTTCCTCGTCCTCCTGTTCTTCATCAGAAAGCCCGTCCCCCTCGTCCTCGTCGTAATCGTCAAAATCGAAATCTTCAAGGTCGGTGTCGCCCTTGACGTTCTGCTTTGGCTTCATAAACTTAAAATAATAGAACGCGCCCCCGCCGCCAAGAAGTGCCACGACAAGGAAAAGCACAAGCCCGCCTGTATTGCCTTTCTCTTTGGGCTGCTCTGTTGGTTTCTCGGTTTCCGGCTCCGCTTCCTTGCCGCTGCAAGCGGTCATGTTGTCCTTGCAGACGGGGCAGCTCACATTTACTTTCCCGGCTTCGCATTTCTCGGTGCAACTGCAAACGGCGGGCGGGGCTGCTTCGGTGCTTCCGTCCTCCATAAGTGCTAAGAGGTCGGCTTCGTCCACTTGATTAAGGAAATGTACGGTGTCCTCGCCCTCGTCGTCCCGGTCAATGAGGATATAAAAGTAATTGCCGTTTTTGGTCGTTACGGTGATAAGCTGCTTGTTGCCGCCGAAATCGTCTACAAGGGTCGCGTTCCCGTCCGGGGTAAGGGGTTCTTCCTTTTGGGGTTCCTCGTAGACAACGCCGCTGTCGTTGGTAGCGTCCTCGCCCTCCGGGGTCTGTGCAAAGGCGGTGACGGAAAAGCCGCCCATAAGTACAAGGGCGGCGCAAAGTGCGGTCAAGGTTCTAAGGATTTTCTTATTCATTCTCGGTGTCCTCCATTTCTTCGGTGTTGTGGTCTGCGGGTTCTGCGGGGTAGCCCGGCGCGGCTTCCATGCCCGGAATACCGCCCCCGGAAAGCATAGCGGAAAGCTCATGCGGGGAAAGGCGCATGGAGCGCACAAGCTGTACGATTTGCAGGTTTTCCGCTTCGGTTTTCTGCGCTTCAAGCCCCCTTAATTTGTTCTGGTACTCGGTGATTTTCTCGCGGGTCTTTGCAATCTCTTTGTCGATACGTTCAATCTTGTTCATAGCCATAAATAAATTTCTCCTTTCTTTGCTCAAAAATATGTTAATTCCAGTTCATCAGCCCATAGCCTTTGATACAGGAGTAATTGACGGGGTAGCTCTTTATCTTGCAGGCGTCGCCGGAATTGCCCTCGACGGTATAGACGCGCTCCCCGTCCGTTCCGATAACAAGCCCTACATGGTCTGCGCTCCCGTCCCCGTCCCAGTCGAAAAAGATAGCGTCGCCGGGGGCGATATTCTCATAGCCCCTCGCGCCCCATTGCCCGCGTGACTGGAACCAGGGTACGCCCTGTGACTGGCACCCGGCAAAGCGCGGCTCGCTCTTTCCGGCTTGATTGTAGCACCATGAAACGAAACAGGCGCACCATTCCACGCGGCTGTTAAATCCGTACCAGCTCCAAAAGGGTCGCCCGCCCACGTTGCCGACTTGCCGCTTCGCAAGGTCTACAACGGCGGTGTTGCCGGGGCGTGTGCCGTTTACAAGCTGTACGCCGCTTAAATCCTCGGACGCGCCCATATCGGGGGAGCCGCCGCCGAAAATCAGCGGTTTGTTGCCGCTTGTTTCCAGATAGACGCGGTACATTTCAAGCTGCTGTGGCGTTAGAAGTTCCTCCGCAATCTCGGAAATGGGCTTGCTCGTCAGCTTCACGTTGAGGATATGGTACTCGTAGGGTACTTCCTCGGTGGTCGTTTCCCCCGTTTCCGGGTCTGTGCTTGTTTCTGTGCGGTAGCGGATTTCCGTTTCTTCCGTCAGCGTCAAGGTGTACTGCATGGCAAAGACGCGGTTTAGTTCTGCCTGTGCGCTCTGCGGGGTGTAGGTCTGTAAAAGGGCGGTGAGGTAGGACGCTAACTCATGGGGGTTATGTCCGATACTGTCAAGGTCATAGCGGTATTCGTCATAGCCGGGGTGGGTGCTTTCGATATTGTCAATCTGCTGCTGAAGCTCGTTTTCCTTTGCGGCGTAATTATTTTCCGTCGCCACAAGGTCGTTGTCCTCCGACGTGTAGGAAGTCCCAAGTATGCCGTTCATCAAGCCGGAGAACATAGAGCCGCAAGAGGAAAGCCCCGCCGATACCATGATGAATAAGAGCAGCGCGGCAACGGCGATACATACGCCCGCCGGGTGCCGCCCTACAAAAGCGATTGCCTTTTTTGTTTCCTCGGCGGTCTTTTTTGCTGCCTTGCGGGTGTTCTCTGCGGCTTTCTGCGCCGTTTTTGCGCCGCCTTTCCTTGCTGCTTTTGCATACTGCCGCTTGATTTGCTGCTTCTGCATGAAGCGGGAAAGGGGATTGCCCGCAATCTGCGGATTGTCATGCAGGGCTTTATGGTACTGGAAATCCACATTCGCCTTGAACGCCGCTTTCTCTGCCTTTGCCGCCGCCCGGTAGGGTTTCAGCTTGTGGCTGCGGTAGCCCTCCTTGACTTTCCGCGCCCCGTACTTTGCGCCGCGCTCTGCCAGTTCTTCGGATTTGTGCGCCCCCTCAACGCCGGAATTGTCCTTTTCAACGGAATGTATCTTGTTGTGGACGAAAATACCCGCTTCCTGTGCGGGGCGGGATAGCGGGTTATTGTGGGGCTTGTTCTTTCCTATGGGCTTTTCCCGTTTCTCAAAATGTAGGCGGGTCTTGCCTTTCCCGGTGGCTTCGTCAAAGGTGCGCTCCCGTACAAGGTTCTTTTCTTTTGGGATAGCCGCCTTTGCAGCGTCCAGACGGTCGGCTGCTTTGTCTGATTTTCGGATATATTTTTCAAGCTCCGGCGTTGCCCGTTCCTCGTCGGTAAACTGCAAGCGGGAAGATTTTTCTTTTGCTGTGGCTTCTGCCTGTGCTTTCCTCGCCGCCTTTTTGCTCGCCTTTCTGGTACGCGCCCCGTCGATACGCTCCAAGACGCGCTCGGCTGCGGCGGTGTCCTGTTCCCGTTCTGCCCCCGTCGCATGGGGAAGCGTCGGCGCGTCGGCTGTGGGCGCGGAAGCTGCGCCGCCCGGTAGGGTCTGTGCTGCCTGTTCCGGCTGCTGCGGGGCTTCGGTCTTTGCAAAGTCCGCGTCCCTTATCCGCTTGCTGATACGTTTCTTTTTCCCGGTGGCGGCGTTTACCTCGACAGCCCCCTCGCGGGTCATTTTCTGCGTGACTTTTTCACGCGCTTTATATTGTTTTATGTGTCTGTCCCTCCAATCCGCGCCCTTGCAAGGGCGCAATACTCGGCGTTTATCTCAATGCCTATATAATGCCTGTGAAGCTGCTTTGCGGCTGCCCCCGTCGTGCCGCTGCCGAAAAAGGGGTCAAGCACAACGCCGCCTTTCGGACAGCCCGCCTTGATACAGGTTTCGGCTAACTTCGGCGGGAACGCGGCGAAATGCCCGCCCTTGTAGGGAACGGTATTGATAAGCCACACGTCCCGCCTGTTCCGCATGGTCGGCATGAGGGCTTCGTCGTAGTAGCTGCCGCTTCGCGCCCGGTTAAGCCCCTGTACGTTCCCCTGTCCGGGTACTTCGTCCGCATATTTCTGTCCCGCGCTGCGCCCGGTGCGGTACCGCGCCGCCGTTGTGGGGGCTAACGGCTCGGCTATGGCGGCTGCGTCATAGAAATATTTCTTTGACTTCGTAAGCAGAAAGATATGTTCATAGCAGCGGGTAGGGCGGTCTTTCACGCTCTCCGGCATGGGGTTTTCTTTCTGCCAGATAATGTCGCTCCTTAAATACCACCCGTCAGCGCGTAGGGCAAAAGCTAAAAGCCAGGGAATACCGATTAAGTCCTTTTGTTTGCAGCCGGAAACGCGGTTGTTTCTTGCAATCTGCTGTCCGTTTCTCCCTTTCGGGTTCTTCGGGTCTGCATGGTAGCCTTTATTTCCTGTGCCGCAGTAGGTGTCCGCGATATTCAGCCAGAGCGTACCGTCAGAACGCAGTACCCGGCGCAGTTCGCGGAAAACCTCGGTCAGCCTGTCAATGTACTGCTCCGGCGTGTCCTCCCGCCCAATCTGCATATCAAGCCCGTAATCCCTAAGCGCATAGTAGGGCGGGCTTGTGACGCAACAGTGTACGCTTTCCTCTGGAAGCTCCCGCAAGGCATAGAGCGCGTCCCGGTTGATAATGGTGTCTGTCCTTAATTTTGTCATGCTTCACCCACTTCCTCCGGCTTCGTCGTCATTACCCGGTAAAGCTCGGTGTCTTTCGGGAAGCGGTCTACAAAGGGCAGCACCACGTTTCCGTAGAAGATAAGCCCCTCGCCCGCTTCGGTGTGGGTGACATATTTCATCTGCTGCGGGGAGATGTTGAGCTGCTTTGCAAGGATAGCCCGGTCGCCCGCCGCCTGATTGAGCATGAGGACAAAATCAGAGTTTTCAAAGATATTCTCCACTTCGCGGGAAGCAAGCAAATCTTTGACGTTCTGCGTAATGGCTGTGGGTATGCCGCCCCATTTTCTGAAACGCTTCCAGATTTCAACGGAATAGGCGGCGGTCTGTTCCTCTTTCAAGAGAAGATGAAATTCGTCCATAAAATACCGGGTGGATTTCCTTTCTGCCCGGTTGACGGTGACGCGGTTCCATACCTGGTCCTGCACAATGAGCATACCTAACTTTTTGAGCTGCTTCCCAAGCTGCTTGATGTCAAAGCAGACAAGGCGGTTGTTCAGCTCCACGTTGGTACGGTGGTTGAATACGTTAAGGCTCCCGGAAACATACAGCTCCAACGCCGCCGCAATACGCGCCGCTTCCGGCTCCGGCTGCTTCAAAAGCTCGTTGTAGAGGTCGCCCAAGATAGGCATTTTCTCCGGGTCGGGGTCTGCAAGGAAAGGGCGGTACACGTTCCTAACAGCGCGGTCAATGACGGTCTTATCCACGGGCTGCAAGCCCTCCTTGCCGCCGACGATCAGCTCACAAAGGGAGAGGATAAAATCGCTTTTCAGCGCAAGCGGGTTGTCGTCCTCGGAATAGTTGAGGTTTATATCCATAGGGTTGACGTAGTGCGGGCTGGTGGGGGAAAGCCTTATCACCTGTCCCTGTAATCTTTGCACAAGGGGGTAATACTCGGCTTCGGGATCGCAGATAATAATGTCGTCGTCCGTAATGAGGAAAGCGTTTGTCATTTCCCGCTTTGCCGCAAAGGATTTTCCGCTTCCCGGCGTTCCCAAGATTAAGCCATTGGGATTTTTAAGCTGCTTGCGGTCGCATAAGATCATGTTGTTACTAAGGGCATTTAAGCCATAGTAAAGGCTTGCGCCCCTCTGAAAAAGCTCCTGCGTGATAAAGGGGATAAAGATTGCCGTGCTGGAAGTCGTCAAGCCCCTTTGAATGGGGATAAGGTTCTCACCGATAGGGACGCTTGACATCAGCCCCGCTTCCTGCTGGTAGTCAAGCCGGGTGAGGGCGCAGTTATATTTCTGTGCAATCCCCGCCGCCGCGAAAATGTCATTTTCCAGCTTTCTTTTTGTGTCTGCCATGTTCACCACAAGGAACGTCAAGAGGAACATTCTTTCATTGCGGCTCTGTAAGTCCTGCAAGAGATTTTTCGCTTCGCCGCCGAACGTGGCAAGGTCGGACGGGATTATATCCATGTCGTACCCTGCGCGGACGGCTTTCTTCTGTTCCTCGATTTTCATTTTGTCAAGGTCGGTGATTTTGCGCTTTACGGTCTTGATTGCTTCCGTCTGGTCGATACTGTGGATATGTAAGTTTACGATCACACCCGTTTCAAGGTCTAACATATCCGCTAAAATGCGGTCGTTTAACTCCGGCGCAAGTATCTGTAAGAACGATACCGCGCCGATCTTGCGCCCCATGCGGAAATACCGCCCCTCGCCAAAACGGAATGAGGGCGGGGCGATAAAGTCCTTTGTGGTAAGCCCGGACGGGGCAAGCCATGAGAAATCAAAGTTGAACGGCTCCCCCTCCGGGTGGAATACCCCGTGCATGGTCTGTAACCGTTCATAGCCTGTCTGCGGTCGGGCAGATACTCCCAGCACCTTGAAATTGTTCAGTATGTCCGTTTCGATACGGGAAAGCCGGGATTTTGCCGCGCTCATGTTGTCCGCTTCAATACTGAACGTGATATATTTGTGCTTCACAAGCCCGTTGTTCCCTTTGGAAAGCTGGCTTTTTAACATATCCCCGTATTCTGTGCGGATAGAGTTGAAAGCGTCCTCCTGCGCCGGAATGTTGATTGCTTTTTCCGCTTCCTCCCGTTTAGTCCCTTGATTGATGAAAGAGAGCTGCACCGATACGGAAGCGTCAAAATATAGCGATAGGTAAGCCTACAGTATCAACGTTTCCGGCTTTTCCCCCGCTCCACACCGTGCATGAGAGTTTCCCCTCACACGGCGTTCCATCAATCAAACTACATTTTCATTGTCACAAGTTATTACAAGCAGTTTAAGAGGTGTGCCGCATTCTATCCGAAGCCGTTTAGATAGAGATTGGCGTGTTTCCCGCTGCTATGCGGAGTTTGTTTAGCTTGGAAATTTGCCTTTTGCTAAGGTTGAGAATGGCAAGATGCTTTGCTATGGTCTCATCGGTAGTCGCATGAATTAGCAGATGTACAGGTTCTCGCACCAACACAAGGTTGTTGTATTGGTCAGTACCACCTTTTGCCCTGGGCAGCTTATGATGACAGTGGATATCAGCCAGAGACTGGAAGGGTTGTCCAGTAACAGCACATTTTCCATACTGTGCGCAGAAAAGAGATAGCCGGTTATCAGCGTATTTGGCACTGCGCCATCCTAATATTTGCTGCGCCATTGCTTTCAGCAGAGATGTGTTAATTTCGAGATTGGTGTGGATTTCTTGCCTGCCCTCTGGGGTATACTTCTGAACAGCCTGCCTTTTGAACATCGGAGGTTTTGTCTGAACGTATCCTATGGGGGCGATGGGCAGATTTTTCAAGTATCGCGTTTGTGCAGAGCTGCCATATCTGTCTGCTACTGCCCCTTTTGTTGGCTGTTGTGGTTCCTTTTTCAGCCTCTTTCCCAGCCTGTAAAGTATTTTTGCTGCAGGATAGGATAATCTTGAAAAATCCACACTGACCGCTGTAGCCATTCGATAATAATTATGTACACCCATGACAAATGCGTTATAGTCATGTACTGCGTGTACATCAGTCGTACCATGCTGTGGGCGGACAATTGCCTTTGCTTTTTCCTTCGCTACCGTCTGAATCCTTTTCATTGCCTTGCTGCTGACCCGTGAGTGGACTACCATGCCTCCTTTCTTGGGCCTTAGTTGCATTTTGATACCGGGAAATTCCGAGTATTGCGTTTTAAGATTAACAATCCCGCCACGGTTTCCACCGTGATACAGCTGCACCCCTCGCACGTCCTGGAAAAGTCCGCGCCTACGCCGTGGTTTACCGTCTTCCGGCGTTCCATGCTCATTCCAAACCTTTCAAGCGCCGTACTTCGTCAATGTACTTGTGGCACTTTTCCGGCCCCTCCCGCTCGATCCATTCTTCCAGTTGATCCCGGCGGTGTGCCCGGCGGTATATGTCTTCTTCCTGGAAGTTCTGTTCCAGCGTGTCCGGCCAGAAGAATTGCACGATCCGGGCTGGGCTTCCGTTCATGGAAATTTGCAGTTGAATAAGCCCGCTGGAACTTCTATGGCTGCTGTCGCTGGCATCGGGGAAGATCCGCGCGTCCAGATTTCCGAACGTGATATGGAAGTATCCTTCCGGCATCCCCGGTTCACGCTCCAACCCCCGCGCCGTCCCCAGTTCCCGGACGGCCAGCGCCGCCGCCGTCTTCTTTGTCAGGCGGAAGCCGCCAGGGTAATACTTTTTAGGCATCGTGTCGCGCTCCTTCCTATGCACCGCCCGGCGCTGGTTCGTTTGCCGCTTCCGGCCACACACAAGCGGCCATCTTCTTAATGCAGTCCGCCATTCCGTAGGCTTCCGCTATGCTGGTCAGCTTTACAGTTTCGGTGCCGCCCGGCATGGAGATCGTCAACGCCCGTTCCGTGCCCGGTTTTGGTTCCGGATCAACGTCCAGCGCGTTCCCCGCTGCGTCAACGGTTATATTGAACGCGCACCCTTCCGGCATTTGCCATTTTCCCGCCAGAACCCCCCGCATAAGTTCCCATGCGCCCGGCGTGTTCGGTTCCGCTGGTATGCGTACCTCTTTGATCTCCCGCAGTTCGGAAAGAACGGAAATGGCAAATTCCAGCATTACCACATCAATTCCCCAGGCACGGCCCTTTATAAGCCCGTACTGCCGCCCTGCGTCCATGGAATCCCCGCTCCTGTAACGCTCCATTTCTTTACAGAAACTGCACAGATTTTGTAACCGCTCCACAGCATCCGCCTTCACGTCGTCCGGCGCTGGATACTGCCCGTGAATGGGTGTATTTTCCAGCCGGAAGGACGCGCCCGGCCCCAGTTTCACCACGGGTTCCGGCCTTTCCGGCGGTTCCGGCTCCCCGTCTGCTTCCGGCTTCAACTGCACCGCCGCGCCGTCCCCGGTTGAAGTGTTCACGTTGAACACTGTCCCTTCTGGGAAGTTCCAGCGCGTTTTCCCTTCCAGAAAATCCCGCAGAAAGCCCAGTTTGTCCGCCGGGCCGCCCTGCGGAAGTTCCCCGCCGCCGGCCGCCTGCATTTTGCCGATCGTTGCGGCCAGCAGGTTTGCCAGTTGAATTTCATTTGCCAGTTCATGGCGGAACTGTTGGGCGGCTCCCTTTGGTTCCGGCTCCTTCTGTGCCGCCCGTATTGCTACACGGTTCACATAGCCCGCCGCCAGATCGACAAACGCGGCGTTGAAGCTGTTGATCTTGTCCTGCACCGTGTATCACCCTTTCTGTTCTTCCTGGGCCGCCCGCTCCATCCAGGCGGGCGGCCTTGTCTTTACCGTGATCCGCTTATCAAACTTCAATGACAGCAGGGCGGCCAGCGTGTCAAAGAGGTTTTCCGGCTTCAACGTGCCTTGCACTTCCACGCCGGGGATCTCAACCTTTACCCCCATGCCGCGCCCCTCTTTATGCGCACGGCCCGGCGGCCACGGCTGCGGCCTGCAAAAGCTGCTGGAACTTCATGCCCTGCAAAAACGCCGCCATTTCCCGGTTTTCCGCTGCGTCCTGTGCGCCCATCAGGGCAACCAGCCGATCCACTTCCGCCCGGTTCTCCTGCGGCATCACCACTTCCGGCGCGGCTACGGCGGGCGCTACGGCCCCTGTATCCGGCTTTCTGAACATTGCTTCTTCCTCCTTCCGTTCTTCTGCGTCCCATCATCCGCGCATATGCACATCAAACGTTGCTGCCATTCCGATCACGCCGTCCCAGTATTCCGGGCTGATCCCGCTTTGTTTCAGAATTTCCAGGATTTTTCCAACCTTCGTTAAAAAGTCCTGCGTTTCCTGGAACGGCCTTTCGTTCACATAGCCCAGAACTTCCAGCACCTTCCATGCCGCCGCTGCGCTTGCTGTCCCTGTGTGCCCTTCTTCTTCCGCAAGGTTCACGATCATTCCCGGCCCTTCTTCCTGCACGGCCCGTTCAATGTCTGCAATTTCTTCCTCTGTGAACACAACGCACCCGCCGTATTTTGCCGTGGCTTCCCATTCCCGGAACGTTTCCACCACGGTCTTTCTGATCACGTCTTCCAGGTCAAGCGGCTGCCGCAGATTGATTTCCGTGCCCGGTTCCAGCTGTACGCACCCGTCCTGCGGAAGTTCCCCGCCGCTTGCTTTCTGCATTTTTCGGATCGTGTCTGCCAGCGCTTTTGCTATTTGAATGTCATTCGCCAGTTCATACCGGAACTGCTGCGCGGCCCCCTTCGTTTCCGGCTCCTTCTGCGCCGCCCGTATTGCTATGCGGTTCACATAGTCCACCGCCAGATCGACAAACGCGG
>OFFR01000837.1_pt1 | contig 15920 bp, 8 predicted proteins | sample 1521421 | NCBI WGS metagenome assembly OFFR01 (sample SAMEA3504087, study PRJEB24116) | mouse gut metagenome | biome: mouse gut; feature: mouse-associated habitat; material: faeces | place: Denmark | collected 2011 | reverse complement strand
CCGCCTGGTGGGGCGGGGCCTTCACCTCCAAGAGATACCGCTCATTGCCGCACTTGTAGAGGCAGACGCCCCGCTGGGGGTAGCGGATCAGCTCAAACTCGGACTCCTCCAGCTGGAGGTTGTCCATATAGAACCGCTTATCCACACTGCCGGCGTTGAAGAGGAACTGGTGGGTGGGGATGGCGAAGAGAGGCCGGGTCAGCTCCCGGATGCCGTCCACATCGAAGTCCTCCAGATTCTGACTGGCGAGGATGAGGGCGGATTCTTTCTTCCGCACCCGCTTGAGGGTGTTGCGGATATACTCAATGGTGGTCACGTTGGAAAGCCAGATGTACAGCTCGTCCAGCGTGGCCACGGTGTTTCCCTCGGTCAGCAGTTTGTCGCTGAGGTAGGACAGGACATTGAAGAGCATGGCGTCCTTGACGTTCCGGCTGGCCTGGAGGAGACCCTTCACGCCGAAGACCAGGAAGCGGCTGGACGTGATGTTGGTGTGGCCGTTGAAGAACTTGCTTTCGGCGCCCCTGCACATGGAGTGGAGGCCCAGCAGGACTTCCTGCAGCAGTTCCCGCGGGTACAGCGGGTTTTCCTCTCTGTCATAGTGCTGGTAGGCGTCCTCGATCACATCGTAGAGGTCGGAGAGGATGGGGAAATCATCGGGCCGCATGGACTGGAAATCCGTGTGATTGTTGAGTCCCCACTTCCTGTACAGCCGTTCCAGCATCAGCTCGATGGTGTCGATGTGGCGGTCAGAAAAGTCCTTATAGGCCCGGAAAAAGTCCTTGAGGAAGGAGATGTGCTGGCTCAGGCGCGTCCGCTGCCGGAAGGCGGCTGGTGCTTCCGGATCGTCCTCACCATCGGTATCCCACAGCTTGGGTTCCAGGGGGTTGATGATGTACTGCCCGCTCATGAGATCAGCGAAGCAGCCGCCCAGGTTGGCGCACAGGTCGATGAGCTCATGCTCAGGATCGAGGCAGAGAGCGGACTTGCCGCTCTCCAGGATATTGCAGAGGAGGAGTTTTAGCAGATAACTCTTGCCCTGGCCGGAGTTGCCCAGGATGAGGACGTTGGCGTTGGTCTTGTCCTCCGCCCGGCGGTCCAGGTCCAGGATGATGTTGGAGCCGAAGCGGTCCTTTCCGATATAGAACCCGTTGGGGTCGTTTTTGCCGGAGTAGTTGAAGGGGAAGAGATTTGCCACGGAGGAAGCGGGGAGGACCCGCTCGAACTGGGAGGCGAAGATGTTGCTTCCCGCCGGGTTGGCGGCCAGAAAGCCGCCCCGCTGGAGGAGGAAAAGACGGTCCGTGCCGATCTTGGACCGTGTGAGCGTGGCGTTGACCTCATCCCGGAGAGCCCGCAGGCCCTCCGCGTCTTTGGCGCAGAGCTCTATAAACACAGCGCAGTGGACCAGGGGCTCCTTATTCCGGCGCATGGTGGTGATGAGGGATTCCACGTCCTGGAGGTTCGCCTCGGCGTTGATGCTCCGGCGCATGTTGCTGGTATTTCCCCGGTCCATGCGGTTTTTGTTTTGGGCGTTGTGGATGATGGCGTCCTCTTCCCCGGCGGTGGCCTGGCGGATATAGATGTGGAGGACCACGCCGCTTTTTTCGCCGAGATGGCACAGGAGGGCCAGTTCTTCCGTGGTGGTGGGATAGCTCCGCAGGGCCAGGGTGCAGCGGAGGGCCCGCCCTCCGTCCAGCCGCCCCACCGGGGCCAGATTGAAGAGCGCCAGGGCCAGATTCAGCCCGGCGAACAGCAGCCCTTCCTCAAAGCAGCAGAAAATCAGTGCCAACAGCAGGTTTACCCCGGGCCCTGCCAGGGCGGTCAGGCCCTCCTGCCAGTACCCCAGGGGGTGCTCCAGCACCATCTCTGCCCCGATTACTGTCAAGCGCATTCCCTTTACAGATTTCCCGCAGGCCAGGATGGCGGCGTAGTGCCCCAATTCATGGACCGCACAGGCCAGCATCGCCATTGGAACAAGGCAGGATGGGTCTATGTAGTTCAGCCAGGCCACCAGCAGTAGGAATCCTCCCGTTGCCTCTACCCTGCCCAGCCGGATCATTGCCCTAAAAAGTCCACATAATAGGCGGGGTTCAGGTGCATTTTATTGAATTTCAGCTCCAAATGCAGATGCGGGCCGGTGGACGACCCTGTGGAGCCGATCCTGGCCACCGTGTCCCCCATTGATACCCTCTGGCCCTTTACAACCTCCACCTTGCTGCAGTGTGCGTAAAAAGACTTTACACCATTCCCGTGGTCCAACTGGAAGTAGAGTCCGTATGAGTCGTCCTCCCCGGTGTACTCCACCGTTCCGTCGGCAAAGGCGGCGATGGGGTCCCCCATATGTCCGCTGATGTCTGCGCCCGTGTGAAAGTGGTACTCCCCGTCAATGGGGTGGTCCCGGTAACCGTATGGGGAGTTGAGATACCCCTTAACAGGCGCCATGGTTTCCAGATCTCCCAAGGACAGTTGGTCCATTGTGTAATTTTTTGGCAGCTCCGGACCGGAGTAGTCCGATGCCGCCACCAGAGTCCCCGCCGCGGGCACCGCAGGGGCTGGCTCTTCCTTTGGGGCCTCCTCTACTACAGGCTCCTCCGGCTCCCTCTCAACCTGAGGAACCTCCAGTCCAAAGCGGGAGATTTGGGTGTAATGGGCGGTGCGCGCCGCCAACACCGGCGTTTGGCTCAGAAAGCTCAGCTCCTCCGCAACCATGCTCTCAGGCGCCGGCGGTGTAAAGGTTATCTCGTTGACAGGTATTTCCTCCGCGCTGCCGCCAAATACCTCCACACAAAATGCCCCTATGTCGGACAAGACTGTATCGCTCTCCGCTAAAGACTTTCCCAGATTGGACAGCGCCGCTTCAAAGTCCAAATCAGTGGAAATAAGAGTGAGGATATTGTTCCGGACCTGTACCAGCCGCTGCGGGAAAATACCGTTCCAGAGAAAAACCGTTAAAAATAAAACCAGACAGACCGCTAACTGTATCAGACGGACACGCTCTTGGCTGTGCCCCATCCTCTTCTGCCGGCTTCGCCCCGGCACGGCTCTGTAATAGGAAACGCTCCTTGACCGGTTTACCCCCGCTGCGCCCTGATCGTACATGATTTCTCCTCCTTTTTCCTGCTGTCTTTTAGCAGTCTATTCGGAAAAATATAGAATATTACTCTTGACAGAACGTCTAGAAAATATTATGATAGTAAACGGTCCATCCGGGCGTGGCGAAGCTTGGTATCGCGCTTGGTTCGGGTCCAAGAGACCGTGGGTTCAAATCCCGCCGCTCGGACCACGAAAGTCCTCAGTCGATGATACAATCGGCTGAGGACTTTTTAATTTTGCCTATGAAAAAGCCTTGTAATCAAGAGGATAGCGGGACGCCGGGGGTGCAGATACCTTTCGGCGTCCCGCTTTTTTGGTTTTTGGGGGCCGGATGTTTGTGAGCGAAGGCTGGAATTTGAACCCTCCTCTGGCTCAGCGGGAGGAAAAATTAAAAGGTTGAGGGGGAAAATTAAATTATGGCCTTCGGTTCTGCTCAAGAAAAATGAAGGATATGTGTACTGTCCTTGCTAATTGATAAACTCCACGCTCTGCATAAACATACCTCCAGCGCCACAACATGGGTTCGTATTCCTACTGATTTCAATACAAAGAGAAAATGCTTTCTCCAGCACAGAAGTACCGAACCCCCTTGAAATAGAGGGCTTTCGAGATCGATCTCTGACTTCGGAAGTCCTTTCTTCTGTTATTACGACACTAATCAGCAGAAATAGAATACTAACGGGGCCTGGGGTGTAAGTAAAAAGTCCATCTTCTTGTTGTATTGTCTATATTTTTCATTACGAAAGTATCCCTTGGGTTGGAGAACTGTTATCCTCTAAAATATGAGTACTTGTAATTACACTACCTGCATACATAAGATACTTCACACCACTTGCCACGGCCATCTCCTCGGCGGCCGCCTGTTTTGCCTTAACCACGGTGTCATCTATTTTGTTGTCTCCCTTGACCTCAATCAGTTGGTAGGAACCATCCATCATTTTTGCAAGGAAGTCGGGATAGTACTGACGGATTCTGCCAGACTCAGGGTCATAGTAGTGGACAGAGAGATCACCCTGATTCGATGTGAACATACCTGTGAAGTACACCTCTGCGACCTTGCCGCTCATGATGTACTGCATAAAACACTCCCTCTCTGGAATGGAATCAAAGCAATATGTATCGGCGTGGAAACTCTTCTTAAGCTGTTCTGGAGTGAAGCCTGGATAGCGGTTCGTGAGAACAAGGTCGTCCTTGGCGGAAAATTCATAGTATCCGGCATCTTTCGGCTCTCGCAGGAGTACCAATTCTCTGTCCTCGGTTTTTAATTCTGAGGTGATGTCAAAGAGCGCATGGAACACAGTCGGGATGATGTAGTCATCCAGGACAGCGTTATAGCGATTGACCGCCTCAAGAACCGTGTTGATCCCGTCCATGGATTCACGGAGGATTCTCGCGGCAAGGATGCAGGAAATGTTCAGATAACGAGCCACTTCTCCTACGAGGGAGAATTCGCTGAACTTCATGTTGTTCTGGAGGTAGTCGATGTTCTTCTCCTTGACCGTGGTATCGCGGGCAAGGCTGTCACGCTCGTACATGATGCTGGCATACTTGGAAAGGTCAGCATCCACCAGCTTGAAGTCCACAGGCTCGGAGTATTCTTTCTCGTGGAGCGTATACTCATGCCATACGCGTTTGAGGGTAATCGTCCTCGGCGGTGGCAGAACACGAACCTGGTACTTGTGACGGTCGGCATTGGACGGATTCTTGATGTCCTTGATCTCCATATTGAAGTTCTTGTGAAGCTCATCGTCCAAGGTGTCGTAGTTCTCTTTGGAGAGAAACACAGTGGCCGTCAGACGCTCGTCCGTGATTGCACGGAGGCAGCGCATTGTTGCCTGGAGAACGAATATCTTTGACTTCGGACTGCGGAAAAGCGCCACGCCAAACAGAGAACGGCAATTCCAACCTTCTTTGCCTTTCTCGACAAGGATAATGAACTGCTTCTCGTTGCCTTCCGTGCTGGGAACATCAAGGTTATTAAAGTCCCTGATGTCATCGTTCTTTGTATATTTCGCATCCCCGACATTGAGGAGAATCTTCGATGCCGGAATGCCGAGTTTAGCAAGTATCTTCTCAAGAGCAGGCTTGACCTCTGTGGCAGCCTCCTCCACGCCTGCCGCATAGATGGCAAGTTTCGGATTCAGTCCTTCATAGGTCTGTCCGCCGTATCTCTCCCAGAATGTGGTTACCACAGCAATAAGGAATTCATCGCTCTTGACGTTTTCAAATCCAAGCGGGTCGGCATCCTTCAAGAATCCATTCCAGATGGACTCTCGCAGACCGTAGGCATAGACCACCTCCGGCAGAAGCTGGTTCTTAACATACGGCGTACCTGTGTAGTTGTAGCAAGCCACGATTGATGTATTTGCCGCAAGCAGATTGATGGTGTCACGGAGGCTTGTTTTATTCGCTCCGCTCGACCTGATCTGTTTTTCCAGGTCTGCTCCGAAGAGGTGATGCGCCTCATCGACATAGACGCCGAGCTGCGGAAGACGGCAGAGTTTCTTAAAACGCTGGTTATCCATCAGCGTGGTATCGTCCCAAGCATCGTCATCGTCCTCATCTCCACCGGTACCGTAAACAGCAGAAAGCAGAGAGCCGGAGCCGCTGAAGAGTGTCTCTGCAGCGGAGGTTTCTTTGCGCTTTTTCTTTACGATGATTTTCTGCGTGTTTGAGATGATGATATTGAAGTCGGAATCATCAATCGTGTGCAGGATCGTCCCCGTCTCGTCCAGGAAGTGGAACTTGATGTTTGCATCAAGCACACGGGCATACTCCGGCGGCACGACCTTCGTCTTGTCAAAGGTCATGATTTCGCGGAGAGACTGAAGGACGGTCTTATCCGGCGCAAACACGAGGGCATTGTGGCAGAAACGCTTGTCCCTTGGATACTTCTTTGCAAGCAGAAACTCATAGAAGATGCAGGTAGCCATGAGGATGGTTTTCCCAAGTCCCATCGTGAGGGCATAGATGTAGTTCGGATAGTCCTCACGATACTTCTTCATCTGCTTGAAGATCGTATCGGTCTGCTTCTCGGTCGGTGCATCAAAGAGACGAATCTGGCCGCCTTTATCGATGGCATAGTAGGACGCATCGGAGAAACGGTCTCTCTTATGACGCCAGTCATCGAACATCTCATAGACTTGCTTGTTGTTCATGAATTCCTTCACGAAGATATACATCTCCAGAGCCTCGAACTGCGGCTTGCGCAGAAAGGCGTGGGGATTCTCCTCGCTGTCGTTGTATGCGAGGAACTTCCTCGTAAGGTCGTTATAACGGGAACGAATCTTTCCGCGGTTTGTAGTGTAGTAGTACCACAACTGCTGATTGAAGGAAAAATTCGGATCAACTTCTACAGCCATTTAACGCACCTCCACTTCCAGCGACTCAGAGAGCAGGTCGGTGATTTTTACTTTGATTGTGCCGGAACCCTCCGGGATGTCGTAGATGCCGCTGACCATCTCGTTCTTGCCGGGGACATCGGTCACGGTCGGCTGCATGACTACGCCATCGTAGTTCCAGTCAATCATGATGGAATCGACCAGCTGACGCCAGTCCTCCACATATTCCTTCTGGAGGGAGAGCTTCTGCATCAGGTTCATCGGGTAGAACGCACGGATGACCAGTTTGCCGCCTTCACGGACAATCTCTGCCTCGGAGTCACGCTTCAGCTGAAGGTCGGCCTTGTCGCGCAGGATATCGACAATCTGTACATCTACCTTGTAGTCAGCAAGTTCCTGCTCCAGCGCCCCTTTCAAATCCGGCTCGTGTCCCATGCAGACAATGGTAATGCGTTCCACGGGCTGGTTCGGATTCTCTTCCTTACGCTTCTCGTAGGTCTTATAAGGCAGATTAGCAAGAAGCTCTTTCAAATCCGCTTTGGTGGCAATACGGTTGACCGGCATGATCTTCACCATTCTGCCGTCTAATTCACCGTCCCAGACATCACTCTGCGGAAACGGCTGGGTTTCGAGGGCGGCAATAAGCAGGTCGCGGGCTTCCACGGGATTGCGGAAGAAATCGTAGTTGTTCACGTTGTAGACCTCAAAGCCCATGTATTTTATGTCCTCCAAGGCAGACGTGTCCATGCCCTTGGATTTTAGGAAATCAAAGACCTTGCTACGATCTTCGGGACTCAGTTCGCTATTCCCGCCTGTGCTTGCAGCAGCGAGGTAAGGGGCGGGCTCCTCCGCAACCGTAGAAATCTGCGGTCGGATTATTTCATAGGTCATAGGTTTGTAAATGGCTTGCAGTTCCTCTGCCATAGATAACAGACGTTTGGTGGTAGTCTGAATCGCGCCGAGGTTGATGTCTGCACCAATGAAGCGTCTGCCAAGTTTCATGGCTACAGCTTGCGTTGTGCCGCTACCCATAAAGCAGTCAAAAACAATATCGCCGGGATTGGAAGATGCCATTATAATCTTTTCAAGCAGTTTTTCTGGCTTTTGTGTTGGGTAGTTTTCCTTTTCCTTTGCCATAGCGTTTATTGTAGCAATGTACCATGTGTCGGAAGGCAAAACCTTATCAGATGGTATTTCAGAAGACTCGCTTTTAGTTGTCACCATTGCACCAGCGTAATTAAGGCGATTTTTCGATCCTTCCGTCATAAGCGTATGATCATCTAAAACATCCATGTAATTAAATATCCACTTGCCACTTTTAGAATAGAAAAGAAGATTGTCGTGTTTGCTGTTCCATTGCGTTTTGCCACGACCTCCCCACAAATACCACCAGATGATTTCATTCCTGAAATTATCCTGTCCAAAGACCTCATCCATTATAAGGCGAAGATGATGAGCTTTATGCCAATCACAATGCACATAGATGCTGCCGGTTTCAGACAGCAAATCCCTCATGATGATAAATCTTTCATACATGAACTGAAGGTACTCATCATTCGTCCAGATATCCCCGTATTGTTTTTCCTCAAAGGGGGAACTGTCAGACATGGTCTTACCAACATTCCTGACTTCGATTTTTCTCTTGTAGTCTGCCTTGCTGTCAAATGGCGGATCAATGTAGATGAGGTCGATTTTACCGCGATATTCTTTCAGTAAATGGCTCATGACCTGGAGATTGTCACCCCAGAATATCTTGTTAATCCAGCCGTTCTGCTCCGTACCGTAAGTTTCCCGCAGTTGCGCAGGGTAATATTGCGTGGAGCGGTAGGGGCGCTTGCCCGTCCAGCGAAGTTCAGGGAAGCCCTTGATCGTGGGTCTGGGTTCAAATTCAAATGTAAGCTGCTCATCCATTGTGGTTATCCTCCGTTTTATCGTTTCTTGGGTCATATCCGTATTTCTCGGCTACTGCTGTTATTTCGGCAGCTCTGATGGGAACGAGCTGCTGTTCCTCGTATAAATCCCTTCCAAGCAGACCGTGAAGCACGATGTACTTATCCGTTTCGAGCAGATTCGGATTCTCGCTCAGAAAGCTGTTTACACGTTTCAGCATTGCCGGGTCTGTCAGCTGTGCCATAGTCGAATCCATGTCGATCTCGTCTGCATCGTGAAGTTTCTTAAGGCTACTTAACATTCCCAGCCAATGATACAGGACTTTTCGCTTTTCGGCGTCAGCCTCTTCCTTCGTCATCTTAGTACCGGGTTTCGGCTTTGCCGCCACATCCGTACTCGTCTTTGCTTGTGCAAGGACTGTATCTACCTTCAGTTCCTTTGAAGTAAGTGCCGCCTTTGTGCGATGGTAGAACGGTACGATATGCTCATGCCACACATTCGGCAACACTTCGTAAAAGAATTTATCGATTGCATAATCGATGAAGTCTTCGCTGGCATCCATCGCTCTATCCCGAACAGTATCCTTGAGATGATCCATAACGGGAGAGCTTTTTCTGACTGGTGCAGCGGGCGGTGATACTGCTTTCTGCTGAACCATCGGTGTGTTTTCCACATAGTGCCTGAGTTCCCTCAGAACCCTATGCGGTTTACGATTCATGAGCCGTCCGTATTCATCAATAAAAGCCTCATTGCTTTTCCATTTCGCAAAAAGATCATCATCGGGAATGATGTATATGATGTTATTTTTCCTGACTCGGTGTTCAGCCATATCATCACTCCTTTCCTCATTTATTCCTGCAGTAGAATCGGAAGTCACACGCATTGCAGACCTTCGGGTCCTCGGCGCAGCGACGGAAATCCTTCTTCATGATTTTCTTGACCGTATCATCGAATACCGCCATCGTTCCTTCCACAGCGGACTTCGTATACGGATATGTGATGGTCGGCACTCCACCGTCCTCGCCGGTATAGTAGAGGTGCATCCTGCTGACCTTCTGTCCAGTACGCTCCTCTACAAGGTGTGCGTAGATATGCAGCTGACGTCTGTAACGCTCAAGCTGCTCCCGGTCTTTTTCGAGATCGGGCTTCCGCTGAGATTTGAAATCCACGATCTCGACAGTATCTCCCTCACCGCGAATAAGGTCAATCTTACCCTCAATGATGTAGTCTGGCTTTACCAAGGAAACGTCGACCTCGGCCTGCTGTATCTGTGACCAATCCCCATGCTGTCTGTCCACATAGCGCAGCACTTGTTTCAAGGCCGCTTCACGCTGAGGACCGGCGAGATATGCATGCTCGGTTTTTGTGAGGGAAACATAGTTCGAGTCAAACCAGCGGCTCACATTCTCCTCGGTGATGGTCTGCTCTTCGTGGCGCAAAGCGGCGCGGTGTATATCCTCTATCGTTTCATGCACGAGCGTACCGAAGAGCATAGCGTTCGCACGGACGGGCATGAATTCCAGTTCCTTGTAGAACTTATACTGCAAGGCGCAGGTTTCGTAAACCGTGATGTGCGATGTGAACGAATAGGTGTTTTTGATGTTTATATCCTTTATCGGCTTGAAGTCAAACTCCCTTAAATCAAATCCAGGGCTGTCCATTGATTGAAGTTCGCCGTAAATGTCTTTGAAGTAGTTGCTGGGCGTTCGCTTGTCCTCATTGCAAGTCAGAATCAGCAAATCCTGTGCGCGGGAAAATGCCGTGTAATAGAGACGCCAGAAGTCAAAGAACTTCGTGACATCATACGGCTCGAATGCCGGACGCTTGAAATACCGGTCCTCGATCTGCATCATCAGGTCGTTTGTGTTCTTCCTCGGCACATTTGCCAGCGAATCCACCAGAACAATCGGAAACTCCATGCCTTTGGACTGGTGAATGGTGAGGAAAGACACACATCCGCTGGGCGCATATTCGGAGTCATCCTCATACTCTGTGATCCCACCATCGAAGAGTAGTCGAAGATATAGATTAAAGAGCATCTCAGTATTCTGATCTATTCGACGTTTTCCTCTATATTCTCTGGCATCAAGAATGTCCACTCTGTGAAGGTACTCAAATTTACCGATAATCTGTGTCAGTTTGGCGAGGTTTCGCGCCGGACGGATATCGACCACACCAACATCCATCTCGGTATCGAGAATCCCGGCAAAAGGTTGGAATTCAAACAACTGATACATGAGTCCGCAGTAAGCGTAATCCGTTGCGCCAGTCAAACCGACATGGGCCTTTCCTCTGTGTCGTATCCACTTCAGAAGGTCGGAATGCTCCGGTTGCGTCAGGTACTCGTTCGCTGTCATGATGCAGTTCCGATAGTAGGTCATATGCTCCGGCTGGAGGAAGGTGTAGTCACCATTCTCCAAGCCCTGCACATAGCGTGGAAACATGAGCATGAGACAGCCGAGGGCAAGCCTTATCTCGTCACGCTGGAAGAACATATCCGAGCGAGGCGAATATACATTTATATGATTCTCCTCCAGGAAACGGGCGAGAGCCGTCACTCGCGGGTGCTTCACCGAATTAAAGAGAAACGCAATCTGGTTATAGTCCGTGAGTTTCCCGGAGGATTTCAGATCATTTATAAACCGCAGAATTTTTTCGTGCCACTCATCCGTATCATCTACGCCTGTGAGTTTTACGACTGCAGGGCTGTGGAGTGTGGTTTTCTCATGCGGTTCGATTTTCTTATCATAGCGGAAGTTCTCCCAGCGGAACTTGAACTTTGCACCGTCTGTGGTAGCCATCCACTCGTTATAGAAGTCAACAATGTCGCTGTTGGAGCGGTAGTTGATAATCAGCGGAATAATGCGGCACTCGCCGTCCGCAAATTTCTGCGGAAACTCCAGGATATTTCGGATGGTAGCACCTCTGAAACGGTACAAGCCTTGATCATCATCGCCGACCACGCAAATGTTCTTGCGGTCTCCCGCAAGGAGGAATACTAATTGCTCTTGGATGAAGTTTGTATCCTGGTACTCATCGACCATGATGTGCGTGACCTTGGAGCGCATCTCTTCGAGGATGTCGGCATGGTCACTGAGAAGACGATATGCTTCAATCTGGATAGACGAAAAGTCCATCAGATTGCCTTCAGCAAGGATATCCCGGTATTCTTTCAGCATCCGTCCAAGGGCGGCAATCGACAGGTCGGAGTCGGACATCAGTTCTTCCGGCACTACCAATTCCTCAGAGAGGTTATTCACATAGTTGCAGATGGCTTCCGCCTGTTTCCATGCTCCGCCATTCGGAAGGACAATTTCTACCTCCGGGATGTTCCTGAAACGATAGATGTTCTGGAACACCATGTACTGCTGGTCGAAAGCGTCCAGGAGACGGTAATTCCTGCGGAGTCTTGTAAACTCAAGATGCTCTTTCAGAATACGGAGGCATAACGAATGGAATGTGCCGATATACATCTCATTAATATTAGCCACAATGCCACGATCAGACAGTTCGTTTGTAATTCTTGTAATCAGTTCTTTGGCAGCCTTTTCCGTGAAGGTTGCAATGAAGATACTTTCAGGCTTAATGCCTCGTTCCTCTATGAGATATATGGCACGTTGAACGAGCGTGTAGGTCTTGCCGGTTCCTGGGCCTGCTGTGATGAGGACAGGGCCTTCTGCGGCAGATATTGCCCTGCGCTGTCCTTCGTTCGCATTTCCAAAATCAAACATATCGGTGCCTTACATCCTTTCCTGTAGCTGTTCTTCAGATGTGAGACTCCCGTCCGGAACGACCTCCATGATATCGGCTATGTCGCATTGAAGGGCAGCGCATATCTTTAGGAGAACCGCCGTGCTTACGTTCTCCCCGTGTGTGAGTTTCGCTACGGTAGAGGAACTAAGTTGCGCCGTCTCCCTCAAATCCCGCTTTTTCATGTCCCTGTCAATAAGTAATTTCCATAATTTTTTATAGCTGATAACCATGCATACACTCCTCAAATCTGTAACCCTTTGTTTCCCACAAGTGGATGTCCATTTCAAGCAACTCAACGCTTGTATATAAGTGTAGCACATTCTGTTTCCAAAATCAACAGTTAAGTTTGAGAACACGAAAATTAAGTTTCTTATCCAAGCCTTCAATTCCAAGTTAGGCAGTGAGAGTGTTCAAACGTGTTCAAAGAATTTTACAATTCATATTGACATTTGAGCCAAAATAGTGTAAACTAAAGGTTACAGTTCAGCATTATGACTGAGAAAGAGGAATCGATAGACTATGAAGGCCGAATTGATCGCTAATATTATTGTGGCTCATTGCTCTGGGGATGAGAGTTCCTTTAAAACCGCTGTAGAGGCTTTGGCAGCTGATGAGGACAAGAAAGGAAACAGCCGCGTTTCCAGCATGATTCTTGATGCATATAAAGGAAAGAATATCACACTTGTGAAGAAACCTGATGTCGGACAACTTGCCGGAGGAGGGTTTGCAGTTCAATCCGCAGGTAGCAGTTCGTTCACTCCAAGGGACAAGGACAGTCTCCTGGAACTGTACGACATTATTCATTCTGATATACCGCTCTCTGATGTCGTTCTGCCAGAGAACCAAAGAAGGCTCCTTCTTCAGATTTTGGATGAACGGCAAAACAACAGCAAGCTGGCAAAGCACAATCTCCCTCCTGCGAATCGTCTGCTCCTTTGCGGACCTCCTGGTTGCGGAAAAACGATGACGGCACACGCTATCGCTCATGAACTGAATCTGCCGATGGCGTATGTGAGGATAGACGGTCTCGTATCATCCTATCTTGGACAGACCAGCGTGAACTTAAGGAAGATTTTCTCAAGCGTAGGAAATCAGAATATTGTCCTTTTCTTGGATGAGTTCGATGCCATTGCAAAGAAACGGGATGACGGTCACGAGATGGGAGAACTGAAGCGTGTCGTTACGGCTCTGCTCCAAAACTTTGATAATATGCCGCCGAATGTATTTTTAATTGCAGCAACAAACCACGAACATCTTCTCGATCCCGCCATCTGGAGACGCTTTAACTATACCATCAACATTGGATACCCGGACGCAGACCAGCGCAATGAACTTATTCGGCGGTGGTTCAAGGAATATACCGTTGAAACCGAAGTGGATGTGCAGAAATTGGCCGACCTTACCGCTGAGCGCAGTGTAGCGCAGATAAAAGAACTGGTAATCTCCTCTGCAAAACGCTTTGTGACCACAGATAAGCCGGTTACGATGGAGAACATGATAGAACTGCTGATTCAACAGATGACAAATAACTCAAATGGTGCGGGAGTGGTGGATGCAGCCGCAGAACTGAAAGCGAAGGGCATCAGTGTGCGGACGCTTGCGAAGGCAATCGGAATGCCTCACAACACTTTATGCTATCAAATCAATAAGTTAACCAAAGGCAAAGAGGTGGAATAAGTATGGCGGATGATTTTCGACCTCATCTCCTTATTACGGAGGACGATGTAGAGTCTTTTGAAAATGTTAAACAGGCGAGAAGCAAAGACTTAGGACTGGATCGGATGGCACACGGCACAAAACTATCCAGCGGTCTGCAGGAAATCGTTTCCGCCTATACCCGTGTGCAGGGGACGGATTCTCTTCGAGATGAAGACATCCGTCTGTTTGAGGTTGTTCTGCAAGAAGGTGAAAAGTTCTCAAATAAAACTCTTCGTGAGTTTTTGGAACAGGAAGGAATGACCATAGCATCTGTCCGTGATTCACGCCATGCCATTGTATCTTCACCGAAAGCCAAATTTGAATCTCTTCAGCAACGGGTTGGGAACTACCGTGATAATAAACGCAGCAATAAAAAATTTCAGTACATAGACAGTTTTCATTTTCCTGATCCGATTGAAAAACAGGCTCCTTCCATAAGGGAGATGCTTGAAAGGGAGGCCACGTTCCCTCTCGATGTTGAGATTATGGAGCAGCTTTTACCAAAGGGAACTGATCCGCAGGTACAGGCTCGTGCCGAAGAACGGCTTATTGCTCTTATCCAGCAGAATCAGGGGATCATTCAGTCAAAGCCCTATAAACTGTCTGATGGTACTCCTATTGTTCGTGCAGAGATTCCGCTCGGAAAACTTGAGCAAATATCTGGAGATACTATCGTCAGCCATGTTGCACCGACAGGTTTTTATGCTACATCTCCGATGTATGCGGTTCCTGCCCAGAAACAGATGTCGTTGAATCCGAATGTATCTATTGATGAACTTCCTATTGTGGCTGTCCTCGATACGGGAGTAGATTTTCCTGCAGCACTTGAACCGCTGATCGTTGAACATTGGGTACCGATGGGAGCTGCTCCCGGTGACAAGAAACACGGTACAAATGTTGCGAGTAAAGTAGCATTTGAAAACTTGGGTGAGCAGCTTGCGTCCGGCGTCCTTACACCAAGAGCAAGAATTATTGACTGCAATATCCGTGGGCTTGATCCTGACTCCAAAAAGCCGAATCGTCCTGACCTAATTTGCAACAGTACCATGATAGCGCGAATTAAAGAAGCCGTTCTGAGGTACAAGGACATTACAAAAATCTTCAACTTCTCATCGAGCGAGGAAACTCCAATCCAAGGTGACGAAATAAGCATCCTCGGTTATGAATTGGATGTCCTTACGATTCAGTATGGGGTGAAGTTCACCATTTCCGCTGGCAACCACTATTTGTATCGTAGCCAAAATTCCCTCGAAGATATCCTCCAAGATGATGACAATCGAATAGCGGCGCCGGCAGATTCCATGCTGAACATAGCGGTTGGAGCAATTGTTGGTGCAGAACATAAGGAAGGTTTGAGCCGTCAGTATGATGTTGCTCCTTATTCGAGAATCGGGCCTGGATTTAGAGGTTTCCGAAAGCCGGATATTGTATCTTACGCAGGAACGATGACCAAGAATGACTTCGTTCCTCCCGATGACTACGCCATGATGATAGCAAGCGGCGGGCAGTGGGCTTTTGAGGCGGGAACAAGCTTTACTGCACCTACCGTTGCAGGCGACCTTGCAGAAATATCACAGTCTGTGCCGGATCAAGATATCCTTATGTCTGAGGTTCTTCTCTATCATGGAGCCGATATGCCAATTAGCGAGGTTACGAAGAAAAAAATAACGCGTGATGATAACGCTTTTTACGGTAATCTCTATGGTAGAGGTATTGCTAACCCTCTCGTTAGTATGTTCTCTACGGCACACCGTGTGACGTTCCTTCACCGTGGCACGATGAACAAAAAATTCAAGCAGCACGCAAAGTTTCTGATGCCAGGTGTCTGTGATACGCAGTTTGATATGAGCAAGCGTGATAAGAAGATAAGGGTAACAGTTACCTGTGTAACACAGCCTCCAGTTGATAAAACCAAAGGCGCAGAATACCTTGGCGCGTATGTGAATGCATCACTTCATCCGAGAAATGGTAAGGACAAGCTGATTACAAAAAATCCGTCTGAGTCCGACGGGCGTAAGGATTGGGACACCTGTTTTCACTTCGAGCAAGAGTTTTCGAGTTTCCACGGAGGAGATTGGGAGGTATGGCTTGAAGAGACCCCATAAAAATCCGTGTAAACGACAAACTCTGACAGAATAAAAGAGAACG
>OFFR01000829.1_pt1 | contig 16012 bp, 25 predicted proteins | sample 1521421 | NCBI WGS metagenome assembly OFFR01 (sample SAMEA3504087, study PRJEB24116) | mouse gut metagenome | biome: mouse gut; feature: mouse-associated habitat; material: faeces | place: Denmark | collected 2011 | reverse complement strand
GGTACGCCCCCCGCCCCGCCGCCGCCATGCGGGCGGTCTGCTCCAGGCCGGTGCGGCGGAAGACGTCCGTCTCCGCCCGGCCCAGGAGGGCGTCCGCAAGGGCGGCGGCGGCAAAGGCGTCCGCCTCCGTGATCTGCCCCATGAGGTTCATGGTCAGACGGGCGGCGATGTCCACCTGCTCCCCGGTGAGGGACCGGGCGTTCTGATAGGCCCTCAGGTGCTTTTCCGGCGTCTCGGGCTCCTCCAGAGGCTTCCGGGCCTCGGGGTGCGTGACGTAGAACTGGGTCTCGATCATCCGGGGCACGTAGGTCCAGCAGTCCGTTTCCAGCTTCCGCAGGATGGCCTGGACCCGCTCCAGCGCGGCCTCCGCGTGGTAGTCCGCCAGGCCCAGGGAGCGCAGACGGCCAATTTCATTGATGATGTCAGTCTCCGCCTGCAAAAAGAGCTCAATGAGCCGTTGGAGCTCCCGCTCAGCCGGTCCGCGTGTCAGGCGGGGCATTTAGTCCTCCAGTTCGTCGTCGTCTACGATCTCGATAATCTGTTCCGGCGCAATGGTATCGATGTAATTAGAGGTATCGTACACAGTCGCTTCAGGATGGGAGCGCAGATACTCCTCCACATCCTCTACCAGTTCAAATTCCTCTGCCATGGAAATAATACCGAGTAGAGTGTCGCGGCCCATCTTGTCAGTGCATTCGGCGTCAAATCTTTGATGCACCAAGTCCCGAAAAGACGTAATTTTCATTTTCAAGTGTCTCCTCATTCTTTACTTAAGTCGGGTTCGCACATAGAAATTGTAATCTCCTGGTCCATTAACCGTGAATTTGTAGTGATACTTTCCATAACAGTAAGAGTACGATTCCCCCGCCTTCAACTTCGGATGGTCCGTCAAAATCCCGCTGCTCACACGGGCGGCTTCCTTTTTGCCCATCCGCTGCGAGCTGATTTTACCACGCTTTTTCGTTCCTGTCGAGCCCCCGCCTCCGCTGAGCTTCCCATAGGTGAACCGCCCATGTTTATCCCGGGGCTGTCCCTTGTAGTCCAAGGTCAGGGCGTCCTCTGTCTCCAGGCCGAACCCCAGACCCGCGAGGGGGTCCCGCAGGGCCGTCACGTCCTGATAGCTCTTCCCCCGCAGGGCGGCGATCTCCCTGCCGGTGATGCTGTCGAAGAGCCCCGTCTCGCCGGAGAGCTTTTTAAGCTCCCGGGCCGCCGTGTCCGCCTGCACCAGCCCCGCCTGGAAGACCGCGATCACCGTCTCCGCCTTGTCCTTCGCGATCTCCGCCACCTCCCGGGCCGTAGGGGTCCAGAGGGGCGGGAAGGTCAGGTCGATATCCTCCGGCACCGTCCCCAGGGCCGACATGCACAGCACCGGCAAAAGCCGCCGCAGGACCGGTGCTAAAACGCTCTGCCGCAGAGTGTCCACATAGTCGTAGTAGTTGCGAAGGTCGCTCTCCCCGGTGGCGTTCATCCCCGCCGGGGCGCGGCCGAAGAGCTTGGTCATGGGGATGCGGCTCGCCCCCGAGAGGCTCAGGCACATGCTCTCGTGGACGTCGGAGAGGCCGGTGAAGGTGTACTGGGTGTTCTTCACCTGGTCGCCCTTGTTCACCAGCTGATAGCCGAAGTTGGAGCGCAGGACGCTCTGGGCCTGCATCACATTCCAGAAGCGCCGCTGCGCCTCCCCGGAGGCCAGGGAGAAGAGCTGGTCTAAGTTCTGGACCTCCATGGTGTCGATGTTGGCCCGGAAGGTCAGCGCCGCCATGTTGGCGGTGGTGTTGTCGTACTGGACCACCTCCCGGTACAGGCTCTCCACCTCCGAGGCCCCCCACCCCTGCTCCGTCACCCGCTCCAGGTACGGGAGCTCCCGGCCCGTGAAGCGGATGACCCGGCTGTGGTGGACCCGGGCGGCGGTGCGTCCGTCGGGGAAGCGGACGGTGTAATATTCCGGCTCCGGCCTGCCCTGGAGGAACACCTCCCCCGCCTCCGGCGCAATGCCGCACCAGCGGTCCAGGATGTAGAGGCCCTGGAAGGCCCCGGGCAGGACGCTCTCCAGGTCCAGGGGGCGGTCCAGCAGGGCCTCCTGCCCCCTGACCCAGAGGATGCCCGCCGCCCCGCCGTAGAGACGGCCCCAGCGCAGGCCCTCGTTGACGCTCATCCGCAGTCCCGTGCGCCGCTGGGCGGCCTCCAGGGCGGTCAGCTGGTCCGGGGAGAGGGCCCCCGCCGGGGTGAACCACTCCTTGGTCATGTCGTCCGGAATGATACCCACCACGTTCTGCACCACCCAGTTGTCCCGGTAGAGGCTGTTCATCAGGGCGTAGTTCCCTGTCAGCCGGGCGGAGGGGTACTCCGTGGCCTCCAGAGGGGACTGAGAACCGTACCCCAGGCGGAAGAGGGGGTTCGCAAACGCGTCGTGTACGGCGGTGAGCCCGGAGGGCGGGGTATTCGGTTTCGATTTCCGGCGTCTGGACAAGCGATCACTCCTCCCCATAGCGCCACTTGGGCACGCAGGTATTGACGTAGTAGCGCAGGGCGTCGGGGCCGTGGTCCAGGGCCTTCACCGGGCGCTCCACCCCCAGCGCCGCCGCCTTGCTGTCCCAGACGTAGCTGCCCAGCTCCCCCAGGAGCCCCGCGCACCGCTCCCGGTGGATGCGGATGGTCCGCCGCCCCAGGAGGGAGCTGACCCGCCGGATGCCGTCGGGGACGTCGTTGTCCCCTTGCAGGGTGTAGACCCCCCGGCGCTGGAGCTCAGCAATGAAGCTCGCCGCCGACGGGTCCACCACCGCCGGGCAGAAGTGCTGGGGGTCCGGCCCCATGAAGTCCAGGAAGTCGTCCGCATACTCCCCGTCCGTCTTCTGCCGGAGCTCCTTCCGGCTGTCCCAGCGGTACTCCCGGTCTACCCAGACCGTCTCTCCATCGTCGTAAATATCCAGGAGCACGAAGGGATTGGCGGTGCCGTAGTCGCAGGCGACCGTCCGGCTGGAGACGTACTTCAGGCCCTTGGGGCGGTCCGTATCGCCGTAGGTGTTGGCCTCCGGGTCCAGCATGTCGTAGATGAGGCCGTCCCCGGCGGTCCACTCCCCGTCGATGTAGCGCCTTTTGAAAACCCCTGTGTAGAGGCTCTTGTACATCTCCAGCGTTTCCTGGGAGAGGCTGGGGTTGTCCTCCATGCGGAAATGGAGGTGGTCGGCGTCCTTCTCCCGGAGCTTTAAGAGCCACTCCTTCCGGAACCAGTGCTCCGGCACGTCCGGGTTGCAGTTGAACCAGAGCTTCGCCCCGGACACACTGCACCGGGCGAGGGCCTGCTCTACGAAGGACCGGGGCATCAGGGCCACCTCGTCCAGGAACACCCCGGCGAGGGTGATGCCTTGGATGAGCATATAGGAGCCCTCGTCCCGGCCTCCGAAGACGTAGAAGCGGTTCGATCTCCGGCCCCGGGTCACGGTGAGGACGTGCTCCGACCGGGCGTAGCGCAGAGAGAAGTGCTTTTGCAGGTAGCCAACGGCGAGAAGCGGCTGGATGATGTTCCGCTCCGCACTGCCCACCGTCTTGCCGCAGAGGGCGAAGCTCTGCCGGTCAAAGGCTCCCATGGCCCAGAGGAGGAAGCTCAGGCTCATGACGCTGGTCTTCCCAGAGCGGACCGCGCCGTCGCAGATGAGGGCCCGTTTGCCGGTGTAGGGCCACTTAAGGACCGCGATCTGTTTTGGCGAGAACATGGGCCGCCTCCTTCAGGCTCCGGGTGATGGGGTCGTCCTCCCTCTGGTCCGGGGAGACGGCCTCGGTCTTGATGCCATAGCCGTGCCGCCCCATCCAGAGGGCCGCGAGCTTCGGGTCGATGACCCCCAGCTCGAACTTGTGCCGGGCGTCCACCTCGCAGGCCTCCCTCATGCGCGTGACAATGTCAACATAGCGCCCGTCAGACGCGTAATACTCGTAAAAAGCGGTGCGGGAGATACCCGCCCACACGCAGAAGCCTTCGATGGTGTAGGTGACGCTGCGCTTTAATTCCGCGCTGACGAACTCCGAATTCTTGGCGCTGAAATCGTGGGTCAGCACTGTCTGGCTGTCACACCAGGCTTTGTATTCCTCCCAGGCGTCGGAGAGGGCCTTGGGGGTTTTGAATTTTCTGGGCCGCGCCATGATCTCACCACCAGTCTGTCTGTTTGAAATGGTTCCAGTATAGCACGGTAAAGCGGCGGTGAACAGGGCGAAATGCTACCGTTTCCCCCCTTTGATAGCATTTGGAGGGCCCCGCCGCTGGTCGTGGGGGACTGAGTAGCCCGTGATCCTGCGAATCTTGATGATCTGCACCGTCACGGACCGCCCGCTGGTGCCCAGCACCTCGCCGATCTGCTTGGGCGTCAGGTCGGACCAGTCCCCCTCCATCACTGACCAGATCAGGGAGCCGGGGCGGAAGGGGTTAGCGGGTTTCATGGGTGCCTCCCTTCCAGTTGGTGCAGTGCCTCCAGTCGCAGATCCTGCCCCGCTGGCGGCAGGTGCGGTCCGCGCAGGTGGAGCACTTGCGGGGGAGGCGCTTCTTCTTCGGTCCGGCGGGGAGGGCGGGGGCGTAGAGATCAGGCATCGCGCCGCGCCTCCTCCTCCGGCTTGCGGCGGTAGGCAAGCCAGTTCTTGCCGTAATCCTCATACGCAAAATCATGAATCAGCCCAGGCCACCCGCAACAAATGGCATCTCCGTCTGTGTAATCCTCGAAAACCTGATAGTATGCGGACTCAACTTCGCGGAGCAGTTGACTTTTGGTCGGGTGAATCACTTCGACCCATAGCCATTCGAACAGACCCATCTCCCGCAGCTCCTCCAGGGTCAGCGGGTCGTTGGGTGTAGGGACCAACGCCTTAACCTCCTCCGGCGTTAAGCCCGTGTCCTCGTAGTCGGCGAGGCGGTCAATCATGGGGTAAAGATCTGCGCATTCTGCTCCGGTACACGCTCTGCAAATCCCGTGGCAACCCTTCCTCATAACCCACCCATCAATCCGTTTAGTCAGTCTTTCCATCGTTTCTTCCAATCCTCCGATTCGCATAAAATTCTTTTCGCTTGGCATCATATTTTCCCTTTGCAATAAGGACTTCTGCTTCAAGACGTTTGATTTCATCTGATATTGCCGGATTGACGGAGACACGTTCTTTATATCGGAACATCTCATTAGTGATGTTTATCGCTTCTACCAAACTAACCGCAAATCGTTCCGCCGCTAGTTGAACCTTTAACTCTTTCTCTGCTTGTTTTAACGTTTTGATTTCTGAAAAGCAGTACAATCGTACAGCTCTGCGTGTCTCAGCAGCTTTTCGAGCGCGTTCCCTTTTTTTCTGCTCTTTTTTCAATCTTGATTCTTCCAACTCTTCGCGTCGCTTCTTCTGCTCAAAATAATCATTCACCCAATCATCAAGATCTGTATTATCGTCAAAGCAACAGCAAGGCGGCTCAATAGGTTGTCCCCCGTAGCACACAAATCCACCAGGACAGATTTCATTTTCTAAAAGGGGGCAACTATCACAGCATTCTTCTTGTGCAAAATCTTTCCAAAGCATTAACTTTCACCTCCAATCCTCCTCTCCAGCTCCGCCCAGGCTTCCTCAATGAGCGGTTTCCCGCAGACTGGACAAAACCTTGTCGCATACTGTTTGTTGCTGATATTAAAGCTGCTGCAGGCGCATACACAAGGCCCCTGGTCCTGTCGCTCACTCAGGCAAAACTCGCACCCCTCCCACCGGCTCCTGTCCAGCTTGGCGGAAGTCTGCTGAGCGCGGAGTGCGGCGACGGCCAACTGGCACGCCTCGTTCACCGCTTCCAGACGTTTCTCTTTGTCCTCGTACTTCCAAAGGGCGTCCCGGCTGGTCTCCGGGTCAAGAATCTTGATTGCTTCTTCTGTGGTCACGTCTCCCTTTTTCTCCTTTGCTTCCGAAGGTATTTCCGTTTCTGCGGAGCTTTGATAAACAACGGGGAGCAGAATTTGAGATAGGGATATGCTCTATCCAGTCCGTAGTGGATCCCCCTGCATACCGAAGAAGCGTTGACACCGCAGTGCAAAGCGATTTCTCTCATCGACATTCTTTCGATGAAATAGAGCCTGATGTACTCCATCTGCTTTACGGTACAGCACTCCTCCAAAATCATCGGAAGAATCCGCTTGACCCGCTCCAACTCTGCACGGTTATCCTCTCCTTCGGCGCTCAGCCACAAATCAAAAGCGGCATATGTCATTTGTAGATCCGTTATCACTTGTATCTCACCTCCCAGGGCTCAAACTTCTCCCCGCAGATTTTCCTGAGCCTGCGGTCAACGGTCTCCTTCGTGTAGACCATGCCCGGGTCGTCCCGGGCGTCCTCGACCATGAGGCGGGCCATCTCGTGCAGATAGTCCATCATAGCCGTGCCGAACTTCTCACAGCGCCCGGGACCCATCTCAAACACGTCCGCCGCCGCCAGGAATGCCGCGTCCACGCACATCTGCTGGAGCATATCCATCTTCTGCCGGAAGCGCAGATCGTGCTTGAGCTCGTTCTTGCGCTCCAGACGCTGGAGATATCCGCTCTTTTTCATCTCACACCTCCGGCCTCTCGAACCCATCCAGCACATCGCACAGGTACAGGGCATTTTCCGCCGTGGGCTCCTTCCGGCACCTGGTGACGGCCTGCTCCGCGCCCCGGATGAGCCGCACATGGAAGTCCAGGAGCTTTCGCTCCAGGGCTTCGGCCTCCTTGGCCTTTTCCCACTCACGGCGCAGATGCCGCTTCTCCTCCCCGGCCCGATCCCGGCTGATATCCCCGGCGCGAAAGGCCCGGTAGATATTCCGCAGGCCGCTGTAGGCCATCAAGTCTGCGAGGCTCAGTCCCTCCGGCGGCGGAAGGTTCTGCGCGGCCTCCCGCTCAAAGGGAAAGTCCCACTGCCCCCTCACGGTCTGCCCTTCGTTATCCATGCCCATCAGTCCCCCCTTGCCAGTTTCATCAGCCGGTCCATGGGACAGTTCGTGCAGTGCTCGTCCAGCAGGTCTGCGTTTGTCAACGGCCAGCGGCAGTAGTTGTCACAGAACTGCTCCGCCGCCTCCGTCACTAGCTGTTCCAGGCACTCGCTGTGCATCACCGGCCCGGCCACGACCGGGCGGCCACAAATCTTACAGGTTGGCATTGTTTTCCTCCTCGTTCCCCAAATCCTCTATGTTGAACACGATCCCGATGCACCACGGCTCCCCGTCCTCCATGACGGTGAAGGTCTCGTGGGGAATGTCTGTCTCGAACGTCCAGCAGGGGCCGCCCTCATCGTGCCACACGGCCTTGATGGTTTTGGCCTTCTCCCGTTCCTTGGCGAAGTAGGGGCATTCGCAGTCCTCAGCGCAGGAACAGGCCGGTCCCTCAAGAACGCCATTCTTGGTGAGGTAGACGGTGCCGCCATCGTAGGAATCGGCCTCGTGGTTGATAGCCCCACGGAACTCCACGTTATCATCGGAGTACCCATACACCACGACCAGGCCAGCGCCCTTGATGTCCCGTTCCTCGCCCCATTCAACCTCTTCGCCGACCTCCCGGTGGTCGAGCATTTCTGCCAGTTCTTTTGCTGTCATTTTTCCCGCTCCTTTCTCAACTGCTCTTGGTATTTTCTCATTCGGGCCATGTCAGCCTTAACGGCATCCTCGCTTTCACCCGCAGTTCCATGGCCGCCCCGTATACTGCCGGGTGGGCCGGGTTGTTTTCCCAGCCGGTCCCAGGCGACCCCCTGCCAACCGCTGGATATACTAAGGAGGATCACATCCACGACCGCTTTGTCACCGTAGAGCTGGGATTGTTCCCGAACCTGGTCCACCAAACAGTCCAGCTCGGTAGGAGTGCAGGGCCGGTGCTTTTCCTCCTTGTATGCCAGCCATTTGGCCAGCGCCGCGTCCAACGCCTCCCCGAGGCCCCAGCGCTCATGCGGTTGCGCCAATACTTTCCTTTGATTTCCTTTAGTTTCCTTTTCTTTTGTCTCATTTGTCCGGTGCGAATCGCCATCTGCAAGGGGCAAATCGCCATTTGCTGGCCGCGAATCATTGTTTGCGGCGCACATTTCCAAGCCCTCGGACTCGTCTTCGTCCAAAAGCCAGTAATCGGCTATAACGAGTCTCCTGCGCTTCGTCTTGGCTGCGACGCAGAAGCGTCTTTGTATCCCCCTACTCGTCAAGATGCCGTCCCTATCAAACAGCCTCTTATCAAAGAGCCCAATTTGTAAGCACAGCCTGACAGTCTGTTTCACTGTCTCGGACTTAACGCCGCCGCCCATCCGCCTCGCGGTGGTGGCCGAATCGTCGTAACTCCAACGGTAGAAGTATTCGTCGAACTTATAAGCCATCTGACACAGGTAGAAGTAGATGCCGAATCCTACCCAGCCCTGTGCCTCCAGGAGCTTGTCAATCTTTGTGTCGCCATCAAAAATGTTCACAGACCAGCCGGCGAATTTCAGCCCTTTCTGGGGTTTGCCGGCCATAAATCGCATCATCACCTTTCGCGGGAATCCCAGGAGACGGAAGTCCGCCCCCTGGGTCCCTCGTTATTCTGCTATGTAGACTACTCCGCACATGCGATGACGTGGACATTCGGCGGCACGACCCGCCGCACCCGCTCAATAAAATCACCCTCATTGCTGGAGGCGTTGGACAGGTGCAGCAGGTACAGCGTCCGGCAGGCGGAGAGGTCCAGCGTCTCCAGATACCGGCACAGCGTACCAATCTCCATGTGGGTCCTGGTGACCCGTTCGCGCACCTTCTCCGGCATCCGCTCACACCGGGCCAGGATAGAGGCGTCGTAGTTGGCCTCCAGAGCCAGGAGGTTGACGCCTGGGAACTGGTGCCTGAGATTGACCGTGTCTGTGGCGAACACCAGCCGTTCCCCGTCGGCGCGACTGTAAATCAGGTAGCCCAGAGACATTTTCACATCGTGCCAGGTGCGGAAAGGCATAACCTCAAAACTTCCCACTGAAAACTGCGTCCCTGCCTCCACGGGGGTGATAGACGAGCAGTCCAGGGCCTCCGCCGTCTCCTCGCTTGCGAAGACCTCCACGCCGGACTTGATGAGGTCCATGACGCTCTTGGCGTGGTCCTTGTGCTCATGGCTGACAAGGCAGGCCCGGATGGCGGACAGGTCAAAGCCCAGCCCCTTTTTGATCCGGCGGAAGGAGATGCCGCACTCCAGCAGGATGGCCGTCTCGCCGTCGCTGACCACATAGCAGTTTCCGTGAGAGGAGCTTGCAAGCGAGGTGAAGGTCATATGGGATTTTCCTCCTTCTGTTCATTGGCCTGTTCCCGGCCGCCGCTGGTGTCTACGTCCACAGGATTGGTGGGTACATGGAGTTTCTGGTATTGGGTGGACTTCTTGATCATCTCCTGCGCCCAGTCCGGCAAAGCGGCAAAGGCGGCGTCGTCCCAGGGCTCCATGTCGTAGCGGATGAGCGCGGACGCTGGTGACGGCGCGGCCATTCCACGGGGCAGCTGCATGATGGTGTCAATATTGGCGTACTCCCCGCTCTCGTTGAGCACCACAGAAAGCTGTGCAGGCGTCCCAACCAGGTCGTTGGTATCCAGTTCCCGGAACTCATCATCGGTGAAGGTCTTTCCCAGCCACGACTGCACGAACTTGCGCAGTCCGCCGTTTTTGCTCTGGGTGAAGTTGAGCGTCCTGCTCAGAACCCGGGGCTCCTGTTTGCCATCGATCTCCACCGTCTCACCGATCAGCTCGAATCCCAGCCTGACTTGGTTATTGTAGGACTTGGTTTTGTCCTTGTATTCGCACAGCTGCTCTCCAAGGTCGATGGAGTAGACGCACACAGCGATGTACACTCCCGGCTCCACCGGCGGGAGCTTGGGCCTTGCGCGATTCTTCACTTTCATTGCAGCTCACACCTCAATTCCTTATCATTTTCTGACACCACCAGGCGGATCACCTGAGTATCGGCCTGGGCCAGCTGGGTCACGCTCTCGGCATTGTCCACGAACAAGGGCACCTGGGCGCCGTAGTGCCTGGAAAGCGTGTTGATGATGTCGATCCCTGCGTTGACCCTTGCCCCGCTGTTCAGGCCGGTGGCATAGGGTACCCCGCCCACCGTCACGTCGCAGCAGTCCTCCAGCCCGCCGTTGATCTGCTCCCGGAAGAGCCGGAAGCGCACCAGGGAGAACCGGCGGTTGATGCTTTCCTCAATGAACTGGACCTTGTAGCGCACAAACTCATCGCAGAGGAACAGCATCCCGTCCAGCTGGTTGAGCTCATTGGAGGCCGCCGCAGCCTGGTCGCGCAGTTCCTCCATGCGCCTGTTGGCGTAGTCCAGGGCGGTCTTTTTTGCCAGCTCCCCGCCCAGCCGGTCCAGCTCCCTGTCCACATCGGACAGCGCGTCCTGGAGGACCTTCCGGCGGGCCATGGTGCTGGCGCTCAGGCTGTCCAGCTCTTTCTGGACCTCCGACAGCCGCGCCTCTAGCGCCGCCTTTTGGGCGCCGTATCCCTCCAGGTCCTTGATCTCCGCCTTCGGCGTTTCTTCCAGCTGCTGGAGCTTTTTTCTGAGCCCATCGTCCTGCTTCTGACTTCCGGCGGATTCCTGCTCCAGCTTGGTAATGTCCTCCTGGATGCCCTTCAGCGCGGATTTGGCCCTGTTTGCGGCCTCCACGGCCTTGGCCTTGCGGGTATCCTTTCCCTGCTCAAAGGCCGCTCTGGACGCCTCCAGCTTGTCCTGGGGGAGGGCCTGGCCACAGGTGGGGCAGGTGCCTCCCTGGAACTGCTCCCTGCTGATGGCATCCCACTGTGTGCGGCAGGCCGCTATATCGCTTTCCAGTGCCGCCTTCCGCCCACGCAAATACTCCAAGTCTCTCTGGCGGCGGACCTCTTGGGCGCGGACTGTCTGAAGGCTCTGCCGGACGACCTCCGCCTCATCCTCTCCCTGGGCCTGCCGCTGGGCAAGCCGGTGGGCGGCGTTCTCGTTCTCCAGCCTTCCAAGCTCGTTGCGGATGCCAGCGAGCTGGTTTTGCAAATCTGTCCTGCCTCCATCCTGCTCCGCCTGATCCAGGTCCCGCTGGGCCGCTACCCGGCGCTCCTGAGCCTCCGCCCGCTGCCGCTCCAAGGCGTCAAAGTCGATGCCGGAGAGGTCGCCGATGGTTTTTTTGCACTCGTCCAGCCGCGCTGGGGTGTCCTCTCGCGTCTTGTTCAGCCCTTTGCGCTGGGCTGCCAGCTTTTTGCGGTAGTCGTCCAGAGTCAGCCCCCGCAGGGCGGAGGCCAGCGGAGCAAACCGGGCGTCGCTGGCAAGGATCTCCTCGTCCGTGGCCACCGCCGCCACATCGAACAGCGTCGAGCGCCGCTCCTGCCAGGGCAGTTCCGCCGCAAAGTAGGTGATGCTGGTGAGCAGACGGAAGGCGTTCTCCTCGATGATCTCCCCCACCCGGCGGGCGAACTCGTTCTTCTTGCAGGGCACATCGTCCACAAAGTAGTCACTGCTGTGGCCGTCGAAGGTCTTTTCCTCATTGCCCCGCTTGGTGCTCCAGACCTCGTAGTAGGTGCGTTTCAGTTTCCGCTCCGCGCCGTCCACCAGGAGCACCGCCTCAACAGAGGTGATGGCCGCGTGGTCCTTCACACTGCCCTCCAGCGTGAGGGGCTTGATGTCGAAGTCCTTCTTCCCGTGGCTGTCCTTGCCGAACAGGAGCCAGGTGAGGCCGTCGTAGACGCTGGACTTCCCGGCGGCGTTCTGTCCGTAGATTGCGGTGCTCCGCCCTTCAAAGCGGATCTCCAGGTGCTCATGACACTTGAAATTTTCAAGCGTCAATGAAATAAGCTCCATTTTCATGATTGCAATTTCCTTTCTCGCCTGCTATAATGCAGGTGTTCCTAAATTGTTTTATCCCTTGGCCCGTCGGGTGTTGCTACCGCCCGGCGGGCCTGCTTTTGCCATTCCCTTACCGCCTGATCCCGTCCTCACCGGCGGGGCCTCAGACAGACCGCACCGGGTGGGGTGGTTCAGGCACGGGTTGGCGCAGGATTTTCTCTGATCGCAGTCGGTGCAGCAGTAATGACCGCGCATTTTATCGCAGTTGAAATTTTTGCACCGCCGCATTTTTGTTTTGTTCAAGCTGCCACCTCACTTTCCGCAAAATCTTTTCTTTGTCACAGCCACGGGAAACTCGCCTATCTCGCTCGCCCACAGGCAGGACCCCGGCCCGTTCAGACGCTCCCAGATCAGCGGGAAGCCGCCGATCCCGTCAAAGAGGCTCGCCATGGTAGCGTTCCGCTCGTAACAGGCGCACAGTCGTTTGAGCACCCATTTCCATGGCGGCAGGGCGATGGAGTTTCCCAGCGCCGTATAGCGGGCACTGTCACTGCTCTCCCTGTGGAGCTTCCCGGCGCTGTCCGTCCTCGGCCCGATATCGGTCCATCCGTCCGGGTAGCCCTGGAGGCGTTCACATTCCAGGGGAGTAAGACGGCGGACATTCCTGTCCACTACAAGTGTCTCCGACGCATGGCGTGTTCCGTTGTGCGCAGTTAGCGTCCCAACACCCTCCCGGTACTCGCCGAAGTTGTGCTGACGCATGACGATGGCCGTGTAGTCCGTCACCCGGCTCTGGTGGTCCCCGGTCAGTGTACATGCAGTTTTCCCGTCTCCGTTTCCCCGGGCATCGTAGACCGCCATTGGTTTCCCCGTGTCGATGGTAGGTGCCGTCTCCTCCTGATACCCTATGCCCCCTGCGGACACTCCGGAATGGGGCTTGAATCCGGCCACAACAATATTTGGTCCCCGGTCCACGCACGGGCTCCCGTCATGACGGGCCGTCAGGCTTCTCGCGACTGCCGGATAAGCGCCGTCTCCAGTTCCGGCGGCAGTTTCTTCCCCCGCCGTTCCGCCCTCCGCAGGATCCCCGCACACGCTTTCGCGGACAAATAGTATTTCTGGTGCGGCGTGTCCTCCAAAATCTGCGACAAGCGCGATTCTGCGGCGGCGCTGGGGCACTCCCCAAAACTGTGCATCGAGAACGCGGTAGGCGACGGACCAGCCGTCCCCCATCCAGCAGTCAGCCATTGGCCACTTTCCTTTTGGAGGTAGTGGAACGTCGGGGGCGTCCGGTTCCGCGACCCGGATGATCTCTTCGAGGACAGTACGGAAGTCTGCCCCTTTGTTGGAGCTGAACGCTCCTGGGACCTGCTCCCACACCATGAATCGTGGTCGAACAAAGAGACCTGTCCGTCCTCTGCCTGCATCCGCGTCCCTCATTTCCTTGATGATCCTGATCTGCTCCATAAACAGGCCGCTCCGCTCCCCGGCGAGGCCCGCCCGTTTTCCTGCCACGCTCAAATCCTGGCTAACACGGTGAACCACCAATGACCACATCCACGGCGGGCAGCGCATACCCGTTCAGTTTTGTAATGTCACCCAAATGCTCCACCTAAACCACCTCCTTGACCCCGTTCCAGGGCCGACTATTCACAGCTTTTTCCAGAGGTATTCCCGCCACGCTTTCCCGTATGGCATCCACCCCCGCACAAAGTCCGCCAGTCGTTCCGCATAGTTCCGGCTTATTCCCTCGGACATCACCAGCTTGATAAACCGCTTCCGGCTCCGGCAGCGCCAGCGCTTCGGCGCTTTGATGGTAAATGCAAATTCCACTTCCTGGAGCGGTAGTACGCTCTCCAGCTTCGGCGCATCCGGCGGCAGGGTGATTTCCGCCAGTCGGATTTCTCCCCGCGCAATCGGTGTGTCGCCCAGGTACAGCGTAACGTCGTTCAGGTTAAACCCGTTTTCCGGTCCCATACTTTCCCTCCTTCCTCTGCATTTTTGGACACCACGCCGGGACATAGGGCAGGAGGTAGGTAGTCCCCATGTGATAGCCCTTGTGTTTCCCCGGCGCAAAGCATCGAAAAGCTATGGTCTTTTCGCTGTAGCTTCCTTTGACCGGCCACGGCTCTGTCCGTATGTACTCGCGCCCCTCACAGGTCCGGGAGAAGTCCGCCCCGGCGCTCACCTTTCGACCTCCAGGCTGTTTATACAGTCCCGCGCCTCTTCGATTGCATCCAGCGCTTCGTCAATAGCCTCCTTCGCCATCCGGTATTTTTTGTCCAGCCTTTCCAGCAAATATGCCTCAAAACTGCCCTCCGCAACTTCAACAATGCAGGCCGTTCTTCCGTGCTGCTTGCGCTCGTTGTACTCCTCAATCGCGACGGCCAAATCTTCGCCGGTAATCTGCATCGGCGCTGGATGGTGGTTTACGATTGTCCCTTCGCTGTCTCTATAAACGATAAGCGTCACGGCTTTCCCACCGCCTTTTCCATTTCCGCCCGCAGGCTGTCCTTGACGTAGTAGTCCAGGCCCATTTCCCAGCATAGGTCCTCTGCCTCCCGTCCAAACTGCGCCCAGTTGATGTCCGACGGGTGATAGTTCAGCTTCCCGATTTTCACCCGGTCGATGAAATAGGCGCACCCTTTGATGCAGTCCAGCACCGCCGCCGGGTCAAGGACCGGCTCGAACGATACCCATGTGTTGACGCCCCTGCACTTCACTTTCTCCAGGCTATACAGGCGGTCCGCCGGTTTGACTGCTCCCGGCTCCGCCTCGTCTGCCATAGGCGCGTCGCAGGAGATAGTCACACCGTACCAATCCTCGCCGTCCAGCAGGTCAAAGTCCCGGCTTCCGTCCCCCTTGGTCAAAATCTGGACGTGGTTCCCGAACTCCTTCAACGTCTGAATGACCTCCCGCGTGGCCGTCGTGTCGCAGCCGGTGGGATACGGGTCACAGGTGAAGTACAGGTGGACCAGATTCCCGGTGATTTTCTTGCTGTTTGCCATCCGCTTATATGCCTCTTCCAGCACTTCGTCCTCGCCTTTTTCCAGCTGTGCCTCCATAATCTGCGAAATCTCAAATCCAAGAAAATCGATTTCCTTTTTACGCTGCGCTTCATCCAATGCAGCTTCTTTGAGCTTTTGTTTCAATTCCTTATATTCCTTATAAGTTTCTTTTACCTGCTCTTTGATATTTGCGGAGGCGTCTTTGGAAAATGCATCCAGAATTGCCAAATGATTTTTTTCATACAATAAAGATTGATGCTCATGCTGACCATGAATATCAATCAATATTTCAGAAACCTTTTTCAATAATCCTGCCGTCACCGTTTCGCCATTGATACGGCTTATGCTTCTACCTTCCATAAGCCGCCTGCTTAAGATGATCTCCTGCCCTTCCGGATAAATATCAAGTTCTTCTAATTTTTTCAGCTGCTTTTCATCTCGTATACGAAAAACAAGCTCTACCAAACCATAATCCGCACCTTCACGAATAATCTCTTTCGAATACCTGCTTCCAAGCGCAAGGTTCACAGAGCCTAATACAATGGATTTCCCGGCTCCGGTCTCACCGCTTAAAATATTAAGCCCCTCTTCAAATTCCACTTCTGCTTCGTCAATCAATGCAAGATTTTTTACATGTAGACTTTGTAACATTTTTCTTTCCGTCCCTTTTGACACACCACTTATTACATTTTTTATTTCTTTTTTTATTTCTTTGTTATGATACAATTTTTTTGATCTTCATCATCACTTCTAAAGTATCATCCACGCTTCGGTTTGCACACATAATCGTATCGTCCCCGGCAATACATCCAACCATCTCATGCCATTTCAGTGCATCTAAAGCTGCTGCAACCGCCATCGCCATTCCGGATATCGTCTTAATCACAAGAATATTCTGCGCCATATCCATCGAAACATATCCGTCTTTTAAAATACGCATATATTTTTCATTCATAGACTGATCTGTTGTATGTAATACGGTATAATGTTGTTTTCCACTCTCGGAAAGTACCTTCGTAAGTTTCATATCACGAATATCTCTGGAAACAGTTGCCTGCGTCACATGAAATCCTTCCTGATTCAAACGATCTGCTAATTCTTCCTGAGTCTCAATCTCATATTTTCCAATCAACTCTACAATCTTCGAATGTCGACTTAACTTCATAGCTCATTTCCTCCCATTTTTCTCGCAAGAATTTCGAGAAAACTGCTTTTTCCAAGCTTTA
>OFFR01000826.1_pt1 | contig 16049 bp, 10 predicted proteins | sample 1521421 | NCBI WGS metagenome assembly OFFR01 (sample SAMEA3504087, study PRJEB24116) | mouse gut metagenome | biome: mouse gut; feature: mouse-associated habitat; material: faeces | place: Denmark | collected 2011 | reverse complement strand
TCTATCACCACTATCACAGAATAATCGCTGTGGCGCGTACGGCCGCCAACATCCACCACCGCCACATAGCGGTTGCTGTAGCGCAGCGCGTTATCGTCGGGAAGCGTCCATATCTTCAGCTCTCCATCCGGACTCGGTGTCTCAAGCAACGGGCGGCATTCCAACGGCAGCGATATCCTGTTCAGATCCAGCGGCCGGCGGCAATCTTTTCTGAGCCTTTCTATCTGCTCCGACGCGAAGACGGCATTCCCCGTATTGGCGAAAGCCTCAACCGGATTACTCGGATACTCGGCCATCATGGCCTTGTCCGTCACAAACTCGCGGCGCTTGTCGTGATACCATTGTATCATCTCCAGAGTCAGACCCTTGTCCCACAGTTCTCGTTCATATGCCGTCCAACTTCTGACAAGCGACTCCGGATCAGGACACGGCGTGCGGTACATCTCGATCTCATACCAGGGCACGAACACCTGGCGGTACACGTTGCTACCCTCTTCCGCAGCCTTCCACATGGTATGGAAATAATTGGCAACCCCGTTGGCCGTGCTTTCAAGAACAACCATCGACAGCTCCACCGACGGAATGCCGCCGCACACACTTCTGATAAAGTCGGCTGGAGTCATCCTCTCCGTGTCTTTCCAGAATGCCACCTCGCTCAGATGGGCCATCGAGAAATCAAGACCGCGCACGGCATCCTGTCCGAAACTGGAGGCTATCGTCACTTTGCAGCCGCGTCCGGAGATCTCGCGTGTGTTGGCCGATTTCTGCCAGGGTGTGAATTTCGGCGGTTCATCGCCGAGCCAGAACGCATCCGGATATTCAGCAAGCATGTCGGAGTACATTCCGCGGATTCCGGCTGCCGTATCCTTCACATGAGCACAGATCAGGGAGTTCCAGTTGCGGCGTTGCGTGCTCTGGATCCACGCGAAATACATCTGCACCAACGTCGAGCCGCCCCACTGACGCGCTTTCAGCATTATGAATCGCAACGGACGACCGGCAAGACGTTCCGACTCGAATTCCCTCACCACCCGTCGCTGGGGCGCGTTCAACCGGAATGCTATGCGCTGTCCGGTCTGTTTGTGGCGTATCTTCACACACTGTATAGCCCAGTATTCAAAGTCATGGCGCATACGCAGGCGTTTGTACTCTATTGCCGATTTCAGCCGTTTGTATTCAGGGTCTCCGAGCAGCGTCCGGGGCAATGAAACCGGCTGTGGTTCCCATTTGATCTCCACCGTCTCGCGCGACGGATCTTCAGGATCGCCCGTAAGCGGATCGTAGGGAAATTCCGCTGTCAGAGCGGCGTTACGACGCGCGTTCTCGGCTTTGATAGCCTCTATGTCAATGGTATGTGATGTTGTGTCTGTCATGGTATTTATGTTTTTAAGGGGATGTTTATTTTCGACTTATGTTGATGAACTGCTTTTCCGGGTATGTTTATGGGTTTAAGCACATTCTAATATTATCTTATCCAATCGGAAATCCGTGCTTGCCTCTCCCTCTATATCTATCTCCGCCCACTCCCGGATCGGAGCTGCTGTCCTCACTCGTATCGGGGCATCGATCGCGCCGTCTATGTCGAGTCTCAGAAGGCGGTTTTCGGCGTCTCCGCCACTAATACGTCGGCCTCGCAATATTATCGTTCCTTTGAACCTCCGTGCCGACATCCGCAGTTCCAATGCCGTTATCCGGCACATTTTTCCGGCGAGCGGAATATCGCTTCTCCATCGGATGAAACTTGTCCCTCTCCGCGAATCGGTCTCAGTGTCCGTCTCCATCCTGTAAAGAGCATCGCTGTCGGCTATCCATAGTCGGTTGTCGGCTGTGTGGATATGCTCTACGGAGTGCCGACATCGCTGAATCTGCCCGTTTTTGCGTCGGCGATGCTGAGATTCCCCTGTTGGTCAAGCAGCCACAGTCGTTGTGTGGCTGTCTCCCAAGCCGTTTCCCGGTAGGCTTTTGGCATTATTTCTGACTCAGTGCGTGAGGCTTGAAGTCTGATCATCTCCCCTCTGTGGAGCGCAACGATCTTGGAGTCGGTACGTGTTGCGCTGCATCCGCTCTCTATGCCGCGTGGGTCTATCATAGTGGCCGCTGTCAATCGCTGCCGGGGGCTGAGGCTTACGGCATGGATCGCCGCTGCCGACAGCGCATAGAGGTGACACCTGGAGAAATCCCATGAGGATTGTGATCGGATAGCGGTCAGCAGCTTGCGGATCGGCGAGTCGCAGCACTCGATCGCCGACAGTGGCTGAAGTGGCGACTGGCTGCTCGCGGCCACTATCATGCCCGGATTGCGCTTGCCCGTCTGAACTCCGGTCGTGACGCTGGGCATTGCTCCCGTCCATGGTTGGAATTTCTCGCCGCAAAGGTCGGGAAATATCTTTCCGGCATGCCGCCCATCAGGCATCGTTGTCAGCGTCAACCGGCTGTAAGTCATGCTGCCATCTGATCTGTGGCGGAGATAGATCTCCAATGCCGCTACCCCGGTGTCTGGAATCAGAACGGCTGCCGCCCAGGCTTCCGGGCTCCGGTCGAGGCTGAACGAGGATGCCGCCATGCTGCCATCCCGGCGGATGGTGCGCAATACCCCGTCGCACGATCCTTCTGTCCATTGGGAGCAGAGCTGCCCGACATTGATCCCCGACTGGATGATCGGTGTGATGTCGCCCCATGCCACCGTCTCGCCGCTCACAGTCACGGTCGCCGCCGTGAAACTGTTGGGTGGACTTATCTGAGCCAGCACACTCTCCTCCGCTGTGGGTGTGCGGTACACAGGCTGCGTCTCTGCCAAAACGCGTTGTGTTTGCTTGATCTCTGCGGCGGTATCGGTCGTCGTGGGGCGTACAATCGCTGTCGTTCCGGCTGCTATAGGCTGCTCTATTGTTGCGGCGGTGTGTTCAAGCGATCCAATCGAGGCTATCATCTGAGCCATCTGCCCGGTGAAGATTGCCTCCCGGGAACAGAAATGATCTGTCGCGCCGGGCACTGCCGTGGTCAGCAAGGGTTTATCAGTCGCCTGGCGTGTCAGTCTCCACGGGGCTGTGCCATTGCCGTCAATGATATGAAGTTGCGGTGTGCAGGTCACCTCTATTGCCGCCACTCCGCTATCCGACAGCTCTTTGACCGTTTCCTGATCGATGGTCAGGCGGATGCGGTAGGCCGTGGCCGCCAGGCGTATCGATGGAACATTCAGATCGCTGCCGTTTTTGCTGCATTCCGCGCTGATCTCGCTGCAACACTGCCATCCGGCCGGGGCTATCACTGTCGGACTGGAGCTGTAGATGCGTTCGCCGCGATCCGACACCAGATGCCATCGGACGGCTACAGGTTGAAGCCACATTCCGCCGTCGGCAGCCGTTGCCGCGAGCATCATGTAGGCATCGGCCAAATGGCCGCTGAGGGTCTTGACATCGCTCTGACGCAGTTGTGGCGACACTCGGGAGAAGTCAACATTGCTCATCGTCATGGCCGGGAGGGTCGCGCTCAGCTCTCCCATCGCCACACCTTCGATCGTGATCTTAGGCGCTATCCCGGAAATGTGGCTTGCAGTAGTGAGCGTCCCGTCATCCTCCTGCTCGGTCAATGTCAGCGGCCCATCGTCGGTCATAACGAGGAATCCTGTGGCGGTGGCTATAGCGCATCGGGCGGTCACCGGTTCCAGAACGGACTGGAATTCATCGGGTTCTGTCGAGGTGTTGCTCCAGAGTCCGGTCTTGCCGCCGGGTAGTCTGCGGCTCCAGAGCGTCATGGAACTGCCGTCGGTGCGGTAACGGGTTGCAAGCGGACAGAACTCTCCGGCGGCCACGGCCACTATGCCCGGAGCTACCCCGAGACCCTCCCGGCCGGCGATCACGCGGCTTACGAGGTTGCGGCATTCTGTTACTGAGCCATCTATGGCCATTCCCTGTGGTTTGATAGTGATGGTGGTGTGTTTCATGGTCTTGGTTTCGTGTAAAGGTTTGTCTGTTCCTGTTTCTGCTGCAAAGTTACGGTCACTTTTGCCCGTTTGCGTGCTTTTCTGCGCTTTTGACACTCCCGGGAGTGTTTTTGATGTGCGATTGATCTGTAATGCACGCTCCTTATCACGGATTTTTTGTATATTTGCGCTTTAATTCATGAACTTTTTTGACTGCAATGGAAAAGAATTTCAAACGCACTCTCATAACGACGGCTCTCCCTTATGCTAACGGACCCGTCCATATCGGCCACCTCGCAGGTGTTTACGTCCCTGCCGACATCTATGCACGCTATCTCCGTGCTCAGGGTCGCGACGTCATCATGATCGGCGGAAGCGACGAACATGGTGTGCCTATCACCATCAAAGCCCGTGAGGAAGGCGTTACTCCTCAGGACATTGTGGATCGCTACCACAACATCATCAAGGACTCGATGGCCGAACTCGGCATTTCGTTCGACATATACTCCAGAACCACTTCCGACATCCACCGACAGACGGCGAGCGAGTTTTTCCGCCACCTGTACGACAACGGACAGTTCGAGCAGCAGACATCCATGCAGCCCTACGACGAGCAGGCCGGAGAATTCCTCGCCGACCGGTATGTGATGGGCACTTGCCCCCACTGTGGCAGCGACCGCGCTTACGGTGACCAGTGCGAGGCGTGCGGTTCGTCGCTCAACGCAACCGACCTCATAAATCCTCACTCCCGACTGACTTCAGCTCCCGTGACAATGCGCTCCACAAGCCACTGGTACCTTCCCCTCAACAAGTGGGAGAACAACCTCCGCTCTTGGATCCTCGATGGCCATAAGGAATGGAAAACCAACGTTTACGGGCAGTGCAAATCTTGGCTCGACCTCGGATTGCAGCCGCGTGCCGTCAGCCGCGACCTCAAATGGGGTGTACCCGTACCCGTCGAGGGTGCCGAGGGCAAAGTACTGTACGTATGGTTCGATGCCCCGATCGGATATATCTCAAACACAAAGGAACTGCTCCCCGATTCTTGGGAAAAATACTGGAAAGATCCGGAAACACGCATCATCAACTTCATCGGAAAGGACAACATCGTGTTCCACTGCATCGTTTTCCCGGCAATGCTCATGGCTTATGGCGACAACTATCAGCTCCCCGACAATGTCCCGGCCAACGAATTTCTTAACCTTGAGGGGGATAAGATCTCTACCTCGCGTAACTGGGCTGTCTGGCTTCACGAATACCTCCGCGACTTCCCCGGCAAACAGGATGTGTTGCGTTATGTCCTGACTGCCAACGCGCCGGAATCTAAGGACAACGATTTCACATGGGCTGATTTTCAGGCTCGTAACAACAATGAACTTGTAGCCATATTCGGCAATTTCGTCAACCGCGCGATGGTGCTGACCCACAAATATTTCGCCGGTCAGGTTCCTGCCGCCGGACAGCTTCTCCCGATCGACACGGCTGTCTTTGAGGATCTTGCACGCATCAAGACCTCGCTCGAATCCAATCTTGAGACCTTCCACTTCCGCGAGGCGCTCAAGGACGCGATGGAGATCGCCCGTCTCGGAAACAAATATCTTCAGGAGACAGAGCCGTGGAAACTCGCCAAGACCGATATGGAGCGTGTGGCCACAATCCTCAACACCGCGCTACAGATCTGCGCCAACCTCGCAGTGGCTTTCGAGCCGTTCCTCCCGTTCTCTGCCGGCAAGCTCGCCGCTATGATCGGTCTGACTAATCCGACATGGGCCGACCTCGGACGCACCGACTTGATCGCACCGGGAACTCAGCTCGCCACACCCGAACTACTGTTCGAGAAGATCGACGACGAGGCCATACAGGCTCAGCTCGACCGGCTCGCTCGAATCAAGGAAGAAAACCGCATAAAGAACTTCAAGGCCGCTCCACAGGCACCCGATGTCGATTTCGACACATTCATGAAAGCCGACCTGCGCGTTGGAACCGTCATCGAATGCGAGAAAGTGCCCAAAGCCGACAAACTGCTGAAATTCCTCATCGACGACGGTCTTGAACGCCGCACAATCGTATCCGGAATAGCCAAACACTACAAACCCGAGGATCTGATCGGAAAGCAGATTTGCTTCATTGCCAATCTTCCCGTCCGCAAGCTCAAGGGCATACCCTCGCAGGGTATGATCCTCTCGGCTGAGAACGCCGACGGTTCCCTCGTTGTCATCGGCCCGACAGCCCCTGTCGTTCCCGGTGCACAAGTTAAGTAACACTGACAAAGAATCGGATTATGTCTTCAAAACAGCCACGGATATTGCTCATTTACACCGGCGGTACGATCGGGATGATTGAAAATCCCGTGACTAAAGCCCTTGAGCCTTTTGATTTTTCGCATCTCATCGACAACGTGCCGAAAATCAAGATGCTCAACTATGTCATCGACAATATTTCCTTCGAACCGCCTATCGATTCGAGCGATATGTCGCCGGCTCATTGGATCGACATAACTCGTGCCATAGTCTCGAACTACGATGCCTATGATGGTTTCGTCGTGCTCCACGGCACTGACACCATGGCCTACACCGCATCCGCCCTCTCGTTCATGATGGAAAACATGTGCAAGCCGGTGATCATCACCGGCTCGCAGCTTCCCATCGGCGAAGTGCGCACCGACGGCGAGGAAAACCTGATCACGGCGGTGCAGATAGCAGCCGCACAGACTGCCGACGGACAGCCGATGGTGCAGGAGGTGGCAATCCTATTTGAAAACTACCTCTGGCGTGGAAACCGCGCCACAAAACGCAGTGCCGACAATTTCAACGCGTTCAAGAGCCACAACTATCCCGAGCTGGCCAAGATAGGCCTCGGCATCAATTTCCACGAGGAAGCCATGCTGCGCCACACACATGGAGCCATACCGGTCAAGGCGTGCTATTCGCTCGACACATCGGTAATGGTCATCGACCTTTTCCCCGGTATCAGTGCGCGGACACTGCGCCATCAGCTCGCCACCCCCGGCATAAAGGGTGTGGTTCTGAAAACGTATGGTGCCGGAAACGCCCCCACTGCCGAATGGTTCATCGACGCAATACGTGATGCCGTGGCTCGTGGGATCGTGGTTCTCAACGTGACCCAATGCGTCAACGGATCCGTGATGCGCCGCTATGCCGCCGGTGACGCGCTGGTAGCCGCCGGCGTGATTTCCGGATTCGATATGACCACCGAGGCCGCTCTGACAAAGATGATGTTCCTTTTCGGAAGCGGTCTGCCTGTCGATCAAGTCAAGAAACAGCTACAGGTATCCTTGCGCGGAGAGCTCACTCCAACCCCGGCTTCCGGACGCTATATCGTGGTCTGATTTCTTTAATTCCAATCTCTACTCACTCTCACACACTCCCTGAGATAATGCAACTGAATCTCAACGAAATATCCCCTGAAGTGCAGCAAGCCAAGATGCGGTTCGGCATCGTAGGAAACGCTCCGGCTCTGATAGCTGCCGTGCAGAGAGCCATCCAGGTGGCTCCGATCGATCTCTCTGTCCTCGTCACCGGCGAGAGCGGATCGGGAAAGGAATTTTTTCCGCAGATCATCCACGCATTCAGTCCGCGCAAACACAACCGCTACATTGCCGTCAACTGTGGCGCGATACCCGAGGGAACTATCGACTCCGAGCTTTTCGGCCACGAGAAAGGATCGTTCACCGGTGCCGTCTCAGCCCGTAAAGGATATTTTGAGGAAGCCGACGGCGGAACCATTTTCCTTGACGAGGTTGCCGAACTGCCGCTCACCACTCAGGCCCGGCTCCTGCGTGTGCTTGAGAGCGGAGAATTTCTGAAAGTTGGATCATCAACAGTTCAGAAAACCAATATCCGCATCGTCGCTGCTACAAACGTCGACATGCTCCGCGCCGTGGAAGAAGGCCGTTTCCGCGAGGATCTCTACTATCGCCTGTCGACCGTGCAGATCCACGTGCCGCCCTTGCGCGACCGTGGCAACGACATTCTGCTGCTCGCACGCAAGTTCGCACGTGATTTCTCCGAGCGTTACTCCATGCCGCCGATCTCCTTTACCGACGATGCCCGTTCCGATCTGCTCCACTACCGCTGGCCGGGCAATGTGCGCCAGCTGAAAAACGTCATTGAACAGCTTGCCCTCTTCAATTCCGGCGAGGAAATAACATCCGCCATTGTCCGGTCATGTCTGCCGGACCACGCCATGGTCTACACCCCTGCCGTGGCCTCCGCCGCGCCCCACGCCCATTCCTACGAGCAGGAACGCGAGATCCTCTTCAACATGATATTCCGTCTGCAACGCGAGATCGACGATCTCCGCGCCGATGCAGCCTCCATGCGCCCGGTAGCCACAGGAAGCCGCGATGCAGCGTCCGAGGCCGTTCAGGCCGTGATGCCGCGTTCGCTCGTCTGCATGTCCGATGTACCGAAAGAAATACGCATCTCCCCGGCCGATGTGTCCGTCGAGACCGACATGCATCCGACCGCACAGACCCTTGAGGACACTGAGCGAGAGACAATCCGCCGCTCCCTTGAGAAAAACGACGGCCGACGCAAAGCCACAGCTCGCGAGCTCAACATCTCCGAGCGAACCCTCTACCGCAAAATCAAAGAATACGGCCTCGAATAACGCCCGATCCCACATCACCCACAGGCGACGAGGACTTTTAAACCATCTCAATAGTTGAATTTGTCTGATCTCCAACCGCTAATGGTTGGAGATCTTTTTTATGCCCGAGCTTAATATTTTGCACCTAAATCGCAGTTTTTTCAGACCGATAAGAAGAAAGACAGCCGGACCAAATGGCCCGGCTGCTATAGTTGGATCAATAGATCAGTTAGTTGGGAGATGGATCAGACGATGGAGTTCTTCTTGGTCCATTCGATGATTTCGGGGATATAACCGAATGCGAGGCCGGTCACGGTGTCGGCACAGCCATAGTAAACGGCTATGCGGCCTGTCTCAGGATCGTGGAGCGCAGCGCAGGGGAAACATACGTTGGGCACATCGCCGGTCAGCTCATAGATCTCACGCGGAGAGATCAGATATGGACCCGAACGAGCGATCACTTTCCAGGGCTGTTCGCGATCGAGAAGAGCGGAGCCGAATGCATAGACATAACCGTTGCAAGAACGGAGCACGCCATGATAGATCAGCAGCCATCCTTCCGAGGTTTCGATTGGAATAGGACCTGCACCGATCTTCATGCACTGCCATGCGCTCAGCTCGAATGGAGCCGGCGACATCACGTGGCGATGGCGTCCCCAGAATTCCATATCGGGCGATTCGCTATAGAAAATATCGCCGAACGGAGTGTGGCCGGTGTCACTCGGACGCGACAGCATGGCGAAGTTACCGTTGATCTTACGGGGGAACATAACGCCGTTGCGGTTGTAGGGCAGGAATGCGTTCTCAAGCTGATGGAATGTCTCGAAATCCTCTGTCCATGCAGCGCCGATTGTGGGGCCATGATAGCCATTGCACCAGGTCACATAGAACTTGCCTTCGATCTCGGCGACGCGAGGATCATAGCCATAGACCCATTCGCCCACTTCCGGATCAGCACCTTCCAGACGGATATCCTCTTCGTTGATATCCCATTTCAGGCCATCAACAGAGAAACCCACATGGATGCGCATGCGGCGGTTGGTATCATCGCAGCGGAAAACGCCGGCAAAGTTATATTTTCCTTTCTTGAAAGGAACTACAGCCGAATTGAAAATACTGTTGGAGGTGGAGAGTGCGTCACGCGGAATCACAGGATTCGCACTGTAGCGCCACAGGACATCCTTGCATCCCTCGGGACGGTCTTCCCAGGGCATATTGGGCAGCGGCTGCCCTTTGATTTCGATTTTGCTCATTGTTCTTGGGTTAAGTATATGTTTGATTATGATAATAATTCTGTGTTTTCTTCCGCCTTGACAGTAGCCTCGGCAGCCTCAGCCTCATCTTCCGACGGGGTGTCGTTGTCGGAATGGGTGAACGGCACGAACCAGGCCAGCAGGAACGACGGAACTGACATTACCAGTGCTATGATGAAGAAGGTCTCATATCCGACCTTAGCACATATCCAGCCGCTGATCATGCCCGGAAGCATTACGCCCAGATTCATGATCGCCGATGCGAATGCATAGTGGGCCATCGAGTGTTTGCCCGGTGCCACCTGCTGCATCATGAACATTGTCAGACCTACGAATCCAAATCCGTAGCAGAGATATTCGGCCACAAGTCCCGATCCGATCACCCACAGGTTTTCGGGCTGGAATGCCGAGAAAAGGAAATAGATCACGAATGGGATATTGAATATGCACACCAGCGAGAACAGCACGCGTTTCAAGCCGAAATGCGCTATATAGTAGCCACCGAGAATCGAGCCTACGATGAATGCAATCGTGCCGAAAGTACCATAGATCATACCGATCTGCTCATTGCTCATCGCAAGACCGCCATCGGCAGCCGATGCCTTGAGGAACAAAGGTACCATCTTCAGGGCGAATCCCTCGGTCAGACGGTAGCACACGATGAAAAGAATATAGACCCAGATGAATTTTTTCTTGAAGAATGCACTCAGCACATTCGACATCTCCACCATTGCCTGATTGAAATTCTTGGCATTGGCGGTGGCTTTCGGAGTTGCCGGAAGCATGAAGAAGTGGTAGATTGCAAGCCCTATCATCAGAGCCGCTATGATACCCATTATCACCATCCATGCATAGAATGGGGCGCGTTCGGGGTTCGACTCCTTGAAATAGGTCATCAACACGCCGGCCAGTGCAACAAGACCGCCATTGGCAAGCACCTTGGCCAGATTGTAGAATGCTCCCTGCCAGCCGATGTATGTAGACTGGGTCTTTTTGTCAAGAACCGAAAGATATACGCCGTCAGTGGCTATGTCGTGGGTGGCGCCGGAGAAGGCTATGATACCCATGATGGCTATTGAAGCGGCGAAAAAACACGGAAGCGGCAGCAGGAATACGATCAGTGCGAAACAGAATCCCGAAATGGCCTGCGTTGCTATCACGAAATTGCGTTTTGTCCAATAAATCTCAAGCAGCGGACTCCAGATGAATTTCAATGTGTAGGGAAGAGTCAGCAGAGATGTCCACAGGGCTATCTGCTCCTTGTCAATCCCGAGGTCGTCAAACATAATGACAGCCACGAGATTAAGCACGATAAACGGCAGACCCATGGCGAAATAGACCGACGGAACCCAAGCCAAGGGGTTGCGTTTCTTGGTCTGCTTCATGGCGGCAATGTCCTGATGCATAGGATAGAAATTAAGGTTGTGTATGATTGTTTTAGTACCCCGGAGCAGAATCGAACTGCTATCTAAAGTTTAGGAAACTTCTATTCTATCCGTTGAACTACCGGGGCTTTACCGACCGCACGGGCACCTGAATGTCCCCTTGGTCTAATCAAATGCAAATATATACATTTTTCCCTATTCTGGCAAATCACTTTTGCAACCATTCAACCACAGTTTGCCTTCGATTACTCATTGGATGGTCGATATGCCTACTACAGGTCAAGTTCAGCAGCAATCTCTTTTATAACAGACAAAATTATATTGTCATAGTCCGACTTATCGTAAGCATACAGCAGATAAAGACATCCATTCCTTTCCACACAATCAAATGTGATCACCCTGCAACCTCCGGACTTACCTTTTCCTTTAGCAGCTATTGCCATACGCACCTTACGAAATCCATCACCAAGATCTGTACCCAGATGCGGATTAAGGGAAAGAGCATCAACAAGTTTTTTGTAATCGGAATTAAAGCTACGGTATTTTTTTGCCATAGGCTTTGCGCTTTTGATGAAAGCCTGCGTTGCTATTATCTCCATCAGAATTCAATATCTTTAGCCAAAGGCAGATCAACAGATCCATGCAGATGAGACTTAACCTCGGCACAAGCCGCACGGATACTATCCTCGACAATGGCATCGGCATCAGATATTGGCGTTATCTTGAAGTTTCCCAGACGGGATGTCAAAACAATAGATTGGCCATTCATCGCCGCACTCAACACCTTCGATTGATTCTCACGGAATTCTCTGGCAGAAACTACAATCATGATCTTTTGAATTTGAATTTAATTATTACCCTACAAAGATAACAAAAAAGGATCAAAAGATACCATTTTGGTTACCAAAAAAAATAAATATGTCCAGCCCAACACTATAAGGAGTCGTGGTGGCGGATCTCCGAGACGCCCCCGGGAAAACTATATAAATTCCGGTTATGATCTTACGCCGGGATATGGCATTGCGGTGGTCAGTCAGCTTTGTGATCAGGCGCCGGGGAGATGCGGATCAGTTCGAGACGGGTCGATGTGCGGCGCATGATTTCAAATTCGTGATTATCGATCAACAGCTTTTCGCCCTGCGCCGGAATCTCTCCGGTCTCATAAAGGATATATCCGGCAAGCGTCTGATAGGCGTCATCTTCGGGAATATCGATATGGTAGGTCTCGCGGAGCACTTCAATCTCAACGCGCCCACTGCATTCGTAGACACCATCGCCCGTGCAGCGCACCATCTCGCTCGTGGTGTCGTGTTCATCGCGGATATCGCCGAAAATCTCTTCCACAAGATCTTCAAGCGTGACGAGGCCGGCTGTGCCACCAAATTCATCGACAACGATAGCCATTGACCGCTTTTCCGACAGCAGACGACGCATAAGCTTGTTGGCCAGCAGCGATTCCGGAGCGAAAACCACCGGCTTGATATGCTCGCGCCAGTCCGATTCGGGATCAAACAATTCGCTTACGTGGATATAACCCAGAACATTGTCAATATCGTCGGCATAGACAACGATCTTGCTGCGCCCCGACTCGGTGAACAGACGCACCAGATCGTCCCTTGTGGCCGTATCCTTATTGACAGCCACAATCTCATTGCGAGGCAACATACAGTCGCGCAGATGGGTTGTGGAGAAATCAAGGGCGTTGTGGAATATCTTCACCTCGTTTTCCACCGGAGCTTTGTCGGGATTCACCTCATCGATGCTTTTCTCAAGATACTGGTTGAGATCGCCGATAGTAAGCACCCCAATGCGGTTGGTCTCGTTTTTGATACCGAACAGACGCATCAGCGATTTCGACAGCCACGTGGTGAACACCGACACCGGAAGCAGTATGGTGTAGAACACGGCGATAGGCAACGCGAAGATCTTCAGTGAAGTATAGGGATTGATGCGGAACACGGTTTTCGGGAAAAACTCACCCGTAAGCAGAATTATGCCCGTGGAGATAAGCGTAGATATCAGCAGGATAAGAGCCTGATTGAGTCCGGTATGCTCCAGCCAGCACGTCTCAAGCAGATATGCCGCCCCCATGCCGTAGACCACGAGCATTATGTTATTGCCCACAAGGATAGTTGAGATGAACAGATCCTCGTCGCGATAGAAAAGCCCGATGATGCGGCCTATCAGTCCGCCGCGCTTCACGTCAAGTTCCATCTGAACTCGGTCGGAAGTGATATAGGCTATCTCCGTTCCGGAAAATAGTCCGGAGAATACGAGCGACACTGCTGCTATTATGATCCAGGCTGTGGTATCCATGAATGTATCTATGGTTTAGTTTGACAGAGCCTTCCGCGGCTTGTCATTTTGAATCTTGATATTTTTTAATGCCGCACCCTTTGGAAGCGGTTCCGGATCGGCATGGCGTTTCACGTGGGAGTCGTCGGCCTTGCCCGACACAATCATGTGGGGCGCATGCGGATCCACAGGCATCGTTCCGGGCACCGGTTTGACCACCGTGTCGGGTCGCGCGGCGGCAGCCCTGCGGGTAGAGTCGGTCTTGAACTGCTCTGCCGGGAATATGCCGGAAACACGCAACACGTGGTAGTTGGTCATAGTCTCATTGCTCTCGAAGCCATAACCCTCGATCACTTTCTTGTCGCGTTCTATGTGGATAAACGAGTCGCTGTAGACCTTCTGGCGACGCTGATCCCAGTAGAGTTCCTCAGTAAGAAATTTCTCCCCGATGGTGTTGCGGATATTCACATAACCCTTCAGCCTCCAGAGCTGCTTGTTTTTGTAGAAAATGGCGGTATCGCAGTCTATTGTAGCCTCCGGTCGCATTTTCATGTCGAATGTCTGCACATGCAGGCCGTCGGGGAAACGCCACGTAGGCTCCTTGGCTTCGTCGAACATGTACCAGAGAGGCGTGGTGATCTTGTAGCGCGTTATGCCGGAATCGGAAATCAGGGTGTTGACATCGATAGTCGTCATGGTCGGGGTAGTCTCCGGATCGGTGGATCCCGAGATCACCTCCTTATCCTCTTCCTTACAGCCCACAAAGGCCGATGCAGCGGCAATAGCCATCACGACGGCCATGGGAAGGATCCGCATGGCCGAGCCACCGGCTGCCGCCGACTGTCGGTTGGATTTACGTGAGCAAAACAACATCGTAACCGGCTCTGATCTGTGTTTTTTACTTGATCTTGTTCTGGAAGAACCAGAGTTCGTTGAAGTTGATTCCGAGACGGATATTGAAGTAGTTCTCTTTCAACAGGGGATTCGGATGCGCCTGACGGTGGCGGTATTCAAAACCGAGATTGATCTGGGTCTTGGATGCGAGTGCCGGGAATCCGAAACCGAACGATACGCCATATTCACGCACGTTATTGTCGCCCACCATCATATAGTCGCGATTGTAGAATCCACCGGCGCGATAGGATATGCGTTTGAAATAGTTTCCGCGCACAGCCGGAGTAAATTCCGCGCCAAGCCCAATCTGCCAGCGGTCTGAGAAACGTGTTGATTCGAAATGCGGCAGATCGAGGGTCTTAACCTTCGACCAAGGCTGATAAGTGAAGTCGGCTTCAATGAACAGACGCTTCTGCCAGCGGTAACTGATACCTGCGCCCCATGTGTCGGGCAATGAGGCATGACGCTTCAAAGAGGCCTCGCCAACGGTGTCGGGAGCCTGATCGGCATCAACATCGTATTTTGTCACCCAGGCCTTGCCAAGCAGCGATTTGCCGGGTGTGTAGGTCACACCGAGGGTCACACGGTTGTCGGCGTTAAGGTCGAGATTGTATTGTGCGCCGAGTTGCAGACGCCAGTCGCGGATCTGCATCACCTGCTCGAAAAGCGATGTCGATGTTGACGTTGATCCGTCGGCGGTTACATACACATCGTTGACCGTTGTGCCAAACAGATATGAGAAATTGAAACCGAGGCTGAAACCTTTGAATATACGTCCGGCAAAACCGAGATATAGCTGGTTGATGCCTCCTGATCCCTGACGGGAATTGACACCATTGGCAATTTCAGATCCGAACGAATAGCCCACCGAGGAGAAGGGAACGAGACCGAGGCTGGCACCCATGCGCTGACCGATCGGCACTTGCATGGTGATGTAGTCCAGACCGCCACCTTTCTGAGTGGATGAAGCCGCCGGGGAGTCGCCAACGGCACCCTCCTTCATGTTGATGAAAGAAAGGTCGACACCCATATCGAACAGGAATGTCAGAGAGTCGGCCGCGGCATACGATGCCGGGTTCATCACGTTGATCTGTCGTCCGGAGTTCATGGCATAGCCGACGCCGCCCATCTGGCGTTGCGAGGCAGATGCGTTATCATTGAGCAGACCATAACCGAATTTTGAATACGGCGAATTGGTCTGAGCCTGAGATACGGCAGTTATGCAGAGCAGTGCAGCTGCAAAAAGAGATAATCGATTAGTTATTTTCATTGTAGATCAATATTCTGTTGAGGCCTTTGCTGACGAGATGCGGATCAACCGTTATGTCGAAATCGCAAAGGCGGCTTAATTCCTGTGCCCATCCGCCGGTCATCACCACTTTGGTACCTTCCGGCAGTCGGTTTTTATAGTACGATATGCTACCCACAATGCCGTAGATAGCCCCGAGAGTCATGGCCGACGTCGTGTCGTGGCCAAGGAAATCGTCGGTTGGCAGTTCGCGTGGCACCTCCACCCGTGGCAGACGGGCCGTGAACCGATGGAGAGCCTCAAGCCGCATGTTCATACCCGGGGCTATGTTGCCCCCTTTGAACCGTCCGTCGGCAGTCACGGCATCGTAAGTCACAGCCGTACCGGCGTCGACAACAAGCAGTGGCGTGTCGGGGAAAAGCTGCTGCGCCCCGACTGCC
>OFFR01000817.1_pt1 | contig 16261 bp, 16 predicted proteins | sample 1521421 | NCBI WGS metagenome assembly OFFR01 (sample SAMEA3504087, study PRJEB24116) | mouse gut metagenome | biome: mouse gut; feature: mouse-associated habitat; material: faeces | place: Denmark | collected 2011 | reverse complement strand
TCAAATAATATCTTTCCGGCATACCCGCCTGCAAAATCTGAGACAAGGTAGATGCGTTTTCTTCGTTGGGGGACGCCCCACAGGCAGGCTAATGTAAAGTGAAAAATAATGTAAAGTCACCTCCTTCAAATGCCAGAAATGCTGAAAAATTCATCGCTAAACTCAACATAATTCTTTACACTTTTATTGGATGGATCATCCCATCACAATAAAATATGGAGGTTTTTACACGATGAAAGAAACAAAAAGTACACCAGCCGCAGGTATCCGCGAGCTGGTCACAGCGGTTAAGGCACAGATGTCCGGGCTTGGCTACAGCCAGTACACCATTGACCGCATGGACGCGGTGTGGAAGAATCTGGCATCCTACTGCGAGGAACACAATGATGGCCTGCTGACAGCGGAATCGGCACGGGGCTTTGTCTGGGATCTGTATGGCGCTGTCCTGGGCGAAAAGGACGCATCACAGAACGTCAACAGGGCCGTCCACATACTGCTGGACTTCCAACAGTTCGGCATGATCTTTAAGCAGTCCCACATGACTCTGAAGTCCTTTTCAGATGCATTCAGCCCGCTGTTTGAAGGCTTTCTTGAAAAACTGCGCAAAGACGGCTTTGCAGAGGGCTCTGTCAGGACATGGCGCAGCCGGCTGTTCCGCTTCGAGTATTTCCTGGCAAACAGCGGGATAGACCGGTTCAGCCAGATCGAGCTGCACCACCTGAACGCCTATATCGAAACGCTGGCCGGTTTTTCTTCCGGGACAGTTGGCGGGACAATCAAGCTCCTTGGAAGGCTGTCAGATTATGCCCTCGCAAACGGCTGGCACAGCAGGAGCTTTTCCGGCTCCCTGCCGGATGTGCGCCGCACACACAGCTACAGGCTGCCGACAGTGTTTACCCCGGAGGAAGTGGAGCGGATACTGGCATCCGTTGACCGCGACAATGCCCAGGGGAAGCGCAACTATGCGGTGTTCCTGCTCGTTGCCCGCCTGGGCCTGCGTATCAGCGATGTCCGCCTCCTCCGCTTTGATTCCATCGACTGGCAGAACAGGCGGATATCCATTACCCAGAAAAAGACCGGCGTGCCGCTGGAGCTTCCGCTCCCCGACGATGCAGGGTGGGCCATTATCGACTATCTTAAGCATGGACGCCCGGAAACGGACTGCGGGTACATTTTCGTGCGGCACACAGCCCCGTTTGATGCCCTGAAAAACAGCTTCCGCGAAACCGTGGTGAAAGCTGTCCAGAAAGCCGGGGTAAAAGTCCCTGCGGATAAGCCGGTAGGGATGCATTCCTTCCGTCACAGCATAGCCACGGCCATGCTCTCCAATGGCGTGAAGCTGACTGAGATCGCCCAGACGCTGGGCCACACAACGCCGGAAAGCACCCAGACATATATCAGTACGGATACGGAGCTGCTCCGCCAGTGCGCATTGGAGGTGGATCTATGAAAACATCCTACTTCACAGGCCCATTTGCCCCGATGTGCGAAACTTTTGTCGCCCAGAAAAGGGCCTCCGGCCTTGTATACGAACAACAGGCAATGCTCCTTAAGATGTTCGACAACTTCTGCAAAGGGTACGAGGTCCATGATTATACAATCACGAAGGAGATTGCCACCGCATGGTGCGCAAAGCGTCCGAATGAAAAAGAGATAACAAGGCACAACAGGGTTGCGGAAATGCAGCGCTTTGCGGTGTTCCTCTGCAGGCAGGGGCATCCGTCATACCTGCTGCCTGCCATCCCGAAATCCGGGGAGAAACATGTGCCGTATATTTTTACCAGGGAGGAAATGGCATCCATCTTTGACCGTCTCGATAAACTTGAGCCGACCAATGTCTCCCCGCACCGGCACCTCGTGTATCCACTGCTGTTCCGGATGCTGTATGGCTGCGGGCTGCGCATTTCCGAAGCACTGTCGCTGCGCCTGCAGGATGTTGACACAGCCAGCGGCGTCCTTCATATCCTGCATGGCAAGAATGACAGGGAGCGCATCGTGCCTATGTCCGACTCGCTCACCGGCCGGTGCCTCCGGTACATCCGGGATGTCCACCAGGATACCCCGGAAGATATGTCTTTCTTCTATACAAAAGAGAAAAAGCGCTACGCAAAGTCTTCCATAGAAAAAGCGTTCCGCGGTTTCCTCTGGGATGTCGGCATTCCGTACCGGGGAACCAGCCTTGGACCCCGCGTGCATGATGTCAGGCATACCTTTGTCTGCCACAACATCCAGGGATGGGCAGAATCCGGGATACCTGTTTCCAGCAGGCTTCCGGTGCTTTCAAAATACCTTGGGCATACTTCCATCAGCGCAACACAGTGGTATCTGAGGCTGACTGCGGAAGCATACCCGCATATCAGGCAGGTCTGTGAAGCGGAGCTTGGTGGGATGTATGCCGATCTCTTAAAATTCCTGCCAGAGGAGGTGGAAGATGCCGATGATAAGACCGACTGATTTTGCACGCGCCCTGTCCGGCTACTTTTTTGAATACCTGCCGGTGCAGAAAGGGCTGAGTGAAAATACAATACAATCCTACCATGATTCTATGTCAGTGTTCCTGTCCTACTGCGAAAGCGAGCGCCATCTGAAACGGGAAAAGATGGAGATCAAGAACCTTGACAGGAAGCTGGTGGAGGATTTCCTTGACTGGCTGGAACAGGAAAAAGGCAATTCGGCTGCGACAAGGAACCAGCGGCGCATTGCGCTGAATACTTTTTTCAAATACCTTCAGTATGAAAACCCGGAACACGTCCTCCTCTGCCAGACGGTCTGCTCCATCCCAAAGAAAAAGCATGAAAAGCAGACAATCCGGCATCTTCCTGTTGACGCCATAAAGGCAATATTGAAGCAGCCAGACCAGCAGAGCCACAGCGGCAGGAGGGATTTTTCCCTGCTGTGCCTGATGTACGAAGCAGGGGCAAGAATCTCAGAGATTGCCGACCTGCGCATCGGAGATCTGAGCCTTGACAAAAAAGGAGCCATCGTTCATCTGCATGGAAAGGGCAAAAAAGCCCGGTCAGTTCCTCTTATCGCAGACATTTCAGCAGTACTGCGGCTGTACCTGCAGGATGAAAAGCGGTACCGTCCCTGCCTGAAAGATGAGCCGTTGTTCTGCAACCGTCATAAGGAAAAACTGACACGCGCAGGGATTTCCTACATTTTCCACAAGTATGCTGAGTCCGCCAGAATTGCTGAACCAGAGCTGTTCCCTGAGAAAGTGTACCCGCATATATTCCGCCACAGCCGTGCCATGCACTGGCTTGAAGCCGGGATCGACCTTCAATATATCAAAGACCTGCTTGGGCATGCAGATCTTACGACCACTGAGGTGTATGCACAGATCAACACGGAAATGAAACGTAAAGTATTGGAAAGCGCCCAGCCGCAAGAGCGTCCTGCCGCTGAATATCCATCATGGACGGAGGACAAAAGCCTGATGGGCTGGCTCGAAAGTTTCCGTGACATCCACTAAATAATCTACAGAATTATGCAAAGCCAGCAGACGAAAATCTACTGGTTTTGCGGCATTTAAGGAGGTGACTTTACATTATTTTTCACTTTACATTAGCCCAATAATGTTGAGCTAAACATTATTGAGCGTCGTACACGCACCAAGCGAGGTCAACGCCTCGGCCTCGTACCATCCCGGCGTTTGCCCACCGTCCAGAACCAGGCATTGGAACTTCGGCGTCTGTGAACGCTTCCAGCACAGCCTTAAAGTCACGCCGGGAAGAACTTGACAAGGCTCCGGGGACATTTTCCCAGAGCGCGAATTTCGGGTATTCTCCATTGGTCGCCTCCTGCATTTCTCTGATGATCCTGATGGCCTCCAGAAAGAGGCCGCTCCGCTCCCCAGCAAGGCCCAGGCGCTTGCCCGATGCTATGGACAAGTCCTGGCAGGGGGAGCCGAAGGTGATGATGTCCACGGGCGGCAGGGCGCCGCCGTGGAGCTTTGTGATGTCGCCAACGTGTTCCATGTCCGGGAAGTGCTTCTTCGTCACGGAGACGCACTCCGGGACGATCTCGCTGGCCCACAGGGGCCTGATCCCATAAAAAGAGGCGGCATAGGGGAAACCTCCTATGCCGTCAAACAGGGAACCGAGCGTAAGCTGCTCTCTATTCAATTCTTTTTCCCTCCGCTGTTCTTCCCACTGTTATCGAACTCCATCTGGAACTTCGCCCGGCCGTCCTCCTCGGTGGTGAGCAGGACATCGGCGTTATAGGTCCTGCCTGTCCGCTGGCTCTTGCAGTCCTTCAGCTTGATGCGCCCCTCCTTCACCAGCTTCTCGGCCATGCCAGCGGTCAGGTGCTTGCCGATCTTCTTGAAGTAGGCGTTGTCCTTCCAGAGGACGAAGCGGCACTGCGTCGTCACAAACTCCACTCCGCTGCGCCCGCCTTGCGGCGAGCATCCGCTCCGTTCCGTTGCTCCTCCTTCTCCCACAAAATCTGACGATTTTGTGGGAACCCTATGAGTGCAAAACCAGCCCTTGTCACGCTCCGCCACGTCCGCCCCGCAGTGGGGGCAGCTCCCGATCACCTTGCTGTTGCCTGGCATCTTGATCTCCACTCCTTTCACCGTCTCATAGTTCTTTACAAGGTCCGTCACCATCCCGGCGATCTCCCGCATGAAATCGTCAGGCGCATAGCCGCCCTTCTCAATGCCCAGCAGCTTCTCCTCCCACTCCGCCGTCATGGAGGGGGACTGTATCTGTTCCGGCACTACGGCGGCCAGGGCGCGGCCCTTGTCCGTAGGGACCAGCGCCTTGGCCTTCTTGTCCCCCTTGCGCTCCACAAAGCCCTTCTGCACCAGCTTCTCGATGATGGCGGCGCGGGTAGCAGGGGTTCCGATGCCCTTGCGCTCCACATCTTCGGGCATCTCCTCGGCCCCGGCGGTTTCCATGCTCTGGAGGAGGGTGTCCTCCGTGAACCGTTTGGGGGGCGTTGTCTTGCCCTCTTTCAACTCCACCCTGGCGAGGGGCAGCTCCGCATTCTCCGAAAGGGCGGGGATGGGCGGTGCGTCGTCCTCGGACTTCTCATCAGTGCTGGCGGCAACATACGCCCGCCAGCCGGGGTCCGTGACCGTCTTGCCCTTGGACTTGAACTGGTGTCCGGCGCACTCCAGCGTGACGGCGGTCTCCGAGTAGCGGCAGGGGTCGCCCACGGCGCAGACGAGGCGCAGTGCAATCAGGTCCAGCACCGCCAGCTCCCCGGAGGGCAGCTCCGCAAGGTCGGCGGACTCCAGCGTTTTCGTAGGGATGATGGCGTGGTGGTCGCTGACCTTCTTCCCGTTGATGACCTGGGCGGCGTTCACGGGGGCGGGGGCGTCCGGGGAGATATTACGCTTTTTCTGCACCATATCCACCAGCCCCGGCAGCATCCCCGCCATGTCCTCCGTGAGGCAGCGGCTGTCCGTCCGGGGATAGGTGACGAGCTTCTTCTCATAGAGGCTCTGGGTGTAGTCCAGGGTCTGCTGCGCCGTGAATCCCAACTGGCGGTTGGCGTCCCGCTGGAGGGAGGTCAGGTCGTAGAGCGCCGGGGGCTTCTCCGCCCTGTCTTTGCGCTCCGTCTTTACCACGGTGGCCGTCCCCGCCGAACGGCACTCCTCCGCGATCTTCTCTGCCTCGGTCTTTTCCTTCACGCGCTCTCCGTTCGCCGCAAAGCCCTCCGGCACAAGCTGGACCGTGTAGAACGGCTCGGACTGGAAATTGCGGATCGCCGCCTCCCGTCCGCAGACCATCGCCAGCGTGGGCGTCATCACCCGGCCCACATTGAGGGTGGGGCCGTACTTGCATGAAAAGAGCCGGGTGGCGTTGATGCCGACGATCCAGTCGGCGCGCTCCCGGCACAGGGCAGCCTCATACAAGGCATCGTATTCCGTTCCCGGTCTCAGGCTGGCAAAGCCCTCCCGGATGGCGGCGTCCTCCATTGAGGAGATCCAGAGCCGCTCGAAGGGCTTTTTGCACTTGCACTGGTGGTAGACCAGCCGGAAGATCAGCTCGCCCTCCCGTCCGGCGTCGGTGGCCTCCACGATGGAGGCGACATCCTCCCGGCTCATCAGCTCCTTCAAAATCTGGAACTGCTTTTTCGTGGACGGGGATACCTGATACCGCCACTTCTCCGGCAGGATGGGCAGGTCCTCCAGCCGCCACTTGGCGTAGGTCTCACCGTAAGCCTCCGGCTGGGCCAGCTCCACCAGATGGCCCACGCACCAGCTCACGATATACCCGCCGCCCTCCAGATAGCCGTCACACCGCTTCGAGGCGCCCAGCACCTTGCCGATGCTCTGCGCCACCGAGGGCTTCTCGCAGATCACTAACTTGCTCATAGGCAGTCGCTCCTTTCTGAAAAAATCAACTGTTTTCGCCCGATTTTGGGCATCAAAAAAAGCGGGCAAAGATGTGTGATCCTTGTCCGCTTTACGGTTTTTATAAAGTTTTGCCCGCCGCCTGTCTCAGGAGAGGTTCTCCCGGAGGAATTTGTGCGACAGGAGGGAGAGGTAGGCTTCGCCCAGCTCCATGATGAAGTCCGGGGTGATGGACCAGAACGGGGAGCGGTGCAGATTGTCAAAGGCCATCTTGAGGACGGCGTACAATGCCGGATCCTCCAGCCTAAGACGCTGTTTCAGCCCCGCCTCCGCATCGGCCCACTCCGTCACGCCGCCGACCTCCCTTGTAGCCATGACATACAGGAGGATCAGCGACATACATTTCTTCGAGTCCGGGTCTGCCGGGGACAGCATACGGTAGAGCCGCCCCACCTCCTCACGGACATCCGCCAGCGTCAGGGACGTGTACTCGCTCAGGATGGAATCGGCCATGATGTCAGCCACAGCCTCCCGCCAGATCGCGTACCCGGCGTTCATCATGCCGTCCTCCGCCCCGCTGCCCATGCAGTAGCGGTCAAAGAAGCCCCCGCCCTCGATCTCGTTCTCACAGCAGAACAGGTGTGATATTTCATGGAGGAAAACACGGTGCAGCTCCGGCAGGGGGAAGCTGATGTCGGCGCGTACCATCACGCCGTATAGCCCCCTGCCCACAAAAGCCTGTGCCGCAAAGGACTGGAAATAGCCCTCCGCCTTGTAGTCCTCGTCCAGGTTCCTCGGAAAATGCTCTTTGCAGAACCGCTCGTAGACCTCCAGACCGTTCTCCGGGGTGAAGAACGCAAGGACGGTGTTGTCCCTTGTGATGCCGGAGTCAAGGGCTTCGTTGAAGAAGTCCAGGGCATCATAAAAGATGTCCCTCAGTTCCTGCTCCGTGTAGCGGCCCATATCCGCACCTCCTACTCCAGTTCTTCCCAGGGTTCCAGCCCCATCTCCTCCCAAGTGACACCATAGGGGGCGCCCCCGGAGGTGTACCCGGCGATATAAAAGAAGCGGTCGTCCTGCTCCGGCAAGCTCTGCTGCTCCTGCGCCGCCAGCCTCGCCTTTCTCCGTTTCCGGGCGGCCCGCTTGATCGCCAGCTTCTCCGCCTCGGTTTTCTTCACCCTGGGCTTCGGCGGCTCCGGGAGGCTGTTCTTCTCGATCCGCTCCGCAAATCTGGCCTGTTTTTTCAGGAAAACATCATGGACGGTCTCATAGGACAGCCCCAGCCCACGGCCCTGTATCTTGGTAAAAGCCGCCTTTGCCAGCTTCTCCAGTTCCGCATCGGCGGGCATCCGCCCATGCTCTTTATAATGGGCGCAGACCACGCCGAACATGGCCTCGGACAACTTCTGTTTCTGTTTTGCTTTCAGGTCTTTCCAGCCCCTCGCGCCCATATCCGCCACCTCCCGGCATTACTGTACCCATTGTAACATGGATACGGCATATCCGCCATAGGCTTTTGGAAAGCCGTTCAGACAAATGAGCGTCAGCCACAGGCAGATCATCAGGAGGACCAGAAGTTCAAGAAACCTTCGGGGGTCAATACGCATAGCCGCACCTCCTGTTCTACAAAAAGGTTTGCGGCTGGTCTCAGCCGCCAGCCGCAGACTGTTCCATCAGATACAGATGGCTCCGCTTAGACCGGCTCATCGTCCGACCCGTCAAAGCCATCCTCGTCCTCATCGTCAAGCCCAATGTCCTCCGGGAGGCCGTAGTCCTCGTCATCCTCCGAATAGTCGGCGTCCGGGTCCGGCTTGGCCTGTTCCTTCTTCCCGCCGCCCTTGAAGAACTTCGTATAGGCGAAGAAGCCGCCTCCGCCCAGGAGCGCCAGCACAAGGACCAGTACGGGCAGGGGGTCCACCTTTGCGGCGGGCTTGGCCTCATCCGGCTTGTCCTCGTCGTCCCCGTCCTCCGGCTCCTGGGTCTCAGCGGGCGGCTGGACCTCCGGCTCCGGCTTGGTGTATTTCGCCGCCGTGTCCTCATCCATCAGGGCCAGCAGGTCCGCCTCGTCCACCAGGTTCAGGAAGTGGACGGTCTGCTCCCCCTCGTCATCCCGGTCGATGATGAGGTAGAAGGTGTTCCCGGCCTTTGTCACCAGCGTGATGAACTGCTTGCCGGAGCCGTCCGCATGGGCCTCATCATAATCGTCCACCAGCGTCAGGTTTCCGTCCGGGGTGAGGGCGGCGGAAGGAGGACCTGCCGCATCGGTATTCCCCATGCTCATCATCAGCAGGAGCATCATCATCAGGGTGTCCTCGTCAAAGCCGCTTGTGTCAGGCGCATCCTGCCCCTCATCCGCGGGCGGGGCGGCAGGGGACTCCTGTTCCGCCACATCCAGATAGTCCTTGTAGACATACCCGGTGGCCTCCGGGACCACGACCTCATACCAGTCGCCGCTCTCGCCAACGACCTCCACCTCCGTACCCCGGAGCAGATGCCCGATCACCGAGTGTTCCATGCCGGAGCCGGAGCGGAGGTTCAGGTAGGTGTCGCTGCGGACATTGACTGTGCCAACGGCAACGGTCTCTGTCGCCGCCTCCGTTCCGGCATCGGCATCAGCATCGGTATCGGTCTCCTCGCCGGTGTCCTTGCTGGTATCGCCGCCCATCAGGGCCTCCATGATCTGCTCCATGCCCTGGGCGGAAAAGGTGATCTTCCCGTCCTCGCTGATCGTCACACCTTCCGGCAGGACGATCTTCGTGCCGAGGGTGGCGCCATCGGGCAGGGCGGGGCTGTCAGTCTCCACAGCGTCCCCGGCAGTCCCGTCCGTTCCAGCGGGGGCTGTCTCCACAGCCTCTGTCCCAGCGGCCCCCTCCGTGGAAACCGGGGAATTGTCCGCCGCAAAGCACACGGCGGAGAGGTTCCCCATCATCAGAACGCCCGCCAGAAGGCCGGCGATCATGCTCTTAATCTTCATGCTCTTTATCCTCCTTGATCTCAGAAGTATTGTTGTCACGGCCAGCCAGCGCATCCGGCGCGCCCGCCCCCGGCACAGCGGCCGGGAAGGGGAGCAGCCCGCCTTGCAGGGCTTTCAGGACCTCCGCAAGCTGGTCCGGGGTCAGGTTCCGCGCCCGCACCATCTCGTGTATCTCCGTGTTCTCCTGCTGGGTGTACTTCTGGCAAAGCTCCTTGTAGCGGGCGTCCCACAGGTCGCGCTTTTCCTTTGCGCGGTCCCGGTCGGCCCTGATCTTGTCCAGTCTCTCGCTCATTTTCGCTCCTTTTTGCTGTGCCTGAAACGCCCGGAACGGGGATGCGGGTGTCCCCGCTATCTCTCTATGCCGGGGGAGTGCCTCTCCTTTTTCATTTCAGGCGGTTTCTGTGTTGCCGCCGCCTTTCTCTCCGCAAGGTCCTTTATCACCGATGTCCGCCCCACGGCCTCCTTCTCCGGCGCAAAAGCCTCCCGCTCCTGGGCGTCATACAGCGCCTGCAAGCGGCCTTCCGCCGATGTGAGCATATCTTGCAGGATGGCTATCCGCTCCTCTATGCGGTCAGATGCGTCACTTGCGCCGCCTGTCTCCAGCATGAAGCGTTCCAGCCGGTCCTTTTCGCCGCCGATATACTGCTCCAGCAGCTCACACTCGGCCATCAGGCTCCCGATGGTATCGCCAGGATATGCCTCGGATGGCTGGCGCGGGTCTTTCCCCATCTCATCCATCTTGTTCCTCACCTCCCATGGTCTTGTGGTCTTGCCAGCGGCGTCACCTGATGCGCCCGAAGCACAGGAAATGGCTCTGCCAATAGCTGCTCTCGGTGCTGGCGTAGGAGATGGGGTTGCCGCAGTGGATCATCATCCCATCGCCCACATAGATGCCCACATGGGTAGCGTCGCTGGGGTCTGAGGCGTCGTAGGTGTGGTGGAAGAAGATCAGGTCCCCCGGCTTCGCCTGGTCGGGCGGGATGATGTCGCAGATATTTTTCAGCCCCCTGGCGCCCAGCCGGCCCACGTTCCAGCCATTGCCGCTGTGGTTGATGACCCACGACACGAAGCCGGAGCAGTCAAAACTTGTGCTGGGGGAACTGCCGCCCCAGACATAGGGGTAGCCCAGGTACTTCTCCGCCTCGGTTATCATCCTGCGGAATTTCTCATCGGTCAGCGCCTCGCCGGGGATGTCATAGTCCGTGTACTCGCCCCCGGACACGCCGTACACATCCTCCCCGAACAGCTCCGAACGGTTGCCGCTGGTCGTCATCAGCACGTCGTAGCGGTCGGCCTGCTCCGTTGTCAGCCCGGAGTCCCGGATCACCGCCCCCAGCCCCTTGTTGGTCAGCTTCACATTGAGGATATGATAGTTGTACGGCACTTCCACATCGTAGTCGTTGCCCTCGCTGTCCGTCCTGGTCTCTGTGCGGTAGCGGACCTCTACCTCCGGCGTGAGGGTGAGGGTGTACTGCTGGGCGAACAGGCTTTGCAGGGTGCTTTGCACCTCCGCCCTGGTGTAGTCCTCGAACAGGACGGTCAGGTAGGAGGCCAGCTCATAGGGGTTGTGGCCGATCTCCGCCAGGTCGTAGCGGTACTCGTCATAGCCGGGGTGGGTGCTTTCGATATTGCTTATCTGGTTGTCCAGGGCAGTCTCCAGCGCGGAGTAGTCCGCGTCGGCCCCCAGGATGTCAGCGTCCTCCGCCGTGTAGGAGGTCCCCAGCACAGCGTTCCCGCTCCCGGCGAACATGGCGGTGCAGGAGGAGAACATCCCGGCGATGAGCATCACCAGAAGCCCCAGGGCGCCAACGATGAGGATGGCCTTGGGATGCTCCTTCACGAACTCGATCCCCTTGTCCACCACTGACTTCGTTCCCTCGGCGGTCTTTTTGCCGCCCTTCGCCGCCCCGGAAGCCCCGGCTTTGCCGCTGGCCTTGGCTTCCATATACCGCTTTTTCAGTTCCTGCTTCTGCCGCCACCTGGAGATGGGGTTGGAGGAGGGGTTGGTGTCATTGTGGCGCTCCCGCTGGTACAGGGCCTCCACATTGGCGCTGTCTGACTTCCGCTCCAGCCTCGCCGCCTTGTCGTACTGTTTCAGCTTGTGGCTGTAATGGCGGTTGTTCACGACGTTCCCGGTGTTCCGCACCGTGGACTCCCCGCTTTGCAGGGCATCCGCGCCGGAGTTGCCCTCACCGTCATTGTCCGAACGGCCCACAGCGTCCCGGACGGTGTTCCTTGCCGCATGGAGAGCAGCGGCGGGGGCGTTCACCGCCGCCCGGCCACCCACTCCCGGCTTCCGGGCGGTGGCTTCCGTCACTTCGATGCGGAGCTTGCCCCTTGCGGCTTTCGTAGACTGCCGTTCCGGGCGCAGCTTATCCGAGAGCCGCTCCGCGGTGGCCTCCACCTTGCCGCTTCTGGCGGTGGTGCGGGGTCGCCTTTTCGAGGGGGCTTTTTCCTTTTCCCTGTCCGCTTTGGAGGACTGCCGGGACTGGTGGAGCTTATCCGACAGCCGCTCATCCACGGCCTCGGCCCTGCCGCTGTCACGGATGATACGCACACGCCTCTTGGTCGGGAGCTTCTCATTCGCCCGGTCCGCTCTGTCGGCGGCCTTGTCCGCCTTTTTCGCCGCCCTGCGGATGTCCCGGTCAGAAAGCTCATCCTCCGTAAAATGGAGGCGGCGCGCCTTGTCAGCCATTGCTTACCTCCCGTTCCTTGACCTCCGTCAATTTGGTCGTCATGATCTTGTAGAGTTCCAGGTCGGTGGGGAAACGGTCCACGAAGGGCAGGATGACATTGCCGAAAAACAGCAGCCCCTCACCCTCGCCGGAGTGGGTCACATAGGAGAGCTGGTGGGGCGAAATGTTGAGCTGCTTCGCCAGGATGGCGCGGTCCCCCGCCGCCTGGTTGAGCATGATGATGAAGTCGCTGTTCTCAAAGATGTTCTCCACTTCCCGGCTGGAGAGCAGGTCCTTCACATTCTGGGTGATGCCGGTGGGGATGCCTCCCCATTTGCGGAACCGTTTCCAAATCTCCACGGAGTAGGCCGCCGTCTGCTCCTCCTTCAGGAGCAGATGGAACTCGTCCATGAAATACCGGGTGGCCTTGCCCGCGCTGCGGTTCTGGGTCACGCGCCCCCACACCTGGTCCTGCACCACCAGCATCCCGATTTTCTTCATCTGCTTGCCCAGGTCCTTGATGTCGAAGCAGACGATGCGGTTGGTGATGTCCACATTGGTGCGGTGGTTGAAGATGTTCAGGGAGCCGGTGACATAAATTTCAAGGGCGGTCGCCACATGGCGGGCCTCCTTTTCCTCCTGCTTTAAGAGCGCCTCGTAGAGGTCCTGCAAGAGGGGCATATTCTCCGGCCTGGGGTCCTCGAAATACTTCTGGTATATCTGGTGGACACAGCGGTCGATGACCGTTTTCTCCACCGGCTGGAGGCCCTCCTTGCCGCCTACCACTAGCTCGCACAGGGAGAGGATGAAGTCGGCTTTCAGGGCCACGGGGTTGTCCTCCTCGGAGTAGTTCAGGTTGATGTCCATCGGGTTGACATACTGGCTGCTGGACGGGCTGATCCTGATGATCTGCCCGCCGAACCGCTCCACCAGCGGCGCGTACTCCGCCTCCGGGTCGCAGATGATGACATCATCGTCCGACACAAGGAAGGCGTTGGCGATCTCCCGCTTGGCGGCGAAGGACTTGCCGGAGCCGGGAGTGCCAAGGATCAGCCCGTTGGGGTTTTTAAGAGCCTTCCTGTCCACCATGATGAGGTTGTTGGAGAGTGCGTTCAGGCCGTAGTAGAGGGACTCCTTCCGATCCTGGAACAGCTCCTGCGTGGTGAACGGGATGAAGATGGCGGTGGAGCTGGTGGTAAGGCCCCGCTGTATCTCGATGAGGTTCTGCGCCAGCGGCAGGGAGGACATCAGGCCCTGCTCCTGCTGGAAGTCCAGCCGCCGCAGGACGCAGTTGTGCTTCTGGGCGATGCTCTGGGACTGGAACACGTTGGTCTCCAGCTCCTGCTCGGTGCGCCCGGTGTTCATCACCAGGAACGTCACCATGAACATCCGCTCGTTCTGGCTCTGCAATTCCTTCAGGAGCGCCTTGGCGTCCCTGCCGTAGGTAGCGAGGTCGGAGGGGATGATGTCGATGTCGTACCCGGCGCGGACGGCCTTCTTCTGTTCCTCGATCTTGCTGCGGTCCAGCTCCGTGATGGTGTGCTTCACCGTCTTGATGGCCTTGTTCTGGTCGATGGACTGGATGTGCATGGTTACGATCTGGCTGGAGTCGATGTCCAGGATGTCCGCCAGCATACGGTCGCTGATGTCCGAGGCGGTGATGGACAGGAACGACAAAGCGCCGTACATACCGCCCACCTGGAAGGTGCGCCGGCCGTTGAAGGCAAAGGCGGCGGGGGCGATGAAGTCCTTCACGGACAGCCCGGACTCCACCAGCCACTTCCACTCAAAGGCGAACGGGTCGCGGTCGCCCATGTGGAACATGGAGTGCATCAGGCGCAGGCGCTCCTTCCCGTTCAGCACAGCGGCGGTCACGCCGATGCGCTTGAAGTTGTTCAGCAGGTCCGTCTCCACATGGTCCAGCCGGGGCTTCGCCTGCCGCATGGAGGCCGCCTCGATGCCGAAGGTCAGGTACTTCGCCTTTGTCAGGCCGTTGTTGCCCCTGGCAAGCTGGCTTTTCAGCATCTGGCTGTACTCCGCCCGGACGCTGTCAAAGGCGTCCCCAGCGGGCGGGATGCGGACGGACTTCTCGAAGCTCTCCGCGTCGGTCGCCATGTTCATGAAGGACAGCTCGAAACGGATGGAGCTGTCGAAGAAGTTGAGGAAGCTGCACCACTCCTCAAAGATGGCCGTCTTGTCCTCCTGCTGGGCGAGCTGGTAGTTGATGTCGTTGAACTGGACGGTCTTGGTGTAGTAGTTGTCGGTGACACGGCAGATGCCGTCCGGGAACATCCGCTGGAACGGGATGGACTGCTGGGCGGTGCGGGGAGTGCCGTCATCCCTGCGGGCCTTCTCGATGATGGCCCTGATCTGCTTTTTCTCCGCCTTTGTCAGGCTTGCGGGGAGAGCGATGGGCTCCGCTTTCCCGCGCCCGCTTTTCCGCGTTTTGAACAATGGCCTGTACCTCCTTTTCCACTTGGTCCTGCCGCATGAGGGCAGAGTAATAGTTGTTGGTCGCATAGGGGCGGACCTTGGGGCGGACGAACTTCGCCTGGATGAAGTGCCGCGCCACCACCTCCAGCGGCTGCCCGTCCTTCTCATACATGGCGAGGAAGAACAGCGGGAGCATGAGGACAATCATCCCCATGACGGAGAGGCTGGTGTTGCCGGAGCGTTTCATCAGGAAGAACGCCGGTACGCCGATGAGCGCCGCCGCGCCGAAGCAGACGAGCTGCCGCTTCGTCAGCCCAAAGAACACCTTGGTCTTTACCCGCGTCAGGTCGCGGGGGATGGAAATATACGCTGCCATGATGACCTCCTTTCCCGGTCAATGGGCGTTCAGTACGCTTCGGGCAAGGCCCCCGGTCTTGAACAGGGTGAACACCAGCAGGACCGTGTACCCCACCACGCCCCAGAGGGAGCCAACTATATCCGAAGTGAACGAGATGGACTGTATCAGCACAGCGTAGATGCCGACACAGATGATGATGAGGAAGCCCTGGAAGCCCAGGGCGAACAGGGAGCGGAGGTAGTTCTGCCCGGTCTGGCTCTGCTCCCGGCTGCCGAAGGTGGACAGCGGGATGGGCGCGAGGCTCGTCATCAGATATATCTCGATCATGCGCCCGTAGACGATGACGAAGATCACGATGGAGAGTATCCAGAGGGTGAGCTGGATGACGAAGCTCATCAGGTAGATGCCCAGGAGCGTACCCACGCCGTAGGTCTCCAGCGTGGCCTCCATCGCGGCGATGGCCTCATCGCTGACCGATGTGGACGCGCCGATGATGCCCCCGCTCTGGGAGATCACGCTCTGGCAGACATCAAAGACCGCCATCACGATGTTGAAGCAGTTGGAGATGAGCGTGACAGCCACGAAGGTCTTGAATATCCACTTGAAGATGATCCATGTCTCGAAGTTCGAGAGGTTGTTATGCTCAATGATGAGCTGGATCAGCTCGTAACAGGCAATGAAGGTGAGGATCAGCCCCGCTATGGGGATGATGACGGTCTCCGATACGCTGCGTATCATGGAGAAGATGCCGGGGGAGAAGCTCGCCGGGGTCATGCCCACATCCGTGGCGATCTCCCCCACGCGGGAGTTGACCGAATCGAAAACACCTGTGAGGTTGCCCATGATCCCGCTGATAAGCAGCTCTTTGAGCCATTCCGCGATTGCGTCAAGAATACTGCCCAAATCAAATACCTTGTCCTTTCATCTGGTGGGGCAGGGCGGCAGGGCGCCGCCCCGCCCTGGTTACAGCGGGCCTTGTCCTGCCTCCGTGTCAGGCGGTGAACAGCCCGGAGAGCAGGGGGACCAGGGTGATACCGATGAGGGCGACGCCTCCGCCGGCCATCAGCTGCTTCATGCCCTGGCTCTTGGCTCCGGGGTTGTCGTTGCCGTAGCCCTCCAGAAGGTTGATCGCACCCCACACGCCGAGGCCGGCGCCCAGCGCCACAACGAGGGTCTGCAGCACATTGATCGCACTGTTGAAAAATGCCATATTTTTGTCCTCCTTAAAGTCGGTGGGCGGGAGATGGACCCGCCCGGAAAGTGGTTGTTTGGTTTACTGAAACCGGGGATTTCCCCGGTTTTATGCGGCTTTTCCCGTTCCGGCCCGCCGGATGGATGCCTGCCATTGTCAAAGTGGGGACAGCTCCATCTCCGGCAGGCCGGGGGAGAACCTGCGCCCTTACGGGCGGGATGCCCGCATCAGGCGGTGAACAGCCCGGACAGCAGGGGGACCAGGGTGATGCCGATGAGGGCGACGCCTCCGCCGGCCATCAGCTGCTTCATGCCCTGGCTCTTGG
>OFFR01000814.1_pt1 | contig 16318 bp, 11 predicted proteins | sample 1521421 | NCBI WGS metagenome assembly OFFR01 (sample SAMEA3504087, study PRJEB24116) | mouse gut metagenome | biome: mouse gut; feature: mouse-associated habitat; material: faeces | place: Denmark | collected 2011 | reverse complement strand
GCTTTTTTCATTTTGGGGGCCGGGTGACCGCTACGGAGAGGGCAAAAATTTGAACCCTTCCCCTGTCTCACTGGAGGGAAAATTAAAAGATTGGAGAAAAATTAAAATGTGGCCTCCGGTGCTACCCAAGGAAACCGGAGGCCATGCGCACGTTTTCTTTTCACGGTTTTTGAACGCTAGTCAGCCTTTTACCAAACCAACCCGCGAGTTTCATACTCGCCCTTGAGAAACTCGGCAACATCGTCAAGGTTCCACAAGTGGTCAAAATTCTCACTATAGCAACCCCACTCATAGAAACCGGTATACAGGTCTTTCACCATATAGCCGGTAAAGCGGTCACCACAAGAGTCGTGGTAGACAAACTGCCCTAAATGCCGGAAGCCCTTCTCCACTCGGTAACCGATGCTGTATGCCCTGCGTCTGAGGGCGTTTTCTGAATAATTCATAATGTACCTCCATTCAATTTTTAATATTGATGAAGGGTAGCTGTTTGTGACCGTTCCGCGCCATGCTACACCTGGCCATGGCAAGCCACACCGTGCCCTACCATACCACGTCAATGGTCACAATTACATTATGTCGTATTCTGATGTATTTTGTTTTTACCGTGATAACGCTACGCTACTATAGTATACCCCAATCTGAGCAAAGATGCAACTGCTCAGTAGGATCACCGTTTTGAGAATTATTATGCTGCCAACAGAAATCCTCTAAAATGTTCGCTAACTGCTGTCGTTACACAAAGTGTTCTTCTACAATCGCATTCAACTGCGCAGCGATTGTAGAAAAATCCAGGTTCAAATCCAGCGTTTTTACGCTAATTTTATTACCACTCATTTGATAAACATTATCGGGCTGGATGGTTTCATCCGTTCGGGCGTATAGCAACATGCCAGATACTGTATGTGGTTTTTCGCCAAACTCGGTGTCCTTGTTCTTCACATAAGTGAAAATCTGGTACAAATTATTCGAGTAAAGCGTGTGAACATCATACTGTACTTGTGTGGTATGAGTGTAATACTTAGCATCGATAATTAGCACCTTGTTGCCTTGCGAGAGCATAATATCGCTCTGCATAATCGGTAGCATAGTTCCAATTCCATCGTCCAAGGCCCAAGGTATTTGTGATGCTGTTGCTTTTACCTGCGGACACTCCTTCGCGTAAAATTCAAGAATGAATTTCTCATAGAGTCGACTCATCCGCTGCTCGTCAATAAAGGTAGCCAGTCTATATTCTCCGTCATCTGTGGTCAAAAGCATACCTTCAAGTACCAGTTGGCAAAGGCTGACGAGCATTCGGTAGGTATTGTTGTTCCTCTGAAACCGGATTGAGTCCCAATGAATAGATGCCGGATCAATGATATCGACATTCGAGAAAAACAGCATTTCCCTTTTCAGATTCGTTTTATACTCGGTGTCTACTTTGGCATGACGCAATAGAATCATCACCGTTGTTTTCAGAATCTGATTTAACAGGTTATTCTCAGAAAGCTCATCGTATTCACAGGTCAACACTCGCTTTCGAGCAAGGCGATTTTGAATTGTTCCGGGCATATCAATCTTGCCGCGCACTACCGCTACATCTTCCTTGCGATTCAGATATTCACGATAGAGGCCCTGTTTCAACTGTCTGCCGATTCCCTTGGCTAGAATTGCAGAGAAGAGATTATGCAGATTATCAAACTCCTCCGCTGCCACATTCTCATAGCCACCCTGATTCAAAGTAGTAAACGCATAGGAGAGCATGTAGTATATGTTTTTTATAAATATGCTCTTGTCCTTTATCATTGAAACACACCCTGCAGAATGTTTTCCCAGTGCCGAAGTTTGGATGCATCGTCAAACCAATACTCGGAAAGCATGGGTAGAATATCGTAATCAACAATTGAGTGCAGCCATTCATCGGTACAGATATCTCTACCGCAAAAATAGCTGTGACCGATGCAGAAACCCTTGCCGAGAGACTTATCCAGCGCAATTTCTTTATTCAAATCCTTTACTCTGGACACGAGCTCGTTCAAAGTTTCATTGTTAAGACCGTTTTGGTACTGAGTGAACCCATCGGAATCAAAACCCGGCTCCACCTCAAAAAAGCTAAAACGGCGACGGAGAGCGTAGTCAATCATAGCAAGGCTTCGGTCGGCTGTATTCATTATACCAATGATATAAAGGTTTCTCGGTACAGAGAACGTGAGTCCGTTGTATGCAAGGGTAGCCTTTGTACCTCTGTAATCGCGCTCAATCAGCATGAGCAGCTCTCCAAAAATCTTGCTCATATTGCCACGGTTGATCTCATCGATGATGAAGAAGTAATCCTTGTCTGGTTGATTGGCAGCTTTTTGACAGAAGCGATAGAAAATACCGTACTTCAGCTCAAAGCCGTCCTCTACTGGTTTATAACCCATCATGAAATCCTCATAAGAGTAATTTTGATGGAACTGCACAAATTCGATGCGGCTTTCGTCTTTTTCGCCCATCATAGAATAGGCGAGTCTCTTCGCTGCAAAGGTTTTTCCAACTCCCGGCGCACCTTGCAAGATAATGTTCTTTTTATTTTGGAGCACTGACACAAGATTCTCGTACCGTGTTTCGGTCATGTACACCTCTTCTAGAAAGTCATCCTTTGTATAGGTGTCTATAGCCGATTCGGACTGTAGCGGGTTTTCTTCTCGGATGAGATCAATGATAAAATCATACTCACCTCTGGTCAGTTTGAACAGACTACCCTGCGGACTCTGGAAGTACTCCATGCGCTCCAGTTCCGGGCATCCTTTCAACGTCGCATAGTCAATCGGGGATGTTAACCCTTCGACTTTCTCAAAGTATATCTCCTCGCCATCCTGCTCTGCACTAATCTTGCCAATTGCAACAATCTGTTTCACGGGATATGACTCGTAGCCGATAATCATATCACCAGCTTTAGCGTCAAGGAAGTTCTGAAAGATTCTGCGCTTGTTTCCGTTATCATTGTACAGCGTGTACGACTGAACTTCGCCAACAGCTATATCGGAAAAACTCCAAATCTTCGGATTCGCATTCAGCCACCAATAACCGTGGTCTTCTTCACCTGGCGCAGCAGCAACATAAAGCTCAACTCCGCTTAAATCGACCTTATCCAAAGCTGCCGCAAGCTCATCGCGCAGTTTCCATACATAGCTTCCTTCTTCATCCCTGCCAGCGTTTCTACCCATATAAAGAATCGTCCACCAACGTAAGGATTCATCATCTCGTTCCATAACAGGGCAACCAGTTTTTTCTACAATGCGGCGGGCAAGAGCCACGGAACCACTGTTGTAAAAATTCTTGGTTTCACCATATTTTACAGAAAGCTGAGTGCAGGTGGCCATTCCGCCGTAATCTTTCATACGCTTCATGATTTCTAGACTGCTGGTAGTAAAGACATCTGCATCGTCGAGCAGGCCAAGCCAATCGTCGACTGAAAGGCCCGGATCATAACCTGCCGGAAACCACTCCTCTTCGGTCACAACAGCGCTTTTCTGCGCGTAATAACGGCTGATATAAAAGCCCACATCAAATGTCAGTGTCTTCAGCTCAGGATCAGAATAGCAAGTATCCGTGAGCTGGCTCTTGAAAAGATTGATAAGTTCTGTGTCCTGTTTCAGCTCCTCGCAAATCTCATCATAGAGCTTATAGAAATTCCGGATGTTGTCTGCATAGGCACCTTTTTTGAATCGATAGTCACTTTCCAGCTCATCCGCCACGGCCTTAATCTCACCGAACTTGTAGATATAATACTTGTCCGGATACCGCAGCCACAGATAGGTGCTGATGGCATTCTCATACTGATAATGCTGACCCGCACCGTTTCCGTACTTTTCAAGCAGAATAGAGGATTGCATCTTGAAAGCGTCAATCCGCTCATACACATCCTTGTTTTCGTCAAAGAGCGCAATAAACATGGAGCGCACTTCTTCCGATGCTGTCTTGGCAAATCCCGTAATCATTCGCGCCGGGAAATTATTCATGGAAGCCAGCAGGTTATATGTTTTGGCAAGGGAACGCGTGAGCATCTCGGCAAAATCAGCCGCATTTACATCCCAATTGTCCTGAAAGCACTTCACCGACTCCCATTTATATTTTTCGTTACCCCATTGCGTGGACACGAAATCTTGTTTGTACTTCACCAATACATCTTTCAAACGAAATTTGTCGAACATGAATCATTTCCTCCTATGTGTTTCGCAAGTTCCTATATATCTCCTCTGTAAAGATGCCAAGCACCTGCCTCTTGATTTCATCATTGCTTAGAAGCAGGGAGAAAAAGTCCTGATTCTGTTCCAGCCCTTCAATCAGCGCATCGTCGATATCGTCGAAATAAGAGAACTCAAAGTCTTTTACTGTATTGTTCTTTGCGCTGGTTTTTAACTTATCCGACTTCATCAGAATGTCTCTGATCTGCAGCATAGCCTTGACCGCGACATCGTTATCGTAGGCTTTTCCGGTTCTGCTGTTGATCTCGGCAATAATCTGTGACAACCTCTCCTCTTTTGCCTCGCTCAAGCCGAAACTCTCAGCGGTTGGCAGCTTCATGACTGGCTGGGCAACCAGATCAGATTTTGTATGTTCCTCGGCCTTTTTCTGGACGAAGTTTGTGGCTTTGATCTTGCCATCAAGGTTATAGCCGCCACCCGGATGCTGAATATTGATATACGCAAGCAGGTATGTAATGAAGTTATACTTCTTGTGCAGATCGGTATCCTCAAAACAAGAAACCTGCAGCAAGAACTCATAGAACCGAACATAGTGCCGCATTATGGCCACAATTTCGTGCTGCTTGAGCAAATCATATGCCTCGATCATGTTCTTTGCCCGCTTGAAGTAGAATGTCAGCTTTTGCTTATCCTTAGAGGAAATATTCAGCTTGTAGAGCAGATTATTTGCCTTTTCAATATCATCTGGATCAAGAACGGTATAGGCGTCAATCTGCGCCTCCAAATCGTAAATAGCCGTAGGCGTCACCGAATTAGACAACAACGTAGTTGTGTAGTATGGCGCAAAGGCGGACTTGATATCTTCGTAACTGTTTACAAAATCAAGTACAAAGGTCTTTTTCTCAAACGGTGGGCAGATGCGATTCAAGCGGGAAAGTGTCTGAACAGCGGACACGCCTTTCAGCTTCTTCAGTACATACATTGCGCAGAGCTTCGGCTGATCGAAACCGGTCTGATACTTGTTAGCCACCAGCAACACTTGATACTCATCCGTATCAAATGCTTTTGTGAGCCGATCCTCCGGGAACCCATTTATCGAAGCTTCTGTGTACTCGTTCTCATCATTGGGCAGCTTCACTTTGCCGGAGAATGCGACCAGTGCCTTGATATCCGTATAGCCTTTCTTTTTGGTGTAATCCTCAAAAGCCTGGCGGTACTTTACGGCACCTTGTCTGGAGGTGGTGATGACCATCGCCTTTGCCATGCCACCAAGCTCTGGCATGACGGTCGTGCGGAAGTGCTCCACGATGACCTCTACGCGCTGGGCAATATTTACCTCATGTAGCTCTACGAAGCGGGCAATTTGCCTTTTGGCATCCGTAGTCTTGCAGCGCGGATCTTCTTCGATCTCTTTGTTGATCTGGTAGAATGTGTTGTATGTCGTATAGTTCTGAAGTACATCGAGAATAAAGCCCTCCTCAATGGCCTGCTTCATTGAATAAATATGGAACGCCTCTCGCTGACCCTTTGTGTTGAGGCGACCAAAAAGTTGAATTGTAGTTGGTTTCGGTGTGGCAGTAAAAGCAAATATGGACACATTAGCTTGTTTGCCGTTGCGCTGGATTTCATCCGTGATCATATCTTCAACATCACCAAGCTCCTGCTCACCAGCACCGAGCGACATGGTAACTGCTGCCATATCTTTACCAGCAGTAGAAGAATGAGCCTCGTCGATAATAACGGCAAACCGCTTTTTCTTCAAGTCAGCAACACTGTCCACGATATATGGAAACTTCTGAATGGTGGTTGCTATGATCTTTGTGTTGCCATTCAGCGCAATCGCAAGGTCAGCAGAATTGCACTTGTCATCCATGACGCGGATCAGACCTGCCTTGTGTTCCATACCCATGATGGCTTTCTGCAACTGGCGGTCTACAACGACACGGTCAGTAATAATGATAATGTTATCGAAGATGATTTTATTATTGGTATTATGTAGCGAAGTCAAGCGATGGGTCAGCCATGCGATAGAGTTTGTTTTGCCGGAACCGGCACTATGCTGAATCAAGTAATTCTGCGTAGTCCCATTCTCGCGGACGTCGGCAAGCAGCCTGCGGATAACATCAAGCTGATGGTATCGGGGGAAGATGATATTCTCAGACTTTTTGATCTTGCCGGTTAGCTCGTCTTTGCTTTCTTTCGTTTCGATGAAAACAAACTTACTGATGAGGTCGAGGATAGTATCCTTTGTCAGAATGTCCTCCCACATATAGGAAACGCTGTACTTGTCCTGATAAGTCGGATTTCCGGCACCTGCGTATACTCCTTCCCCATTACCCATATTGAACGGCAGAAAAAATGTGGCGTTTCCGGACAGTTTTGTGGTCATATAGACCTGCTCCAAATCCATCGCAAAGTTTACAAGGCATCCGGCCTTAAACCAAAACAGTCTGGTTTTCGGGTTGCGGTCCACGCGATATTGATAAATGGCATCCTGATAGGACTGTCCAGCGGCATTGCACTTTAACTCAAAAGACATGATAGCAAGACCGTTCAGGAAAATCACAAGGTCGATGCGCTCGTTATCACTTGCCCAGACCTCTTCCATGATGGAGAAGATGTTTTTCTCGTACTTTGCTAACAGTTCCCGGTTGAAGGTGGTTGCCGGTTTGGTGTACATGAGTTCCAGCTTCATGTTGGATATTTCAATACCATGCTTCAACACATTCAACAGACTGCCATGGGCCTTGGTGACCTCGGCATTGATGAAGCTGACAATGGTAGCCTCCAAATCCTCCTTATAGATTTTGCGGAGGGCCTCCATCTCCTCTGGCTGCGTGTCGTTTAGAAACTTGAACAGCATTTCCCAGTCCATGGCAAACAAGCGGTCATAATGGCTGGCCTTGCGGATGACAAAGCCGTTGTCCTGTTCCAATCGCTCCAGTAGAAATTTCTGATATTCCTTTTCGGACAAAATATTATTCATGCCACTCTTCCTCACAGGTTACAATAAAGCTCCATGATCTGATGTAGTAAAAAGAACAGTTTCACACAATCAGCCCTTGTTATATCATCATAATCGTACATATTGTGTGCCAGCCAATGTCTGTTGACTGATGAAGGGATTGTGCCGTTTTTCTTATCTGTCCACTCACTGTCATCAAAAAATTTCAGCATTGCAAATGACAGGGGGATTAAAATCTCTTTTTTATCTTGAAAACACTCATCATGTTTTATCGATTTGAAAAAATCAATTGTTGCCTTGCTACGGTCATCATTTTTTGCTCTCTTGTTATATGGAAATTCGGCAGTGAAATACTTTGTTGCAAAATTCTCTTGAATAACTTTCCCGTAACACTTCCAACATTGACTTACATTTTCAATATTGCTGGGTTCCTTCAGCGCTTGATTGATACTGGCAGAGTCAATAATACCCGCCAACAGCATTGCGCTGGTGAAATACTCCTGCTTTAAGTATAGTTCAAAAGCCAGATTAAGTTTCTTTTTATCAGAATCAGTTAAAAGTCTTTCCGTCAGAATAACAATTGCTTCAATTTCTCTTTCATAAAAACATTCCGCAATTCCTAAGTCTATTTCATCTATAGAAACCCCATTTCTCAGATCGACCATAACCTTACCCAATACAATATGTTTTTTCATAAAACTGGGGAAACACCAGCCAAGCTCGCCGAAGCAAGCTTTTTGTAAAATTACCCGTTCATTTAATGAAGAAGACATTTCTCCCAGAGATTTACCATCCTTTTCTTGTACACCTTCTATCCAAGTGTCGGCTTGACTTTCAAATTTTGCTTCATTCTCAATTAAGTAGTCTAAAAACAGGTTATTGATTTCTTTTTTCTTCATGCCATTGTCACTTCCTTCTTTCCCGTCACATACTCGAAAATGAGGGATTTTTTATACTCGGCCAAAACTTCAATTTGTTCTTTTTTCTGAACAATAATTGCATCAATCTTTCTACATTTTTGATCTAAGAAATCGACAATATCATTTTGCTCACTCACTGGAGGCACCTCAATTGGGAACTTACCAAGTTTATTGAAATTGCGAAAATCACTGGAGCGTACACGGATACCTTCAGCAAAACTCATGAGGACATCATTAACGGCCATACTTCTCAAAACATACATAAAAAATCTATTATTCCCAGTTGTTTTACACACATGGACAACTGGCGTTATTTTCCCTCTGGAATCGGAACAACCAATAGCACCAGCAAACGCGTCCATTCCATGAATAACAAGATCACCAACTTCAACACCTTGATAACCGTTTTCAGTGATAGAGATTGTGAATCCATCTTCACGGCGATTCTGCCTCAAAGTGACTTCTCCATCCCGAAAACACGTCATTACCAAATCCGATGAACGTACCAAACGTTGCAAAGGAAAGATTTCATATTTAATTTTACTTGATATCCAATGAGCAGGAACAAAGTTGGCCCATGCAATTCCGCTATCCTTCATCTCCGCATTCGGGTTCAGCCCTCTCGTCACTGCCTCGGTGATAACGCTGCGCTTGTACTGCTCCAGAGTGTCGATTTGAGACTGGATGTCGGCAGTGAGGGAGTCAATCTCGGCACACTTGGAGTCAAGGAATCCAACAATGCGGAATTGTTCGTCAAGAGATGGATAAACGATGTACTGTTTCTTCAATTCTGAAAAATTCAGAATTTTACGAACTCCACCACCCATATTGTGAAAAGCCTTACAACCATCATAGCTTTTCAGTAAATAGGTAACAAATTCAGGTGAAATTCCATTGCTGTCAATCGCTCTAAACGAAATATATGCGGAGGTTATTACGCCTGTATCTTTCACAAGACCAATTCTCTGCGATACGAAGTCAAAATTCAAATTCAACCCATTGAGCATTATAGTCCCTGGAGTAACAACGGTATATCCCAGAATCGTATCGGCTACATAATCGTCATTGTCTGCATCAAAGTCCTCTTTCGGAACAATGCTTCCGTATGTAAACTTGAGAGCATTTTGAACCAAACCACGCCTGTTTTTCTCTGTTACTTCTTCAAAACCAGCTCGAATGGGCTTAATACTCCATCTCTTCGGAACCATCCCAATCCAAGCAATCCCGCTGTCCCTCATTTCTGGCATAATACCACCCCCTCACTCAAACAACCTCGCCACCCGCTCCGACACGGAGCGCTCCAGCTTCATGAACTTCTCTTCTAGCTTTTCACTGGGAACCGGCTGCTTGTACTTGTAGAAATACCGGGTGAAGGGGATCTCCGCACCGGTCTTAATGACAGCCTTCTTGGCCCCCAGGTTTTCCTCGAAGAACGCCTTCGCATCCGGCACATGGGGCAGGACCTCGCGGGCCATGTATGTGTCGATGTCCTCCTCGTACTTGACCAATTCGATGTCCTTTGTCTCCTTGTCGTAGAGGATGTTGCCTTTCCTGTCCTTCTGGATCATGGCCTGCTTGTCCATGACGGACAGGCCGTCGGCAATCTTCTCCAGCAGCTTTTTCTCTGCCGTCGCACTGGAAAGTACCTTGGTCAGTACAGGCATGAAATCGGAAGGGGAATCGTAGACCACTCCATCAGCCGCAGCCTGCAATGCGGCAACGATGGCCTCAAACACCGGCTTGTTGTTTTGGTACGTCTCCAGCTTCTTCTGCTCCTTCCCGGTCAATTCCTCCGCATTTTCCAGTTCGTCCACCTTGGCAGCATCGTAGAGACCGGACAGCGAACCCTTGACCAGCATTGCCTCGATGCGTTCTGGCGTGATGGCATAGCTGCGTTGGAGCGGCTGCATAACCGTATACTCTCGGTACATGAATTCCTCTTTCCGATATATCTTGCAGAACTCACCCGGCTCGAAGTCCGCATACAGCTTTGTGATGGCAGAACGGTCCTCCGGGCTGATTTCGTTCTTCTTGTCGCCCAGGGCCTTCCGTAATTTATGATAGAAAGAGGACGCATCAATCAACTGGACTTTCCCGACGCGCTCCTGACGCTTGTTCTTAGACAGCACCCAAATGTAAGTGGCGATGCCGGTGTTGTAGAACAGGTCCGTCGGCAACGCGATGATAGCCTCAATCAGATCTTTTTCCAGCAGCCACCGGCGGATTTGGCTCTCACCTGACGCCGTACCTCCGGAGAAAAGCGGACTACCGTTCTCGATGATCGCGGCGCGGCCAAAGTTGTCATCCATTTTATCGACTGCCGATTGCAAAAACAGCATCTGCATATCGCCGGAGCCCGGAAGTCCAGCACCCCAACGGCCATCAAATCCCTTCTGAAACTCTGCATTGACGGCATCCTCGACACCATCAGCAGCATCCTTACCGCCCCATGCAGTACCAAAAGGAGGATTCTCCAGTACAAATCGCATTTTAGTGCCCTTAAAGCGGTCGGCTTTCATCGTATCCTGATAGCAGATGTTTTCCGCATTCTGCCCCTTGATAAGCATTTCTGCAAGACACATAGCATAGGACTCCGGATTGATTTCCTGACCAAACAGGCGAACATCCGCAGACGGATTGTAACGCTTAATGAAGTTGTATCCGGTGGAAAGCATACCGCCTGTGCCACATGCTTGATCCAAAATGGTGATGACCTTACCATCATCGAAAATATCGTCGCAGCCCTCAGCCAGCAGTATATTGACCATGAGCTTGATGATATCACGCCCGGTGTAGTGGTCACCAGCCTCAGCATTTTCAGAGAACTTCCGGATCAGTTCCTCAAAGATATATCCCATCTTTACATTGTCGATAGTGCGTGGATTGAGGTCCAGCTCAGAGAACGCCTTGATAACCGAAAGTAAACGGTTATTCTTGTCCATCTTGTCAATCTCTTCACCGAAATTGAGACCGCGCTCCTTAGACATCAAAATCTCCAGCACGTTGGCAGAGAAGCCTTGAAGATAGCTTTTGAAATTGGCAGCGATATGGTCAGCGTCGTTTACCAGCTCCGCCAGATCAAATTCGCTGGTATTGTAAAATTGGAAACCAGAAATGCGATACATCGCCTTCACCGGGAAATTGGGATTTGCCTTATACTGATCCACGACCTTCTGCTTTGTAGGAGCTAGCGCACACTCAAAGCGACGAATAATCGTCATGGGAATGATGACATCTTTATATTTGTCACTCCGGTACGGTCCACGCAGTTTATTAGCAATGGACCAGATAAAGTTTACCTCTGTAGATACATCGACGGGTGAATCATCCCACATCGCATCAATCATAGTTTTCTGTGCCATTTGAATTACCTCACTTATCTATATAAATAGCACCATGCTAACTCTATTCAAAAACTTCAGGTGTCTTATAATCAGGATTTTATTATTTTGCCGGTCATCATTTTATAATGCTGGCTCTGGTTCAGCGCTTCGAAAATCATCTCAAACACTCGCTTATATGCGTCTACATCATCGCAGTCCTCAACGTAATTTAGGCCATCGCTAATGCCGTTTGGATTGTTGATATAAGCCAGCAAAGAAGATGCAAGCTGGTAGTCAGTCATATCCGGCTGCTGGCCCTCAACTGTCTTGATGAATTTCTCACGATTCTCCTTCTTCTCCAGAACAATCTCTCGCAGGTCACTTCCTTCATATCCACAAAGCTGGAGGAAGTAGTATTCGAGGATGCGCCGCATTACATTCAGAGCTGGAATCGTGATTTGGATGTCCCGAAGCTCGTCCCACAGTGACGCATAGGAATTCTGGACTGGATTGTAGTTTTCTTCTTCGGACGGCACCTCTTTGCTCTGGCGCTTACAGAGCTTGATGGTGGAGATATTGTCATTCTTTCGGATCATATAAAACGAGGTGCAGTTATAATAACCGACCTGCTTATACGTGATTTCGCGGTGGAAATACACATTGTGTGTTAGGATGAACAACTGTTTTATGTAGTCACCTGGCACCTTCGGATTCAGGTATTCAGTATTGTTTCGGCAGACATTGATCATCTCACGGACGATTGCACTCACAAGAAACAGAGCGGTGCTATCCATACTGGATACCGGATCATCGATCACTACAATCTTTTCTTTCAGTTCCTCGCCGTTCATGCTGCCACGGACCTGATGATAGAAATACAGAAATGCGATAAAGTTACGCTCACCCTCGCTGAGATTTTCAGCAACAGAGCCATCCTCACGAATGACCTCATAAACATTCTCGTCATCTTCCTTTGCCCGGAGTCTGAAACCTTGGAAGCCGGAGTCTTTGAGAATTTTGTTGATACTCTCGATAGCTGCAGCGGTATTGGCATTGCGCTTATTTAGTTCAGAAATCTCTACACTCAGCGCACTGATATCCTTTCGGAGCTGTTTCCCGCGTGTTGTGATATCGTCCACCTCTTTTTTCAGACGGTTAACTTCGTCATGGTAGCTCCTTACCTCTGCGTCAAGCAGAAACGCAAGGTGCTGCATGATCTCCATCTTGCATTTGCTTTTGCTGGAGCGCTTTTCGCTAACGACATCATTGTTGGATTTAATGAGTTTGTTGATTCCGTCAATCATGTTGCCAATCTCAAGGAGGAGGGAATCGGTATCTTCCAACGACACAGTTTTGGTGGGCTCTTTAATCTTTTCCGCAATGCGCTGGCGGTTAATTTCAAAACTGCTCTCAAGGAAAGCAATCTTGTCCTGATAAGGCTTTATATTAACAGATGCCATAACATCATCCAGGTTGTCCTTCAGCACACGAACGATTTCCAGAGTTTCTTTTTCATAGGCATCGCCAAACTGCTGCAGATCACGAATGTCCTGCTGATACTGTGCATCGAAGCATGCCGCAATATCATCCTCAAAGTGCGCGGGGAGCTTCTGCTGGCAATATGGGCATTTACCGGCAGCAGCTGCTGAATAATGTGTATGCCCGTCCCGCACCCAATCAGAAGCCGTTGTACCGAGGGCCTTCATGAACTTTGCGAACGGCGTATCGCTGCTGCTGACGATCATTTTGTCCAGCAGATCTTTACCAGGTAGTTTACCATAAGTCGGCGCGGTTCCGACTTTCTTGAATTCTGGATAGGCTCTGGCGGTATCATCAAATGCAACATCATAGAATCGCTCCAGTTCTGTAGAATCATGCTCGGTAGGGTTTGTTTCGTTAAGAACGGCATCGGCAAAGCCTTTTTTCTGCTTCTTGCCATCCATCGCCTTTTCGAAGCGCTTTCTAATTTTTGCTGTTTTTGAGAAACAAGTATCCTGAAAATCTGTAAGGGCAGTGTCGATACCCGTGTTTTTCTTTTTGTACTCCTCAAGAGCCGCAGTTCTCTCCTCCGACTTTTTCTTCTTCTCCTCAGTCAATTGCTGTATTCTCTTTTTTGCCTCGATGTCCTCTTCTCCGAAAATGAACACCCCCTGCAACTCGCCGTAATTGACAAAGTTCCGATTGATATAGTCTTGATTGTATATGAGTACATCAAAATCTTCTGCGGACCGACCATCTGCCCAGATAATGCCATCATTCTCTTCAATAGCGTGGGCGATTGAAGATTTTCCTGCTCCATTGTTGCCGTAGAAGAAGTTGATAAACGTAAGCCCATTGATTGGCATATTTGTAAAAGTCGCTCTATTGAGCATTATATCTGCTATTGCTGAAGGAATTTTTCTGTTCATATCTGCCACCATCTTTTCTTTGATGTTCACTCTTGAATTTTGCCCTTGCGGACCCATTCGTCAACTTCAGAAATTTTAAACTTATATCGTTTGCCTGCTCTGTAAACAGGGAGCTTTCCTTCTTTTATCCAAGTGCGAACCGTATCTTGGCTGATGCTTAAATGCTCAGCGACATCTTCTAAGTTAACCCATTTTTCGATTTGCATTTCTTCATATTCGCGACTCATTGTATTACCTCCATTCATGAGCTTAGAGCTTGAACACCCTGTATCCGGCCTTTTCTAGCACCTCAATCAGGTTAATCCTTTTAATTGCCCAATGCGTCCAGCTAAGTTCTGTGAACGACCGAGCTCCTCCAATACATAGATCTTCGGAGAGGTCAATCAGTACCTGTTGCGGCAATTGATTGAGCTTCGTGAAGTAAACCTTGATTCCATTATCTTGTACTTTTATATCCGTCACATATCCGTAATAGGCCATGTGGTCAGGATCGGTCTTCGCGTAACGGTGATTCTCACTGCAGAAAATTGCCGGAAAGGATTTTATTATTGCAATCGCTTCTGGTGAAAGCGAAGCGCACAGCTCTTTCATCTCCTGTGATGTGCTTTCGGTTAGAGCTCTATCCTTCGGAACAATAAAGAAAGGATCATTATACTGTTCCGTCCCCAACACAAAGAGATTAAAACAGTCGTAATTAAATGTAACACCTTGCCCTATGACTGGCATTCCCGCAGAAGCCACTCCGGGGAAAATGACGACCGACTGCTCATAGCGCTCAACATAGGCAATCTGAGTATTGTCGTTTCCGTTCTGGGTAAGACTGACAGGCTGAGCAGGCTTCACCCTTTGCGGCAACTGTTGACTAGTGGCCACAACCTGCATATCCTTTTCCATCGGCTCAGTTCTCCTTTTTTCCGGCGTGATAATGCTCTACATGGCCAATCTGGACGTTATTATCACCATGCTGTGTAAAACTGAATACGAACGGATTATTGACCGTCTGCTGTATCGGCTGCGAGATTGGAATATCATCGCCGATCTCAGCGTCTACTGGCTCGGCATGTACTTCTTCGATGACGGGCTCATCCTTTGTGTTCACAGAATAGACCGATAGGCCACTCAGAATACCATCGCCCATGTGTGCCGAATATACCCTTGGCCCACCGCCAGCGGGAGGGCACCATGTATTATAGGTTTGCAGCCCCACTGTATTATCCTTTCTGTTGACAACTACATAGTGCCATACCCCAAGCAGAAACGAAGGAAAGCACACATCTATTAGACCGCCAAGCGCGGTCTTTTTTATTTTCTGGCCATCCGGTCCGATAAGGAACACTTCTGAATTTTCGATAGTTTCATCCTGCTGAATCAAATCTATGAGCGCGCGAACAAGTTGTGTAGCCTTGCCCACAGACTCGCCCAAATCAAGGAAGTGGTTCACAAAGCCAATCATATCATTGAGAGCACTCTTGTAGTTCGTCCTAACCCTGTTGTCGAAAGCGCGAATCTCTTGTGTCTCACCAAAGGGAAGGTATGTCCCGCCTGATGTTTTACACGCCTTGTATTCATTTGCCTTGGACTTCAGAGCTTTACGATCCAACTCTCGAAAATCCGGATTGATAACTTTGATTAAGCCCATCAGCACTTCCGGGTCAGAGAGCCCGTCACTCTCACCCTTATAATGTTCTCTTGCCTTCATGCGCTGCCGGATGGCTTGTAACACCAAAGTGAAAAAAGTACCTCCACACAGGCGTGGATAGTTATATATTGTCACAGCTTTCCCTCCGATTAACTCTTATTTGCATACTGAAGGTAGCACTTATCTCTTTTCTCAATACCCAACAAACCTTACTAAACCACACTATAACACAAAAAGCCTAAAGCTGCAATAAGGCGCTGCAATTTCATTGTGACGGTCAGGCGAATTGTTTCGAATGGCCTAACCTTAAAAACTCTACGAACTATGGCATCCGACCTACTGAACGATTGGATGGCTCTTGTGGAAAATCACAGGAGGAAATCAGAGCGATAAGATACGGACTATGACAATTTCAAGCGCCAGTTGTTACTCCAATATCTGCTACATTTTTATTCTTTCGTCTCCTAACGCACCGTTAATTGGCGGTGGCTCACGTTACTTGACGGACAACTGAATAGCAACACAGCGATCTGATGAGCAAGAGCGCTGCACTTCGGAATGGAGCCATCTCCATCTGAACTGCGGTTAGTTTCTCACTGCCACTTTGCTGTTCATGAGTACCTCCATTCCCACCGGAATGGAGGTTTTTCATGAAAATCAAGTACAAATTTGCCACTGGAGAGGTCACGGAGGTCGAGGTCTCCGATGAGATTGGTGCCGTGATTACCGCCAGCCGCAAGGCTGAACACGCTCTGGAGGAGCGCAACCGCTACCACTGCTACTCCCTCGATGCCATCGACTACGAGGGCCTTGAGTACGGCGAGTGCGATGAATATCCCATTGAGGACGATTCCGCAGAACGGGCGGAACGCATCAAAGCCGCTTTCAGCC
>OFFR01000807.1_pt1 | contig 16377 bp, 11 predicted proteins | sample 1521421 | NCBI WGS metagenome assembly OFFR01 (sample SAMEA3504087, study PRJEB24116) | mouse gut metagenome | biome: mouse gut; feature: mouse-associated habitat; material: faeces | place: Denmark | collected 2011 | reverse complement strand
AAATGGCGGAAACGCCTGAAAATCAAGGCTTTGCCACCATTTGCCGAGTTACATATCCTTCTCTTTTTATGAGGTGGGCGTGACGACAGAATCACATACTGCTACATGTTCGTTGGGATACCCAACAGCGTCAACTTCTATGCGTGAAAGGATAGCCAGTCAAAGGAGCAGACCGGAAAACGGTCTGCTCTTGGTGTTCAGATCCTGCATCTCTATAAACAAAGGATAAACGATTCAGCCTGCTGGAAGACAAACTTGCAGTATGCTGGAGCGCAACCAATATCTGGCCGACCACGCCGCCTGTTTGCTGGCTGTCTATAATGGAGAGTGGCGGAGAGGAACGGCGATGACGGTGAGGTATACCAGGAAGCCAGGGAGGCGGTATCATGCTCAATCAAGTTTGAGGGATTTTCGTAAAAGTCGAAAAGCGCCGTTGTTTTCCAGTACCAGATGTGGTATGATTATTTTGTTAATTTTTACGCAGGGGGTGTTCAAATGATACGGGCAGCTGCTGAAAAGGAATTTTCTCTTTGGCTTACAACCCAAACAAATGCACGGGGATTACCCTATAAGGCCCATGTTGCAAACAGATACGCCGCCTGCCTCCGCACTGAGCCCCTCAAATTGGATATTCCTCTGTCAACAGAAGAACGGGATACCTATCGCTGTCGGACACTTCAGGATTTTGACCGACTCATCAAACTTTTCCGCGCTGCGCCCAACTTTCAAAAGGTCGATCGCGGGAGCGGTCATGGGACATTTTCGGCCGGACTGTCCGCATACAGAAGATACGTTTGCTTTTTGGAATCTGGCGTTGAAGAGGTATTCCCCTCTACTATAGACACGCCGGAAATCTTAATTTCCAACGAGAATTGCTACAATTTATCCAAGCAATTGGATGTAACAATTCCGGATGTAATCCTGGACGTACTGAGGAGTACATACTCTGGAGGCTTTCGTTTTGAGGCTACCTCTATCAGCCTGCTTGCCGGTATATCTGGAATACAGATTGATACAAAAATCAAAGAGAATCTTGAAAATTCAATGTTCGGCAGAAGGGATGGTATCTTTTTCCTACCGGATCAAATTGCGGATGAGGAAACTCAGACTGACTTACTGGTAACGACAGATGCGTATCTTCAGAACTATGGATGCTTTGAAGTATCTGAGGTTTACAAAGAATTTGAAAAACGATTGAATCCCGCCTGCATCAAAACAGTCGAAGATTTTGAACACTATTATCTTTGGGGCGCGCAAGAGAAGGTGCGTTGCGTTGCGGTCCCGCAGATAAGAAGTAGAGTTGTCCGCTATAGTGATGGAAACGTATGGGAAACCTTTGGTGAGGTTGCAAAAAAAATTGTAACATTAATTAACGAAGGGCACTATGGCTCTTGTGCGGAAGATGAGCTTCAGGAGAAATTCCCTGCTTTCTCAAAATACCTATTGAGCAAAATCGTTCGTCATTGTGCGTCTGACGAGCTTGTTCGGATAGAAATCAATAATACAATGTGCTACCAGTCATTTGCGGCACTTGGATTGCCGGAAGACTTTCCCGAGATTCTTTCAACTACGCTGGAACGACTTGATGAGATTGAATTGCCTGTCTCTCAGGAAACGCTGCATACAGCTCTTTCACTTCAATTGGGCGTAAATTTTAAATCAGAATTTGGTCTCCCTGACTGGGATACCTATAGGCGCTTAATCAGTTCCTATTACAAAGGACAACCCCACCGAGAGTGGAGAAATAACACTTTTACGGAGGTAGATGGCTGATTGTACTCATATCGTTTTGACAATAAGACCCACGGCTATCTGCTGACTACCCAGACCGGAAAATATGTTGCGAATGAGATTCGCCCTGTATTTGTTCCGGAATTGGCGTTGACAGGACTGGGGCAGTACTTTGAATATGATCCCAATGAAACCAGGCCGTTGATGTGGGGAATTAAGAATACTTATTTGATTGCTGATGTGGACGAATACGGAAACTCATATGGCCGTAAAGTTGCCCAACTGAATAAAACGCAGTATGGGAAACCGCTGGATATTCAGATTTTCTTTGATGGGAAGTTATCGCTCTACCCCGTTGATGTGGATGCCATGGTGGCTGCGAATGCGGAAATCATGGATATCGTGACTGCCGACGCAAAACGTAGAACCAAGGAATTGTATGATGAGAGCATTGGACGATGCGACATTGCCTACATTGCCTTCTCCGGTGGAAAGGATTCTGTGGTTCTGCTGGACATTTGCCACCGGGTCCTGCCGCTTTCCGTTCCAGTGGTTTTTAGCGATACTGATATGGAGCTTCCGGATACCTATCAAGTCGTTGACGCTGTCAAATCCCTTTATCCGGAACGTGAGTTTATTACCGCCCGTGCCGAAACACCGGCGCTGGAGAACTGGAAAGTTTTTGGGCCGCCATCCCGGACGATCCGTTGGTGTTGCTCCGTGCATAAAAGCACTCCCGCATTGATGACGCTGAAAAAGAGGCTTCATAAAACCGCACTCAAAGTTATGGCCTTTGTCGGGGTGCGCGGCGACGAAAGTCATAGCCGGTCTTTTTATGAGGACACTTCCGATGGCGTCAAAAACGCTTCTCAGTTAAACCGGATGCCCATTCTGGATTGGGGTTCCCATGAGCTGTGGCTGTATATTTTTGCAAACAGGTTGGTAGTAAATGAAGCGTATAAGAAAGGGATCGCCCGTGTGGGGTGTATCGCCTGCCCGGATTCTGCTGCGCGGTATATGTGGTTTGCCAAAGAGGTCTATCCTCAGCTGATAAGAAAATACGAGGATATTATCATAGAAACCTCAACCAAAAATTTTTTAACAGCCGATGAAAGAGATGAATTTGTTGGTACAGTGGATTGGGGAGCCAGAAAAAGTGGAGTCGTTCTAAAAATGACTCTGCCAAATCCATCCCAAGCAATTACAAATTTGAATGTAACTTTTGAAAGTCAGTTTTTGAAAAAAGATGTTTTTTTAGAATGGATAAAAACGGTAGGCAGCGTTGTAGTTGAAAAAGAAAGCGGTCAATCTCTCCTTAAAATCCCAACGAAAATAGATAGTGGACTTCCGTTTCATTATCAGATGACCAATACAGGAGGGGCTGCTGTTACCTTTGAATTTCGATCAGAAAGTGAGCGTAACGAACTACTGCCGACACTTCAAAATGTGTTTCGTAAAACCATAGCCTGCGTCGGCTGTCAGACGTGTGAGGCTCAATGTAACTTTGGAGCAATCAGCTTCAAGAATAAAAAAATAGAAGTCGATGCTCAACGATGCAGGCGCTGCCATCGCTGTTATGACATTGATTTTGGCTGTTGGAGGTTTAAGTCCATGTATAAGTCAGATAATGAGCAAAATAAGATGAGTGGCATTAACAAGTATAACCACTTTGGTCTGCGTGAAGATTGGATTGCTGCATTGATTGATCTTGGGGACAACTTTTTTCCTTGGCACGAAAGTCACCCACTGGGAAACAAGATGGTTCAATCTGCAAGTGCTTGGTTCCAGCAAGCAATGTTGATTGAGCCGAAGACGAGAAAAATGACAGTTTTATCAAAAGTCTTTGAGGAAAAAGGGGTAGCGAACGCCGTTGGCTGGGAACTGATATGGATAGCTTTGGCAAACAATGCAATTCTTGTGAAATGGTTTGTTACCGAAACAGATATTGAACGCCTTTATTCTGTTGAACAATTGTTGGATAAGCTAAGCGAAAATTATCCATCTCTTGGTACGTCTACTAAAAAAGATGGGATCACTTCTTTAAAAGAATCGATTTCCCGCTCTCCATTAGGCAGCGATGGTGGTGTTGCGGTTTGCGAGTTTAGCGGAAAGATTTTCAAAAGTATCACCCGCAAAGCAAAAGAGGTTCATCCGTTGACCATTCTATATGGTCTGTACCTGATTGCAAAACTGTCCGGACGAAACAGCTTTACTGTCCGGGAATTACTCACTGCTGATGTGGATTCCGTGTTCGTTTCCCCCATAGTCGCTTTTGGGATTGCGCCGGATACCTTCAAGCGCCAGTGCGAGGGACTGCGAACCCGTTACCCTGACTACATCTCCACAACCTTTACCCACGGAAACGACGGCATCGAAATTTATCCCGAGAAGCACAATCTTTGGGATGTTGTTTATCTGGCGTTGGAGGAATTGCAATGAGACATTATTCCGACTATTTCCACGTCAAAGAAGATTACTGCCCCAACATGACGCGGGAAGAAATTAATCAGACACCTGAGCGTTGGCTGGATTTTTGCCCCCATCCCGAGTTTGAGGAAATCTGTAATACGATTCTGTCCGTCCTCAGTTCAGGAGCAAAGTCTGTCTGGATTACTGGAAACTTTGGCACAGGAAAATCCAATGCCTCCCTCGTGATTCAAAAGCTGTTTATGGACGATGAGAAACGTGTGCGCCAGTAGTTTGAACAGGAGAAGCAAGGTTTTTCAGATCAAGAGAATTTGAAAAAAACACTCTTTGCCCGCCGGGCAGACGGTACGCTGGTGGTATACGATTTTAACGCGTCCGGGGTTGGTGCCAACAGCGGTCTTCTGGTACGGTTGGAAAAAGGGATTATAGCAGCATTACATGAACACGGGATGACCGTTCCAGCGATGTCCAACCTGGAAATACTGATTGACCGCGTGAGACGCGAAGGAGAAAACTTCTTCAAGACCCGAGATTCCATCCAAGACCAGTTAATATACCTGAACGAGAATATTACAACCGCCGACCAGCTGGCCGAGGCGCTGAAACAGGATACGATTGCTTCTTTGTTGCTGAGTGAAGTGGAGACCGTGCTGCATCAGGACTACATCTATCTGGATTTCGATGTTCCGATGTTCCGCAAGTGGGTGAAGGCTATCTTGGATGTGAACCGGCTTCATAGCATTGTGTATCTCTTTGATGAATTTCACCCGTTTATTGAAGCGAATTCCTCCCAACTGAAAACATTTGAAGACGTGACGGAAACGCCGGGCATCAATCGGTTCTTCTTGGTTCCTGTGACCCATATGGACATCCAGCAGTATTGGGCGGAAGGTTCAGAGAGCGCAAAAAAAGCCAACGACCGCTTTTATTTCCGCAAGCTGCAAATGCCAAATGATACCGCTTTCCGTCTGGCCAGACACGCCATGATTGACAACCCGAACCCGGATATTGCCGCAGAATGGGAAAAAGCGAAGGGCGATCTTTGGGACTCCATCTCCTATGTTGTCAATCAATTTAATGCTGCGGATGATCCCGGACGCCAGCGTTTCTATGATATTCTGCCGATTCATCCAATGGCGGCGTTTTTATTGAAGCATCTGTCCGAATCCGCTAAATCCAACCAGCGCAGCCTGTTCGAGTACCTGAAGGGCGGAGCGGACGGAACGGAATTTCAGGACTTTATTCATCAGGGCGGACCGGAAATTGCCAGTAAGCAGTTTCTGACTGTGGACTATCTCTGGCACTACTTTATGGTTCGCAGTGATCTTGGTGTAGACCGCGAGATTACAAACATCAGCCTGCTCTATCAGCAGATCAAGGAGCGTTCTTTTCAGAATCAAGCGAAGGACGCTCCGGAATTGCGCGTTTTGAAAGCGGCACTGCTCTTCTGCCTGATGGACAGGCTGACCCCCGGAGGCCATATTCGCCTGCGCCCCACCGTAGAAAATGTAGTACTGTCCTTCCGGGGCGACGGGACAATTACCGATCCGGAGGGGATTGTGGAAACCCTCCAAAGCAAACATTGCTTTTCTGTGTCCAACGGTCAAATTTCGCTCTTTTCTATGTCCACAGTCAAACCGGAAGATGTGGAGAAATACCGGCCTCAGTTTTATGAACTGCTCCATGAGCGAACCCAGGCCATGTTGGAGGAGAAAACGAAAAACGACCGGCAATATAGTTCTGGGCGCTTTGATATTCGTGTCTCCGATGAAGGCCATACGACGTTGACAAATATCACAGCAGCAACACGGGACAAGTACTCCTCCGGACTTGCAAAGGATGACGGTTCGGTGTGCCTTTGGTTTGTCATTGCCAGAGATCATGAGGAGCAGTTGGCGATTCCCCAGCGGATTTCCAATATGTTGAACCAGCTCCGGGATCACAGGATGATTATGTTTACGTTTCCGCAGCATTCCTTCTGCCACAGCAACAAAAATCTTTGGAGCGAATATATACGGCAATATGCGCAGTATGTGGCAGAGAATGATAAAACCGTGAAGCGGCAGATTCGAGATGAGGAGCGTCATAACGGAACTCTGGACAAAATTGAAGCGGAGTGGTTTGATGAGCTGAAGCGAAATAACACCCTGATTCGCGTCCATCGGATCAAAAACGAGCAGTTGATTACACAAGATATTGTCTGGAGCGACTTTAAGCAGTTGATTACCGGTTATGTTCGGGAGACTATGAAGTACAGCGTGGATCATTTGGGTTTTCGTACAGAATTTTTTGGAAACAAAGCCCTTCAGAGCTATGCCAGGGCCGGCATTACTATGATTGGTTCTCCCGGTCCCATTGGAAACCTGGTTACGAATATGAAGCAAAGCGGTTTAGAAAACAGCGAGCGGTTCTTTTCACAGAATCCGGAGCATCCTCTTACCGCAATTCATGCGCTTCTCCAGAAAAAGATGTCCAACTCAGTGGGACGCGGCGGGCAATTCTCCCTCCGCACAACTTATATCGAACTTCAGCGTGCGCCTTATGGGCTTCGTTACAATGCTTTGACAGCATTTGTGCTTGGCTATTGCCTTGGCGACATTTTGAAGAAAAATTATCAGTGGACCAATGGGCAGCTGACAAAACCTCTGGATGTAGACACTTTGGCCGAAATGATTGAAGCGGTGGTCAAAGATGACGGTGCCAACAAACTTGGCGTCAAGGAAAAACTGATTTGCCGTCTCTCCAAGGAGGAACGGACATTTATAAAATTGGCGCCGGAGATATTTGGAATTGGCGCTGTAGCTGACGCAACAATTCCCACTGTTCTGAGCCAGATTCAGACAGCGGTGGAGAAAAAGTCAGCCAGGGTTCCGCTGTGGGTGCTGCCTGAGCTGATTCATGCAGAAAAGGATCCCAAAGCGGACTCGATTGAGACAGTGCTAACGGACATCTGTACTGCGTTTACTACCAGCAACAAGGGGAAGGTTGAGGAGCGAAGCAACGCCATTAAAGAAACGGGAAAAATCCTGGAGGACGATCCAGAAATCGTTAGCACGATTGCAAATTACATCAAGCAGGAGAATTTTCTTCGTTCTTTTGAAATTTATATTGACAGGGTAGCATCCGAACTTGCCCAGCTGGCCATCTCTATCGGCGATATCTCTCATGGATATTGTACCGCCATTCTTCAAAAATGCCAGGAAACGGCGGGGTGGCTTTGGAAACAAGCGGATATCAGCGAGGAAATCACGGAAATCAGCTGTGAGTATGAAATTATCCGTCTGGCGAAATCCATGTGCGGTTTCACAGGATTTGTCGAATATAAGGATGTTTTTGCAACACTACAAAAAGCAGTTACCGTTAATAATCACTTGCCCCAGCAAATGATAGAGGCGGCTCATCCGGAACTGGCCGATTTTCTCACTGAGATACAGACAGGTCAGAACCGGTTGAATATAAAAAACGGTTTGGAACACAATGCGTCCGCGATTAAATATCTTTTCTTTGACCGGGCCAAAACGGAACCTTTGAAAATACTGCGTTCTCATATTCCGACCGTTACTTTGGAAGATGCGGACTGGCTGGGGCTGCTGGATGAGATGGCAGGCGGTTTTCAGATGAGTGAAAGCGCCTTTCTTGCGGCGTTTACTGAGAAAATCGAGGATTTCTCCAAACGCTCGGTTGTATTGAAAGTTAAACAGGAATGGAAACGTATTTCAGGAGAAGAGACACCGGCGGCATGGGCCATGCGGAATGGAATCCCCGCCAGGTATTTATTTGCGGGTCTTCCGGATGGCGGCGATATGCTTAAAGCAATCGAACAACCGCAGACCTTTTCCGCCGGAAGGCTGGAGGAACTTCTCGTTTTGCTTCAAAGCATTGCGGCGCGTCCTGTTACCGACTGTCAGAAGGCGCTAATGACTGATGTCATTCCACCCCGGTACCGAAAATTTGATATTGCGCTTGCGCCGCTGCTGGATTACTTGCGTGGGAAATACGGCGGCCAGCCAAATCAGTGGCCGGTAAGGCTGGATGTTTCTGAGTTTATTAAAGGACAATATAAGGGCGCGATTGCTCCTCAGATCAGGGAAAAGATCAAGAACAAGAATGCAGAGGAATTAAAAAACCGGCTGCTCCAGCTTGCTGAAGAACATCCGGAGCTTGGACTGCTGTTCTGGGAGGAATGAGCGAATGTCTTATGACCTCAACGCGTTTTTCCATTTCAATAGCAGAAATCAGAGCACTTCCCGAGTGATGGTATACCCCAATCAGGACATTGCGGCGAAGCTGTTAAACTACGTAAAAGGTCTGGGCGCACAGGAGATTTCTGTTGCAGAATGTATTCCGGAAAGCGCCTGCCGGCTTCCCATGCCTCATGTTCTTATGGACGCCGTCGATAGGGTTGCTCGCAATCAGGGCGGCTATTCTGCGGTTGTTGGGTTGGATGCCTACCTGGCTCTGCTGGAGGTGGAGAACATTGCTGTGTTTATATCCGAATTGCGCAAACGGTTGGACAAGGACGCTTTGCATATTGATTATTTGCTCTCCGGCAATTATCCTCTCCCTTTTGCGGCCCGGTATGAGGAAGCCCGTAAGGTAGTTTTTCTGAAAGGTGCAGAGGAAACGCCAGAACCTTTGCATATACGAGCCTATCATAAGCAGTGGGCAAGGCCAGGTGACGATATTGGATTTAACGCTCTTTTGCGGCGGATCACTCCTTTTGACCCTGGTGGGGACTATACTGTCTTTTTGCCGGATATTTCTTCTGCCCAGTCTGGGCTTGGAAAAGCTGTGACATTTGTAACCGGCATTTGCGATATAGCAATGCAACTCTATGGGTTTGACGCCCACCTTGATGATGTGGTTCTGGAGCGGTTGCTTCTAGATTGCGTCAAATGCGACCAAACGCCGGAGGTTTTCCTAGCGGAAAGGGTCGGGAAAGAATATTGTAATCTGCGCTTAGTGTTGAAACAGCTGCTGGCGTTACGGCAAGACAGCCTTTGGCCGGCTTACGTGTGGTATGTCAAAAAATCCATTCCTGAGCAATCCTACATGGCCAAGGTATTGTCAGAAAAGGGAGACGCAGAGAAACTGCTGTGGAATTACGCGGTCGGAGCAGCCCTTCATGCACTTTCTGATGGAAACGCGCAAAAATTTGCTTTTGAGAGGGCTGAGGGACTCAACGCTCTCGCGGACAGTATACAGATTGAGCCGTTCATGATGGAGTTTATTGCGTCTACAAGAGAGCGTGGAGATGCGCTCCCATTCTTGAATTGCGGAACATTTTCCGAAAAAGTAGAGATTGTCCGCCGGGCAGCGAAAGAGGATCTTTCCTATGAACTTCCAAGGCTATACGGAGAACTTTACCCCACGCTGTTTGATTATCTATCTCCCTATGACTGGGGCAATCGCACGATTACAGCCTATTTCCGAGAATATCGCAGGCTGAAGATTTCAGATACTTTGACCGATGTATTTGCGGCTCAAGCATACGATACCCTCCTTCCTGGTGAAATCCCGGCGCGAGATGCTGTGCTGGAGCTATTGCGCCTACAAACGGATACCGCTTTGCTGGTGGTAGACGCATTGGGAATTGAGTATCTGCCCGTATTGACAGCACTGGCAAAACGCTATGGCCTGCATCTAGAGCCTCCCCAAATTACATCAGCGAATATTCCCACCGAGACGAAATTCAACCCCATCCAATGGGATCCGCAGCGCACCTTGGCGCCTGTCAAGGGCTTGGATAACATTGTTCATGACGGTACGGAGAAGCACGAAGCGGCCTCCCCGGAGCGCTGTTTTGCTGCTACGCTCCAGAAAATAGAGTCGGATGTATTGAACCGGATCGCTGATGGCCTTACCCGATTCTCCCGCGTCGTTGTAACCGCCGACCATGGTTCCTCCCGGCTATCTGTAATCGCCAGTCGGGACGGGAAGAGCAAAACTTTACCATGGAAGCCAGGGGAAGAACCTCTTGATTGGCGTTATTCGACGGCACTGGAGGACGTTCAACGGCCAGAGGAATGTGAGAGCCAGTATGTTCCCGATAGCGGCGAGACGTATTGGGTCGTGCGGGGCTATCACCGCCTTCCTAAAAAGGGTGGAAAGAAATACGCACTGCACGGGGGTGCATCCCTGGAGGAACGATTGGTCCCGGTTCTAATTTTTAGCAAAGACATTGATGCTGACGTAGCGGTTACAAATCCTCCTGCTAAAAAGCATGCAACGGAGCTGAAGGATGAATTTGAAGGCATTATCTAAGGAGTTTGACAGATGTATGACGTAGATAAACTCAGAGAGTATTTTCCCTCTACAACTGTATATAAAGACCCATCCGTTATGTCAATGTTTAAGGCGGCAAAGATTGAATCTTTCCTACGCGACTGGATTTTGAAGCGTAAAACCGGCGTGGATGGGGTTATTGAGGACAAGGACGCTCTCAGTGAGTATGTTGCATCCATTATCCCCCAAAGAAGCGAGAAAGAGCGTTTGCAGGACGAGGCACGGACAGAAGGCGAAACTCGTTTCTTCCTTGCGAAAATTAATATCTCCTTTAACTCCAACGCAAATTACTATAGTTTTGAGATTCCGTCTCTTGGGTTCAGTCATTCGCAAACCATCATTGAGGACTATGTATGGAATAGAATCAAAAGTGAACTCATTGGAGAAGCCGGTGGGTGGGGGCTAGTGAAGCTCGGGTACATGCCGCCAGAGGGGAATAAGAAAAACGGGCGTTTCACCTTATTGGACTTTAAAAATTTCTGTCCTTATAAAGTCAGCCTTGACGATTTCCGGGAAGCCCGTTCCCACTTCGAGACAGAGGAGTGGATGAACATCCTCCTTGGCGCAATTGATTATAATCCGGATGGATTTATGCGAAAAGGCTGGATTGATAGAGATGTCTGGAGAGCAAAACACACCATGCTCACACGGCTGTTACCTTTTATCCAACCTCGTGTCAACCTGATTGAACTTGCCCCACAACAAACCGGAAAATCTTATATGTTCGGAAAAATCAGCAAATATGGTTGGCTTCTCACTGGCGGACAGGTAAGCCGTACCATGCTCTTTCTTGACCGCCGTTCCGGAGCACGGGCTAAAGGTCTCGTAACCTGCAATGACTTCATTGCCGTGGACGAGATCAAGTCAATTTCCTTTTCCAACGACCAGGAGATGGCCGGAATTTTGAAAGGTTACATGGAGGATGGGTATGCCACAGTGGGAGGAACCCGCGTGGACGGGGAGGCCGGAATCATTTTTCTCGGTAATATCGCCTATGAAAATATGGACAGCGACAAGGACATGATTGGCGAGATCAACCCCATCTTCCGAGATAGTGCACTTCTCCAAAGAATTCATGGTTTTATTCCCGGTCACTATGTACCTTCTTTGTCTCCCAACATGTATATTAATGACTGGGCGCTTAACTCCGAGTATTTTACAGAAATCATGCATTTATTGCGCAGTACGTCTGAGACAATGAAATATCGTGGTATGGTTGAGGAATTAGTGGATGTAAGCTCTGCTACAGGTAATACATCTGGGCGAGAAAAGGAAGCCGTATTCCGCCTTTGCACAGCATATCTGAAACTATTCTTCCCCCACGCAAACAGTGATTTGATTCACACTCTGAAATTTAAGCAGGAGTTTGACCGGTACTGCCTGACACCTGCGAAAACTATGCAGGAGACTGTACTAAAGCAAATGCGTTTTGTCAATCCCGGAATGTTCCCGGACGGCAATCTCGGCTTTTCAACATATACAGTAAGGTGGGACGCTTGATGGCAAAACGAGTCAAATGCTGCGTATGTGAAACTACCTTAAGTAAGAATGAGATTGGTTTGAACAAAAAGCTAATCGGGGAACGTGCCGGGAAAAACTTTTGTTTGAATTGCCTCGCAGTTCATCTTGACACAACAACAGAGGATCTGCTAGAAAAGATAGAAGATTTCAAAAACGAAGGATGCACTCTTTTTGAGTGAAAGCTCCCGCTAACGGAAGGACTGCCATATGATTTATGCTGACAACGCAGCTACTACCAGATTGGATACGGATGCTTTTGAGGCGATGCGCCCGTTCTTACTGGAGGAATATGCAAATGCCTCTCAGCCATACTCATTTTCGCGAAATGTGAAAAAGGCCCTTCGAGACGCCCGAAGTACTATTGCGTCCTGTATTGGGGCATTAGCGGAAGAAATCTATTTTACTTCCGGCGGAACAGAGAGTGATAATTGGGCTATCAAGGGTCTGATGCGGCCAGGAGATATGCGGCTGATGATTACCAGTCAAATCGAACACCATGCTGTTCTCAATGCGTGTTTATCTATAGAGCGAATGGGGATCCCGGTTTGGCGTTTGCCCGTAAGCCAGGAAGGAATAGTAGAAGTAGAAGCGTTTCAAACATCTATCTCCGATCAAACAAAGCTTGTCTCGGTGATGTTGGCCAATAATGAAATCGGGACGGTGGAACCGATATCTGCTCTGGCAGAAATTGCTCATCAACACGGTGCGTTATTCCATACGGACGCTGTGCAGGCAGTTGGTCATATTCCAGTGGATGTCAAAGCACTGGGCGTTGACCTTTTGTCAGCTTCCGGACATAAGTTTAACGGCCCCAAAGGCGTTGGTTTTCTTTACATCAAAAAAGGTACAGAAATCCAGCCTTATGCCAATGGTGGTGGACAGGAATCTGGTATTCGGGCTGGAACGGAAAATATCGCTTCCATCGTGGCCATGGCTTGTGCTCTGCGAAAAAATTGTGACCGCATGATTACAGTCTCTGAACGTCTTTCCCGTATGGAACATATTTTTATCCACACACTAAATCAAGCTGGTATAGATTACATCCGAAATGGCGCAGACAACCACATCCCCGGGAATATCAACATCTCAATTCGGGATGCCAATGGAGAGAGTTTGTTGCATCGGCTGGATTTGAAGGGAATCTGTATTTCCACCGGGTCGGCCTGTGATTCAGTCAATACCAAAGTGTCTCATGTAATTCAGGCAATCGGTATTCCCAAAGAATATGCACAGGGAACGATTCGCATTTCTTTTGGTGCAGACAATATAGAAACTGATGCATCAGAAGTTGCTACAGCACTTATCGAAATATTGAGAAAATAACGACCGGAGGAGGCAAAAACGCTGTCTCCTCCGCTGGTCTATCAACTATACCATTCAATTCTATGGATTTGGAGGTACTTCATGAGTTACTGGAACCACCGTCGCATCTGCTCCACCAACGTCGGCTTCCTGCCTGCTGTGAAACGTCAGAGAGATACTTTTCGGTAGTGTCAAGATTATTTCGCAAATTAGTATGCAGACTCTGGGTGGAATGAAGTCAGCCGGCAATAGAGGTGTCCTCCAGAGCAGCTTCCAGGTGCCTCATATTCATGTACTTCTTGTTGCCCCACTGCGTGCCGGCTACATGGCGCAGCCGGGCACAGACCAACATGAGGGCGGAGTTGCCATCCGGGAAAGAGCCCACCACCCGAGTGCGGCGGCGGATTTCCCTGTTAAGCCGTTCTATGACATTATTGGTACGGATACGCGTCCAGTGTTCGCTGGGAAAATCGCAGTAGGTAAGCGTCTCTTCAATGCCATCTTCTACCTTCCTGGCGGCCTCTTTCAGTTTCATGGAACGCAGTTCCTCCACAACCGCTTTTGCCTTCTCCCGTGCAGCCTTTTTGCTCTCCTGAGCATGGATCGCCTTGAGCATCTTGGCCACCAGCTTTACCTTGGAACGAGGCGTTACAGAGAACACGTTGCGGTAAAAGTGGACAGTGCAGCGCTGGTATTTGGCTTCCGGGAACACTTCTCCCACAGCCTCCAGCATACCAAGACACTTGTCTCCAACCACCAGTTTGACCCCCTCCAGGCCACGGCCACGCAGCCACTGGAAGAAACTGACCCAGCTGGCCTTGTCCTCCTTCATCCCCTCGGCGGCGCCCAAAACTTCACGGTATCCGTCCTCATTTACCGCAATCGCCACCAGTATCGCCACATTTTCATACTCTCCGCCCCAGTTCCGCCGCAGATAGATCCCGTCCACATAGACGTAGGGATATCTGCCGCCCTGCAAGGGCCGGTTCCGCCAAGCCTCAATGTGAACATAGGCTTTCTTGTTCAACTCACTGATGGTGGCTGGTGATACCTTGCTGCCCCACAGCGTTTGTCAAAATGGCGCTATCCATGTTGCCTTATGAAGAAATGGTTCACTTTATGGATACAGTGGCATGGTTAAAAGAAGAAAGCAATATTATCTCAAAATACGATATGACAAACTATGAATGGATAATTGAACGCTTCGTACCTGGACCACATCCGTTGCCTTTGGAAGCTTGGGGATTTTTAAGAAAGGACATCACAAGATTAGTACCATATTATATATTTGTCATTTCTTTTGGCAATTTAATCGAACAAATAGCTGTACCCTGCCGTGTAAAAGACATCTTTGAAGCGGGTACAGAGATTCCATTAATTCCGATGCCGCATTTCTATGATTTCAATACAGCGTTTAGTAAATCCATTAGTTTGGATGTAAAAATAATGAGTTATCCAGGGAAAATCAAGGATGATCCTATAAAAATTGCTATGCATTATGACGATGCAGAATTTCACCAAGGAAATGGGCAAACTATAGATGATGTGCTTAAAGCAGAGAAAATAAATCTAAAAAGTCGTTTAGATGGATACTACAAAAAAGATAGTCAACGTTAAAGTACGAATAGAGTGGATCTACCGGCAATTTGTGGTATTAATATCCTCTACCAATCACCTCACATTCTTAATACTACCATAACCTTAACAATTTTGCAGACCTTGAACAAGCAAGGAATTGGCTGATACGACTTGACCTGACTTTCAACCGTCTGTCGGTTTTTCGCACCTCTGCTAATTGCCTGCTAATTACGACCACATAAAACGATAAAAATTAGCAGAAAAAAGCCGTACATAACAAGCAGTGTGACAACGGTGAAATCCAGCAATATCAGGGGTTTCCCGCGTTTTACTGCCACTGATGAGCAACGTATTAGCGCCACTCCTTTTTGACATGTTCATTGATCTATTCAGGAGGAACTGGAAATATGTGCGCACCGCAATGCGCACATATTTCCAGCATTTTACTGCACTTCCACGATAAATTCGATCTCTACCGTAGCATCCAGGGGCAGCTGGTTCACCGCAACAGCAGTACGCGCATGGCGTCCGGCATCTCCCAGCACATCATAGAGCAGCTGAGAGGCTGCGTTGATAGCGATATGCTGCTTGTCAAAGCCCACTGCGCTGCTGACAAACGCCTGAAGCTTGACGATCCGCTTGATCCGGTCCAGGTCGCCAAGATGGGCCCGCAGAGCGGCCAGACCATTGATGACACAAATTCGCGCTGCCTCCTGGGCTTCTTCCAGGGTCCGCTCCGCACCCGCCTTGCCTGTATAGACCAGCCGGTCGTCCAGCATCGGGATCTGGCCGGAGACAAAGCAGAGATTTCCTGTCTGTACTACCGGAATATACATTGCCTTTGGCTCACTCAGCGCGGGGAGAGTAATACCAAGGGCCCGGAGTTTTTCTTCCACAATCATTTCCTGACCTCCCAATGATAAGATATCGTCTTTTTGCCGTTCAGCTCGATCTCGTCCCGGACCGTCACAATCGCAGGACCAAAGAGATCAGGTTCCGGGACCATCAGCCTGCCCGCCGCCATGTCCTCAAATTCCTGCAATCCCTTTTCGCCCAGACGTTCCAGCACGAAGTCTTTCCACTCCTGGAGGGGCATTGGATCAGCAACGCTGTATTTGACTACGATATCGTCAATGCTGCCCTTGCCTGCCCGGCGCAGCTGCAGATCCACGTTGGCCAGATAGAGGAACCCGCGCCCATAAGGGACCTCCTGGGCCCGCCGGTCCTGCCACTGAATCTTGGGGATCTCCATATTGGGCATCTCCCGATGCACATTGTCATAATAGCGGCCCTTAATCTTGGCGTTGATGCACTTGACAGTGAATTCCGCGTCCAGGAACCCGCCGCGGTAAGGAAGCATAGTGCAGTAGAACTCCGTGCAGCCCTCGCTGAACCAGGTCCCCTCGCCCACGTTGAAGTCTGCCATAGAGGGCCAGGTATGGGTCATTTCGTGGATCAGGACATTAAACCATTTGTCTGCGTCCATGCCGCCCATGGCACTGTAGCCGGAGATAAAAGCGTAGGGGCAGGGGG
>OFFR01000797.1_pt1 | contig 16586 bp, 13 predicted proteins | sample 1521421 | NCBI WGS metagenome assembly OFFR01 (sample SAMEA3504087, study PRJEB24116) | mouse gut metagenome | biome: mouse gut; feature: mouse-associated habitat; material: faeces | place: Denmark | collected 2011 | reverse complement strand
CCAAACAACAGGTATTTTTGATTTTTGCAAAAATTTTAATAACATTGGTACATTTACAAAAATACCATGCAAATTATGCAAATGCACAACATCTGGTTTATATTTTTTTATTTGCCTAATAAGTCTTAGTGTTGCATAACTATTTCCAAAACCATCTTTTAAAAAGTGTTTTGCTATTTTAGTTTCTATCCTGTTTATTATTTTACTAAAAATTGTTGTACAAATTTTTTGTGCAAAATCTTCTGAGCACTTACCATATTTATAAAAAAACTTTTTGTCGCCGTCAAATGTTTTTAAAATACCACTAGCAATATTTCCGGTACTTAATTGTCCCCACATATTTATTGCTATAATCCTCATACTAAATCTCCTCTAACATAAGTTTAATTGAATAAGTTGGCAAGCACTCTTTAAAAGTCTCTTTTACATTTTCGTAATCCAATGTTGCAAACTTGTTTTCTTCTATAAATCTATTAAAGTCATTTATATCTGTATCTTTTCCATCTACCAAATTATAAGATAAATCATATTTATTAATATAAACCATTGTTGGGTCATTATCAATATATTGATAATTTATAATTGGCTTTGCATAAGATAAATACTCAAACAATTTTCCTGGCACATAATTAGTAACTCTATTTGATATATTCAAAAAATAATTTGCATCTTGCAAAACTTTTTCCAATGTTGCTCTATCCACATATCCGTGCAAAAACACATTGTTAGGATATTTATTACAAAACTCATTTAACTCTTCTTCCTTGCCTTTTGAGTAAAAATGTATTTCTATATTTTTATTTATATCCAGTAATCTGCTAAAATCTTTTATGCACTCCACCCCGCGAATAGTCCTATACAAATAACCGCAATACACAATTTTAATTTTATCTTTGCATACATTAGAAGGCAGTTTTTCTTCCGTTAAATTTGGTAAACCTACAAACTTAACATTTTTACCTACAAAGCACATTTTTTTACTATATTCGCCTTTCCAATATTCTGGAATTAAGATTAAATCTAAATCTTTTATGATTTGTTTTGTTTCTTTTTTTAATGTTTGTATAACAATCCATTCTTTTAAATTAAATTTTTTATTAACAATTTCTGCTTCGGATAAAGCATCCAAAAAATATCCTATACATTTTATTTTTTTATTATATTTTTTTACTTGCTGTCCTGCCTTAATTGCCTCATACAAATTATGTGCACAAACAAGATAATCAATGCCTATTTCCTTATCTATTTCCACAATAGCATCGTAATAGTTTTTAACTAGCCCCTTATTATAACGACTATAAACAAAAAAACATTTCAAATATTCAAACAAAGTTTTATCTTTTGTTTCTACTGGCTGAACATATTTACAATCAAACTCTCCATAATCAGTACTTCCCTCATAAATAGCAATTAGTTTTACATTATGGTTATTTTTTTTGAGTTCTCGCATAATATTAATCATACAAACTGCATTACTAGAAGTAACTGGCTTATATTTATCAACTACAAATACAAAATTCATATTTTTCTCCTAAACTACAATTTAATAGTAGAAACCTAACATAATAATCTAATTTTTAAAATATTTTTATATATTAAAAATAAAATCTTCCACTCTTTTCACATAACCTTTTATATCTGATAATTTTCCCATACTTATTTTAGCATTTTCTGCTAACATTTGTCTGTATTCTTCATTGCTATTTATTTTTAATACTTCTTTTATAAACTCTTCATTGCTATTTGCAGTTATGCTATTAATACCATTTTCTATAAATCCTGCAACACCTCTATTATATAGGCAAACACAAGGCACTCCAAAATACATTGCCTCTGCAACAGATAACCCATAAGATTCATGATAAGCAGCACTAACCATCATAGTAGCATGTTTTATATATGGAAATGGATTAGAAGTTTCACCAAACAGCAAACAACTTTCTGCTATATTATAATAAGCAATTCTTTCCTCAACAATTTGCCTACAGTCTCCATCACCTATAATTACTAATTTTAAACTGCTATCTTTTTGCAAACATTCATAAAATAAATCAACAAGCAAATCTACTCTTTTTCTTTCACTTAATGAATTGACGTTCACAATATAGTTATTTTTAAAATCATTAGGTAAATTTATTTCTTCATTACTTAAAGTGCTTATTTCTAACTCGTTAATACTATTTGTAATCACTTTAACATTTTTTATTTTATGATATTTTTCATAAGATTCTCTAGTATTTTCAGTACAAGCAACTATCGCATCGTATTTTTTTAAATACTGCCTTTTTAAACTTAATAAAATAGGTAATTTCCACCAAGCCCCTTTCATATATTTCAATTTATTATAATAATAATCTTCATGTGCCCACAAAATATATTTTTTTGCTTTTACATACTGAATGTGGTCATAAAGGCTTTCCTTATAAATAATACAAACATCAAACTCTTCTTCCAAAGTCTTATATAATGGTTTATGGAAAAAATGCTTCATAATCTTATCAAAAGTATTATATCTTTCTTTTATTTTTTCAAAATAAAAATGCTTAACTACTTTACTATCAACATCTTTATCCCATATTCCTTTTTCATCAGTTGCCAAATACAAATCAATTTTATCTCTATCATAATACTCACAGATATCTTTAATCAATTTTTCTGTGCCACCAATTACCATACATTGATTAACTAATAATACTTTCATAATTTCTCCTTAAATCAATACTTTCTCCAAACCATTTTATTTACAACACCAACATAACTTTGGATAATTTTTACTACCTTACTAGACACATTCTCGTCAGTATAATTAGGTACTGGCAAACCTAAATCACCATTATTATTCATCATAACCGCTGTATCCACTGCTTGCAATACTTGCTCAGTAGTTATTCCAGCCAAAATAAAATCACCTTTATCCAAAGCCTCAGGACGTTCTGTAGAAGTTCTTATACAAACTGCAGGAATAGGATTACCAACACTTAAAAAGAAACTACTTTCCTCTGGCAAAGTGCCACTATCTGAAACCACACAAAAAGCATTCATTTGCAAATTATTGTAGTCATGAAAACCTAATGGTTTATTTTGAATAACTCGCCTGTCAAAAACAAAAGCACGTTTTTCAATATACTTTGCGCTTCTTGGATGACAAGAGTATAAAATCGGCATATCATATTTTTCTGCCATAGCATTAACAGCATTCATTAAATTAAAAAAGTTGTTTTCGTTATCTATATTTTCCTCTCTATGAGCAGAAAGCAATATATATTTACCTTTTTTAAGTCCAAGTTTATCAAGTATGTTGCTTTGTTTTATTTTATCCAAATTTGCCTTTAAAACTTCTGCCATAGGCGAACCTGTTACATAAGTTCTTTCTTTTGCTGTACCTTCCGCATTAAGATAACGTCTTGCATGCTCACTATAACACATATTAACATCTGCAATATGGTCTACAATTCTTCTATTTGTTTCTTCTGGCAAACATTCGTCAAAGCATCTGTTACCTGCCTCCATGTGAAAAATAGGTATGTGCAACCTTTTTGCAGAAATTGCAGAAAGGCAGGAATTAGTATCACCCAAAATAAGTAGTGCATCTGGCTTTTCCTGAACCATTAAACTATATGACTTAGCAATAATATTGCCAATAGTCTCCCCTAAATCTTTACCAACTGCATCAAGATAAAAGTTTGGTGCACGCAAGCCTAAATCTTCAAAAAATACTTGATTTAATTCGTAATCATAATTTTGCCCAGTATGCACTAAAATTTGGTCAAAATATTTATCGCATTTTTTTATAACTGCGGCAAGCCTAATAATTTCAGGTCTTGTACCAATTATTGTCATTAATTTTAACTTACTCATTTAAACCTCCTCAAAGTAAGTGTCTGGATTTTCCGGGTCAAATACTTCGTTACACCACATAATAGTCACCATATCACTATCGCCTAAATTTTCAATATTATGTGTATATCCTGTTGGTATATCCACCACTTGCAACTTATAGCCACTAACAAAATATTCAGTTACTTTATCATCACCAATTTTTCTAAACCTAATTACTCCATTGCCACTAACTACAAGAAATTTTTCGCATTTAGTGTGATGCCAATGTTGTCCTTTTATAATATGAGGTTTTGAAACATTTACACTAACTTGTCCATTATTTAAAGTATGGATAAATTCTGTAAAAGAACCTCTATTATCACAATGTGATACTAAATCATAAGCAAAATCGTTTACTGACAAATAACTTAAATAAGTTGAATAAAGTTTTTTTTCAAATGGGTCGCTCATATTAGCAATATCCAAACTATTACGACTTGCTTTAAAATTATAAAGTTTATCAGTAATATCACCCAAAGTTGCTTTGTGCTCAGTCGCAACTTTACAATACTCACCATCATATACTACTTCATTGTTAATTGTTTTAATAAAACTATCTACAACGTCATCAATATAAACCAAAGTAAGTTGGGTATCTCTATTATTTATAGTGATAGGCAAGCCATTTGCAATATTGTTGCAAAATGTTGCAACTGCACTATTGTAGTTTGGTCTACACCATTTACCAAAAACATTAGGCAGTCTGTAAATATAAGTTTTTACACCATTATCTTTTCCATATTGAATAAGATAATCTTCCCCTGCCTTTTTACTTTTGCCATAATCATTATCAAGACATGCTTGAATAGAACTACTCATAAGTATTGGACATTTGTTTTTTGCTGACTTTAGTTTATCTAGCAAAATAGTTGTAAAACCAAAATTACCTTGCATAAACTCTTCAACATTTTGAGGTCTGTTTACTCCGGCTAAATTGATAACAAAATCGCAACACTTTACATACTTGTCCAGTTCCTCATCAAGGGTATCAATATCACACTCAAATATATCAACATCATTCAAAAATCGGTACTTTTTACATTTTCCATCACGAATTGTCTTTAAAGTTTCAACCAAATTTCGTCCAACAAAACCTTTAGCACCGGTAACTAAAATTTTCATCTAGTTATACCATCCTTAGCCATTTCTTCTTTAATATAATCAAGCGAATATATTTTATCCATAACAGCCTCTAATTCTAATCTTTCAGTATTATTAGAATTAAACTCTGTAAGTTTACATCTTTCAGTATTGCCGTTTTTAAAATAATTGTCATAGTTTAAATCTCTTTTATCACATGGTACACGATAAAAATTACCCATATCAATTGCATGACTACACTCTTCATTTGTAAGCAAAGTTTCATACATTTTTTCACCATGACGTATACCAATTACTTTTATATCATCATTTACTTTCCACAACTTACTAACTGCTTTTGCAAGTATCTCAATAGTGCATGCAGGTGCTTTTTGAACTAATATATCACCACTCTCACCATGCTCAAACGCAAACAAAACCAAATCTACAGCCTCGTCTAAACTCATAATAAATCTAGTCATAGTTGGCTCTGTTACAGTAAGTTGTTTTCCATCACGAATTTGGCTTATAAATAGTGGAATTACACTACCACGGCTACACATAACATTGCCATATCTTGTGCAGCAAATAGTTGTTTTTGCAGGGTCTACAGTCCTTGATTTTGCAACAATAACTTTTTCCATCATAGCCTTAGATGTACCCATTGCATTAACTGGATAAGCCGCTTTATCTGTGGATAGGCAAATAATCCTTTTTACTCCTGCCTCAATAGCAGCAGTAAGCACATTTTCAGTACCAAGCACATTTGTTTTTACAGCCTCTATAGGAAAGAACTCACAACTAGGTACTTGCTTTAGTGCTGCCGCATGAAAAATATAGTCTACCCCATGCATTGCGTTACGTACACTATTTATATCTCTTACATCACCAATATAAAATTTTAACTTGTTGTAAAATTGTGGATATTTTGCTTGATATTCATGGCGCATATTATCTTGTTTTAATTCGTCACGAGAAAAAATTCTAATTTCGCCAATATCACTTGTAATAAATCTATTTAAAACTGCGTTACCAAAACTGCCAGTTCCACCAGTAATCATTAATGTTTTTCCTTTAAAAATGCTCATTTTTATATCTCCTTTATCCTTTTCATGTTCTTTACTAAGTTTAAAATTTATAATTTATTTTTTTCTATTTAAATATTTTTCCACAATATATTTTGTAAGATTTGGGAACAATAAAAACAATTTTAAAAAATACTTATGTTTTTTACTTAAAAATTTATTGTTTAACATTGCCTTATTTTGTTTTAAATAATTTATAACAAATTGACAATGATTATTTTTCATATCATTTTTTGGTATTAAATACAAATAATTACCTATTTTATTCATAATAAGAAACTCTGCATAAACTTTAAATTCCGCAAAATTATTTACCAAAATATCGTTATAAATTTCAATAGCATTATCCACAGTAGAAATATGGCACTTTGTAAACCTTTGCCTACTAATACTATTATTATTTTGATAATAGTAATATTTTTGTGCACTATCTACAAAAATTCTTCCACCATTTTTAAATAAATAATATTCAAAAAGAATATCTTCATTTGATGTACCATTTTTTAATCTTAAATCACCTATAAAATCTTTTTGAAATAAACTTGCCCAAAGTGCTATTGTACCCTTACATTGCAAAAAACTAGCAATATATGCCTTATTATCTAAAATAGTACTTATATTTTGTGTTTCTTTCTCGCTAATAATGTTGTAATATTCATCCACATCAAAACTTTGTATTTGTGCAACATCAACATCATTTTTTTCAATTAAGTTAAGCAAATATTCATACATATCTTTTGCGATATAATCGTCACCATCAACAAAACCTATATATTCGCCTTTTGCAATATCTAATCCTGCATTTCTAGCACTTGATGCTCCACCATTTTCTTTATGAATAACTTTTATCCTACTATCTTTTTTTGCAAGTTCATCACATATTGCAGGACAATTATCTGGGCTACCATCATCAACTAGGATAATTTCAAGATTAGTGTAAGTTTGAGCCAAAATACTATCTACACATTTTACTAAAAATTTTTCAACATTATAGACAGGTACTATTACCGAAATTAAATTATTCATTTTCACCTTTAACCATCTTATATAAATTTATATAAGCATTTGCCATAATCTCGCTGCTGTATTTTTTTATTGCATTATCTGCAATTTTTTGTCTATCATATTCAGACATATTATAAATTGCCATCTTCACTGCCTCAATATCACCTTGCTCTACTACTATGCCGTTATCCTCTGTTATAACTTCAACACTGCCACCAGTATTATAAGTAATTATAGGAAGCCCGCAAGCCAAAGCCTCAATATTAACAGTAGGAAAATTATCTTCAAAAGTCATATTAACAAAACAATATGCTAAACTATATAACTCTGCAAGTTTTTGTTTACTATCCGTTCTAGTTATACCAACAATGTCATAACTTTCAAGTTCCTTTACTTGCTCCTCATTTACACCACACATTACAATTTGATATTTTTCCTTATCAATAATTTTACTCAAACTAATGTAATTAGAATAACCTTTTCTCTCTCCAAAAGGAGATGCTACACCTAAAATGATTTTTTTTGACCTATCTACAACATTATCAAAAGTATGATTATCTATAATTTTAAAATCTTCTAGATTAATTCCATTATTTATAACTTTTATTGGATAATCACTTAAATATGACTGCTTCACCAACTCTGCAAGCCATTGACTCGGACAAACAATTGTCATATCTTTTACACCACTAAACACTGCTTTTTTTGTTTTATACAAACTACTACTTCTGTCAAAAAACCAACTATTAGGATATTTTTTTAAATTTGGGCACTTACCACAACCAGTTTTCCATTTATCACATTTTGCCATATCAAAGTATGCACAATGTCCAGTAAATGCCCAACAGTCATGCAATGTCCAAACAACTTTTTTATTCGCACTTTTTATATAATCAAACAAAATTTTATAATTTATAAAATATCCATGGATATTATGTAAATGTACAATATCAGGATTTAGTTTTTTTAGTTGTTTTACAAGTCTTTTAGTTTCTTTTTTTGCAATTTTATCTTCAAAATCAAAAAGTTTTGCTATCACTTGATTAAATCTTAATCTAAATTTACTTTGAAAAGTAATTGCACCTTTTGGTTTAGAATTATAGCCACCTACAAAAACTAGTCCGCTATTTTCTGTATTTTCTAAACCTTTTAAAATATCGTAAGCAATTGTACCAGTGCTTCCTTTATCTGTCAAATTAATGTGAACAACAAACATTTTTACACCTGCATCCAAAAGAATATGTAAGGATTGGCTCTAGGCCAAGGAACATACGCAATTTGGTATAATCCCAAAACTAAAAAACAAATTATAACCAATATTTTACACCACATAGCACCATCTATATAAATATATCTTGGTGTGTTTTTTCTAACATATCTAGAATTATCTACATTTATATAACCTTTCAGCATAGGCTTTGGATTTTTTTCTCCAAAGTAACATTCACACAAAATTACAGGTAATAAAATGATAACAACTATTTCAAAAAATACTGCTATTCTACCTGCTTGGGAATGTGCTCTGCTAAAAGCCTGTGCAACAACTGCAATGGCATAAATATTTATAACTAACTCCGACTTGCTGTCATTTTGATTATGTGTTAAAAGTGCAAATATATAAACCGCAAAATAAACTAAAGCCATTAATCCTGTACCATCATTTGCGGCAGAAGGATTATATGTTTTGCCTATCAAAGTCATTGCAATAGTTGCCATTTGTTGCGGGAATAAAAATACTGCCACAAATGCCACTATAATCATTATTGTATAAAAAGACTTTAGACCTCTGCTATTGTTTATAACGTATGGTATTAAAACACCAAGTATAATTATTGAAGAAGAGTGAATTAACCAAGCCACAAGCACCCAAATCAAAAATTGCAACGGATGATTATCCCATAATTTTGACATTGCGTACAAACATATCGCCATTGCAATGGCTTGTCTTAAAGCAGAAAACACATATAAAAAATGTCCACAACAAACCCAAATCAAAACTGACATTAAAACATTAGAACTATGCTTTTGAATAACGACAAATACCGGCAGAATAGATAAAAAAGCAATGAAAAACAAATAAAAATTATTATTTAGCCATATACTACCTATAAATTTATTTAATACTACAAAACCTGGCTCAAAATGTATGTATTTTGGATTAGACAAAACTTCTCCCCATGACATTTTATTAATATTTTTAAAAGAACTTAAATAAACATTAAGGTCATACCCCATATACTCATGACGCAAACTAAACAGCAATAGAAATAACACTGCTGATATCCAAACAAAAGTATTTCGTTTTATTGAGTCTGACAATTTTGTTTTATTGATAGTAAAATACAATAAAATTATTATCGCTATCAGAACAAAATATATTAGCATTATTTCTCCTTACTACACTTAACACTATTTACTATCATTTGTTCAAAAATTTGATTAATTTTTGCTTGATTATTTGCAGGATTATGATTACACTCAGCAATTTTTAAAGCAAAATTTGCTTTTTCGTCCAAAATTTCTGTATTGTTAACTAATTGTTTTAGTTTTTCCTCAAGTTCCTGCTTGCTTGGTGCAATTATTGCACAATTATTTTTTATTAAATAATCCATTGAGGCAACCTCGTCAGGACCATAAGCAAGCAAACATCTATTACTTGATAGACTATCTGCAATTTTTGTAGATAGTGAATATTTTACCTCTTTTATAGTATCTTTACCAAAGTTTTCTACATGCACTAAAATATCGCTTTCGCAAATAATTTCTTTTACTTTATCATACTCAACTTGACCACAATAATTAAGGCATTTTACATCTAGTACATTATTCAATATCCATTCACGTTTTTCTGCCGTATAAAGATTAAAAGTTATTGGCAATTGATTTTCGCATATACAGTCAGCAATATCTATTAATGACTTATATCTATCAAAACTAATATTCCCTAAAAAAGACATAGTTAATGGCAATTTATGAATTTTATTTTCAAAAGACTTCATACTCGAAGTAGTATAAATACAATTTCCTTGTTTACTAAACACTTTATCATACTTTTCAAGCATCAAATCAGTAAGACTAATATACTCGCCTTTTTTCATTAATTTTCTAACTTGCTTTTTATAAATATGGTTGTTAATTAAACCAAAAAAGCCATTTAAATTTTCGTTATTCAAATAGTAATCGTCTGTCCAAAAAGATACATAAGGAATATTTAAAAACTTACTTATTTTCATTGTTAGTTTTAATGAAAAAGTACTACCACCAGCAAAGAAAAATATAACATCTGGATTAAATTCTTTAAGCCAATTTTTCAATTTTTTATTAAACCACTTTTTTGTATCCCAAATAAGATTACGACACAAAACGTAACTAGACTTCTTTTTAGAACCTTTTCTGTACAAAGATGCTGTATTTTCACTATGATTTACAACTTCTTCATCACAATTTTCAATTAAATTACCAACTCTTTTTTTTCTGAAAAAATTTTTTAAAATATCAATTTCAGTAATCTGAAAAGTTGTAGAACAATACTCAGGATTAATTTTGTTAGGGTGCAATACTAATTGTGCTAAATTATTTTTATCAAATCCGCTAAATAATTCCAATAATGTTCTTCCATTATTAGTATTTTTATCCATCGCGTTATGAGAAATTACTAAAACCTTATACATCAATTTCATCCTAATATTATTTTTATATATTTATCTATAGTAAGTATAGCACATAGCAATAATAAAATCAAGTAAAAGTTTTTATTTATTATATATATAAATAATAAAAGAAAAAACTCATAGTCTCCTATGAGTTTTATATCCAAAATTTTAAATACTTTTTATATTGCCATTATAAAATTTTTCCATTACTTTGCAAATCGCTAAAGCAATATCTTTTTCAAATCCATCAATAATTTGTTTGCTCTGCACTCTTTTAACAAATGCAACAATTTCATATCTAATACCTTCACCATCTAATTGATAAAAATATCTTTTGTTTTTTTCTTGATTTTCAAACCTTACTTCAAAATAATCAGTTTTCCACCATGGTGCAGGCACATAAACATAACCTTTAGTACCAGAAACAATTAATTCGCCCTCAGATTTTACACCTGTTCCAATTTTTATAGTTGCAACACTATCTTTATACAAAAAATCTATTTTTGTAAACAAATCAAAATTTTTAGTCTTTTCTTTTATTTTAGAGGTTATATTAATATCAATATAGTCGCTACCAAACAAATGAAAAACTGGCAACAATGCAGTAGGTCCCCAAGCACAAATACTATTCCAGTCATCTTGTATTTCATCATTTGACTTATTGCTTACACCACTTTGCAAACTAGTACAAGTTGCATCAATAGATACTATATCCCCAATAATGCCACCTTTAATTAGCAATAACATTCTCAAAAATGCAGTTGCATAAGCAGTTTTTATACCTTCAAGTAACACACACTTTTTGCTTTCAGCAATACTATACAATTCCTCACATTCTGAGGCAGTAAAAGCAAGAGGAGACTCACAAATAACATGCTTACATTTTTTTAAAGCATATTTAGAATATTTATAGTGAGTATCCGGGTGAGATATAATATAAACAGCATCAACTTGCTTTAACAAATCATCATAACTATTTGTGCAATTTAATGTTTTATTGTTTATAAATTTTATTTCTTTATTTTCATTATAGCAACAAACTACCTCTGCTCCATTTACAAATTCACATTCATTAAAAAATTTTAAAGCAATGTTAGAGTCACCAACAATTCCTATTTTTAATTTGCTATTTTCTGTCCTCAATTCAGAACTTGAAACACCTTCAGTCCTATCCAAATAAACAACTTTACAATACTCATTCAAATAGTCAAATTTACCTATCCAGTCAGAACCTACAGTAAAAATATCAACACCTAATCTAATTATATCGTCAATTTTTTGTCCTTCATATTCTTCAATAATAATCTCGTCGGCAAGTCCTGTACTTCTAACACCTTCAATTCTTTCCATTAAAGACTGTTGAACATTTATTTTGCCACGTGTTTTATCAAAGTCATCTGCAGTAACTCCAACAATTAAATAGTCACCTAATGCTTTTGCTCTCTCCAACAATTTTATATGTCCGTGATGCAATAAATCATAAGTGCCATAAGTAATTACTTTTTTCATAAATTTCCCCTCTTAAATAATTCCTCTTTTTTGCAAATCTTTTAAAGCAGTAATTAGAGTATCATTATCTTCTTTAGTAAGTGCACCTATATGTCCTACTCTAAACAAAACATCCTTTAAATTTCCTCCATTAGGACATATCCATATTCCATACTCATTTTTCAAAATATTAAAAATATCACTTGCTTTTGCAGTAAGAGGTTTTAAAGGTGTAACAGCATTTGACATGCACTCAGACACTATCTCAAACGGCAAATCTTTTATTTTATCTCTAAAATCTTGTGCAATTGCAGCAATTTTTTCAGTTTCTTTTTCTACCCCACCATTACATTCAATTTCTTTTAGTCTTTGATTTATTTGCAACAAAACACTGACTGCTGGAGTAAAAGGTGTTTGCCCTCTCTCTCCATTTTTTAACGCATCTTTCAAATCAAGATACATACATACTATATCTGTACTTTCTACTCGCTTAATAGCCTTAGGCGATAAAACTATTACAGATATTCCCGGAGGACAAGCCAAGGCTTTTTGCGAACCTGTAATCATAATATCCACACCTAATTTTTGCATATTAAAACTATCTGCTAAAAAAGAACTGATAGCATCTACTATCAAAAACAAATTGTTTCTTTTGCAAAATTTACTAATAATATCCATATCATAATGTACACCAGTTGAAGTTTCGTGTACATTAACTAAAAAAGCAGTAAAATTCTTATTATCATACTTTAAAAGCATATCCTCTGTCAATGCTTTTCCTACCTCTAAATCTATAGATTCATAAGGTATTTTATGCAACTGACATAATTGTATAAATCGTAATGAAAAACTACCACCATTAACTATCAAAACTTTGTCTTTTGTAGTCAAAGTATTAATTATGCTAGCCTCCATAGAAGCAGTACCTGACCCAGTAATAAATACTACTCTATAGTCATCGCCTGCCTTTGCAAATTTTTTAATCAATTTTTCATTTTCTAGCATAACCTCAGAAAACTCTGCTGTTCTAAAATACGGCACTTGCATGCCACCTATTTCTCTTACTATATCATCAGACTGCACTGGTCCTACAGTAAAATTCAACATTTTACACCTCAAATATATCAATTTACTTATTATAAAATTTAAAATATCTTAATTACACAATTTATTTTTCACCTAAAATTCAATTTCCAGTGCCACATGTCTTTCTCTTTTATCTTCTTGCGGAATTTCCATATAATCACCATATCTATGACTCAAATATTTATCCCAGCCAATAGGTGCTTTAAAAAGTTGTCCTTCAAACTCAACATCAACACTACTATCCAACAAAGACTTGTCCACTGCTTTCTTTTTAAACCTTACCCCCTCAGGAGTTTCCACAAGTCCATCTTGATATTCTTTTTTAAACATTTTATCAATAATTGCAAACCAGCATTTTATAGACAGCATATTAGCAACTCTTCCAAATCTTCGCCTTGCTTTCATATACTTACGCAATGTATCATTCTCTTTGCATTTTTCTGCAAGAAACTTTGAAGGACATTTATATTCATTTTTCAAGTTAGCACAATGCATAGCAATATCAACAACTCGCCATTTTATATTCCTAATTAATTTTGATTTTGACATACTTCTTATTGCCAAAACATCAATAAACAGCATTTGAGGTTTTTCCCATTCAGCACTCAAAATTTCTTTATAAGTTGTATCTTTTATATAAACTTTCATACAACTTGTTGTGTCCTTAACATCTGTCCTCGGATATCTTACAATATATTTATCCCCAAATTCTTTTTCAATACACTCACCCAATTTATTATAATCGTCAAGTGGCATCATAATATCAATATCGTCATCCCAAGGTATAAACCCTTTATGTCTAACAGCACCTATAAGTGTTCCTCCATCCAAAAAATATGTCAAATTATATTTTTCACAAACATTATGAATATCTACAAGTGCCAATAATAATCTATTTTGCATAGCACGCAATTTTTCTTCATCAATAATAAGTTCAGGCAAACACTCGGTAAAAACATCTTTACTGGTTCTCATTAATTCTCCTTTCAAAGTTTTTTATTTACAAAAAACTATCAAAAATCATTAGTAATATATTGTTTAGTATACCACACATTATTTTAAAAATCAACTTTATTTAAAATTTTTAATATAAATATAAAGTTACTATCACCTTGAGCACATTAAACTCTAATCTTAACAATACACCAAATACTAATTAATAATTAATGATAATTACTATTTTAATACCAAATAGTACCGATTTTTGAATGGATTTTTATAAAATTTCTCATAACTAAACAAAAAAAACACAAACTCATTGTAGACAAGTAAGTTTGTGTTTTTACATAAAAAATTAGTTTACTTTTTATAATTTTTAATTATCTGAACTATCAATATTTTCCTATAATGCCTCAAATTTTTCACGCATAGTAGGATTATTTTTAATCAACTTTTTTATAGTCAATGCTTCTGCCTTTTCATTTGCTAATCTTAAATTATTTTCAGAGCCAATAAGATTATCTTTTACTTTCATAAGTTTATCTATTGTGTCGTCAATTTCTTTAATTGCAGATTTAAATTTATCACTAGCAAGTCTGTAATTTCTTCCAAACTTATCTTTAAAGTCATTCATATCGCGTTCAAAATTTGCAATATCAATATTTTGGTTACGTTCAATTGCAAGTTGCCTTTTGTACTCCAAAGACTTCAATGCAGCATTTCTAAGCAAAGTGATAATTGGTATAAAAAATTGTGGTCTAATTACAAACATCTTTTCATATAAATGGGACACATCAACAATACCACTATTATAGTACTCATTATCCATTTCAAGCATAGATACAAGCACTGCATATTCACAATTTTTCTTTTTTCTATCCTCGTCCAACTTTTTCAAGTGGTCTTCATTTTTTTTCTTCTTTACAGATTCGTCAGCCTCATTTTTCATATCAAACATAATTGATATAATCTCAGTTCCTGTTTGGTCAATTTCTCTATATATGTAATCGCCTTTACTGCCTTCAACAGCAATATTATCTTTGCCAAACTTTGCATTCTGAAAACCCAAAGACCTTAATTTATTAAATTCCATTTCGCAGTGTTGCTCCAAAGTTTCACCTAACAATTTAACTGATAGTTTTGCTTTAAAATCTTTGTACTGTGCTATCTGCTCGTCTTTCATTCTTAGTTGCTCTTTAAACTCTTCTCTACTGCTATCCAATTGTCCTTTAATGACAATTATTTTCTCATTCATTTGAGCAATTTCTTTATCTTTGTCCGCTTCCTTTTTCTGCACCGCAAGTTCAATATCTTTATTCTTTTGGCTTAAATCTTTATTTAAATCATTTATCTTTGACTCAAACTTTAAGGCATCCCTTTCCGCCTTATTTTTAACTTCAGCAAGTTCTTTTTCCTTTTCTAAAACAGCATCTTTTACAGCAGAATTTTTATTATTTTCCAACAATTTAATTTCTGCTTTTAATCTTTCCAATTCCAAATCTTTTTCATTCAATTTGTTTTTATATTCATTCTCAAGATTATTTTTATTTTCAATTAATTGCTTATCTTTTTGAGCCAATTCTTTTTCTTTATTGCCTAATGCCTCATTTATAGCACTTTTTTTACTTTGTTTTTCCAAATCCAAATCAGCCTGCAATTTTAAAATTAATGCTTCTTTGTCAGAAATTTGTTTATCATGCTCAATTTTCAAAGCAAGTTCTGCTTGTTTAATTGCACTATCTTTTTCACTTTTAAATTGTAATTCTTGTTGCCTAACCTGCTTTTCAAACTCACTATCTCTTACTTGATTAACAATAGCAATATAAGCCGATTCGTCAATTTGAAAAACCTCCCCACACTTCGGACACTTAATTTCACTCATTTACTTTCTCCTCATTATTTAAATTAAATCATACATTACTTTATAATAATTTCATATACTATAAAACAAAACAACATATATCCTAAACTATTAATTTATTATACCACAAAATTCATTTATTGTAAATATAAAAACAAAACGAACCAATAATTTTCATCTTGGTTTGTTTTGTTTAGTAGTGAAAGAAATAAAATAAACTAAATTGAGTTTCGTTTCAATAATTTTTTTGCCATATTTATTACTTCATGACCTTTTAGTCCAATGGTATTTTTATTTAAATTATTTTCATTCATTTGAATAATTTTTTCTAACCAATAATTATGATATGCTTCTGTGATGCGATAAACTGATATTCTAGTAGTATATGTAGATATATTTTTCCAATTTAAATGTGTTTTATCTACTTTGTTATACCAACAATATGAAACAAACCACACTGCTCCCATTGTTGTCAACTTTTCTCCACCATCAAAATTAAAAGTGTGTCTT
>OFFR01000780.1_pt1 | contig 16839 bp, 23 predicted proteins | sample 1521421 | NCBI WGS metagenome assembly OFFR01 (sample SAMEA3504087, study PRJEB24116) | mouse gut metagenome | biome: mouse gut; feature: mouse-associated habitat; material: faeces | place: Denmark | collected 2011 | reverse complement strand
GAGTGGCGGGACCTCTGCAAGTGGATTGAGGGCCTGCCGTACAGCGAGGTTATTACCTGCAACGTGGCCAAGAAGGGAGATTGAGTCATGGAGGAGAAAATCTTTATCGCTTCGTGGCAGGAGGCCCACACCATCGTCGACGACGCTATAAAAAAAGGCGACCGGTCGGTCTCCATCTACATCTCCCCTGATGGCGGCATGTCCATCAGTGTCTATCCCTGGCCAGACGAAGAGACGCTGCGTGCGGCCTATGAGCAGGGAAAGATTTCTTACAACGACTACCGCACCAAAATCGGATTGTGTGCGGTGAAGCCGTAAGCTGATTGACACCTACCTTCCAAACATGGTATGACGGATAGAGACAAAGTAACCATCGGCCATGCGCAAAAAACGCAGTCCCTATTGTGGAAGGAGGTTGTTAAGGCTATGGCTGAACGCGACAATTTACGCCTTCTGGATGGAGGTGATTCTGTGGGCATGACAGATAACCAGTACAAGGGTATGCTCCTTGACCAGTTGGAAGACTGGCAGGAGATCCTTGATCTGGCAATCGAGGCCGCGAACACCGAGATTCAGAAGAAGGCGGAGAAGCAGATCGCGAAGATCAACGAGAAGCTGAAATTCTAATCTCAACCCAAAGGGGGGAGAGCCTGCGGAAACGTGGGCTCTTCTCTTTTTATATTCTTTTTGAGGAGGAACAAACAATGCGTAAATTTCTCAGGAACATGGCGCGGGCCAAGATGAAGAGGATGGGCTACTCCAACGTCAACCTCAAGATGCGCGGTCACTGGCGCGAGATCATCGGCGCCTATCCGGTCAACATCATCACCGGCCAGCAGATGAGCAAGAGCTTCCGCGGGCGCAAGAAGAACAAGAAGGGCTCCTACAGCTCCCTCTTCGCTTACTGAGGAGGGAGTTTATCATGTCTTGTCAATACAAAGACCAGTGCCCCAGCTACAGTGGCTGGTGTGATGGGCCGAAGCAGGACTTCTCCAAGTGCGTGGAGTTCCTCGTCACGGCCTATGAGAACGAGAAAAAGCGGATGACGCCCAATGAGTATCAGAAGCTGGCCATGCGGACGTGCAGCATTCCCTATGACCAGAAGCAGGATATGCTCATGCACGCTGTCCTGGGACTGACTTCCGAGGCCGGCGAGGTTTCCGGTCTGTTCCAGAAGAAGTACCAGGGTCACAAGCTCGACCCTGAGCATCTGGAAAAGGAGTTGGGAGACTGCCTCTGGATGATTGCGGAGGCTTGCGCCGCTCTCGGTTGGAATATGGAAACGGTCATGCAGACCAACATCGAGAAACTCCGGGCCCGGTATCCGGAGGGCTTCGATGCCGAGCACAGCCTTCACCGTAAGGCCGGCGACGTTTAGTGGGGGGGGGGTGCTTTATGGAAAACTCCTCCCTTATCAACGACGGCGGCACCCGCATGTCTTATGGCGATGGAAAGGCTGTCAGAGAACCGTCCACTGGAAAAGGTCGCTTCGACCTGGTGACCCCATTTGGCTGGATGCGGCTGGCAAAATGGTACGAGCTCGGCGCTCATAAATACAGCGACAGGAACTGGGAGAAAGGGATGCCGTTCTCTCGGTATATTGATTCCGCTTTGCGGCACATCGTCAAGTGGATCATGGGTATGACGGACGAGGACCATCTCTCCGCGGCCGTGTGGAACCTCCTCTGCATCATTCACCACGAGGAGCTCGGCCAGACTGAACTGGACGACATGCCGCATTATTTCAACAAGAAAGACACGCTTGAAAGCAATGACCTTATCAATCAGATGCGCCGTCTTCATGAATACGGGCAGTCTTTACCGGCAGCCGCCTATATTCTCGGTATTGACGACATTACTGCTCGTAAACTTAACCGAGAGGCAGGGATCGGATATGAAGAATAAGCTCCACGCTCTCCTGCTCATCACCTGTACCCTGCCGGTCATGTTCCTGGAGGGCGACGCTACAGCCACAGTCTTCGTTTCGGTGATTGCCGGACCGATGTTTTTCGCAAAAGAAAACTGGATTTATTAGAAAGGATCTGTGAAACATGAAAGACACCATCAGAAACATTCTCCTCGCGTTGCTCGCCGTCATCATCGTGGTGGGCGGAACCTATACCGCTATCCAGTGGGACGCCATCGTCGGCAAGTGGGAGACGGAAGCAGAGCGGGAGGTCTTCAAGCAGACAACCACCTACTCCGAGGCTGCTGCGTCTTTCCTCGCCGACAGCTATAAGCAGTATAACGATGCGGAAACCGAGACCGACAAGAACACTATTATGGAGTATGTCATCATGCGGTATCCCAACCTTGACATAGACTCCATCGACAACGACACCCTGCGCCGGTTCTACAACCAATGCCTTAACCATTAAAAAAAAACGGAGGAAACGAAAATGAAAAAAGTTATGAAGATCGCGGCCCTGTTCCTGTGCGCTGTCATGATTACCTGCTTGATGGCGGGATGCGACGAGACCACTCGGATGAAGGAAGAGAATTACACCGAAAACACCAAGACGCAGATATTGGATATGTATGGGCTCCCTGAAGTGACCAATTTCTTTGAGTATTCCCAGCTCAAGGAAATTTACGAACTTCGGGATAACCCCAACTTGATCTGCTACTGGTACACAAAGAATGATATGTCCGGCAAGTGGGTCTACCAAGGTACCTGTGTGGGATATGGCATTCCCTATGGGGCGAGCATCACAAACCCTGAGCAGCGTGTATATAGCGGTCTTACGCTGCCTCTTGCGGAACCGAACGGGCTGTACACAAACGGCCTTTCCACTTCTGCAACCTGGATTCTGACTACGGATGCTAAGGGCAACATCACTCCTACTTACGTTGAGAGCGAAATCACTATCGGCCAGACCAAGATGGAGGCCCGGCTCTGCGAGGACTGGTCGATTCCGTCCGACTATTAACGCCATGCCATGAGAGTCAAAAAAGCAGGCGGCAGGATATTCGGAGGCGCGATGTCCGCTGCCGAGAAAAAAGCCATGGATTTGGAGATCCAGCGCCAACTTGCCGAGTACGACCAGAAGCATCTGGTCGAAATCGACGCCATGATCCTGTGGGTGCTGCACGAGCGATTCGGGTTCGGCCCAAAGAGGCTGAGACAATATTACGACAGCTTCCGGGCCTGTACCAACGAACTGGTCGAGCGGTATCAGATGGACGCTGGGGATGACGTCTGGCTCTGTACGCAAATGCTGAAACGCATCGGAGTAGACGTCGAGCAGTGGCATAAAGAAACGGGGTGATTAACTTTTGGCCGCAAAAGACAGGAAAAATTCGGAGGGCTATTCCGACCCGACTGCTTATGTAGCCATGAGGAATATCGCCCGAGACGAGGACCGCTTTCGGAAACTGTGTAAGGTCATCCTGAACATCTGCGACGTGGCGGGCTTCGAGATTCGGGGCCCTATCGTTTTAGTGGATAAGAAATCCGGAAAGGTCTGGAGGTGAAAAAGTGAGCTGTGCAAGAACTTCTGTTGGCGTTGCTCTTACTGAGGAAGACATGCGTTACTGTTCCGAACTCATCAGTAAAATCATCGCCGAGGAAATGGAGAAAATCCTTGCCGCTTTTGAAGTGATTGGCGAGGCTTTCTCAACCGCATTTGACATCGGACTCCTAGGCTGGGCGGAAGCGTGCGAGGCCATCCAGACTGTTTTCGGTGAACTTGAGGACGTCGCCAAGGTAGAGAGTGGGACCCCTCCGAAAAAATACGGGATGTCTCTCCGCAAGTGCCAGCGCCGGACATCCGTACACTACCATTACATCCCGACAACTCCCCGAAATCTGCCCTACATGAGGAGGGCGTACTAATCCATCAACTACACACTACATAAAAAGGAGTAAAGAAAATGATTATTCTGCTTGTTATTCTCGCGATCATTGCCATCGCTGGCTTCGCCGTCACCACCGCCCTGCGCAAGGGGCTCGACCCCAAGGACGAGTGCGATAAGGACCGGTTGAAGATCCTCGGCATCATCCGAGGTGCGGTTATCGGCGTCTGTGTTGCTATCTTTGCTATCGCGATGCTGATTGGCAGCGTCAAAATCATGGATCAGACCGAGGTTGGTATCGTGAAGACCTTCGGCAAGGTCGACCATACTGTCTCCGGCGGCCTCAATTTCGTGAATCCGATCTCTGACACGGTGGAGGTTATGGATCTGCGGGTACATGTCAATGAGGCTTCCTTTGCAAGTTATACCAAGGATGCTCAGCCTTTGACGGCCGCAATCGAGTATCAGTATGAGCCCATCGCCACCCAAGCTATGCAGATTGTCTCCCAGTATGGCTCCTATGAAATCCTCGAAACCAAGCTCCAGGCCGCTGTTGAGGAGCGTGCCAAAATCGTGTTCGCACGCTACGGCGCTATGACGCTGCTGGAGAACCGCGCCACCCTTTCCGCTCAGGTGCAGGAAGAAGTCAAGGAGTTGGAGGAGCTGTTCCCGGTAAACTTTACCCAGGTGGTCGTGAAAGACATCGACTTCTCCGATGCCTTTGAGCAGGCCGTCGAGGCCAAGATGCAGGCGGAACAGAATGCGTTGCGGGCTGAGAACGAGAAGCAGGAAGCCATTACCAGAGCCGAGCAGGAACGTGAGGTCGCTCGTGTTGAGGCGGAGGCTGCTGTTCTGGCTGCCGAGGGCGAGGCCCGCGCTCTGGAAATCACTCGTGAGGCTCTTGAAAATATGCCTGACACCTGGATCGCTCAGCAGTATTTGGAGAAGTGGGACGGCAAGCTGCCCCAGCTCATTACAGGTGATGGCTCGGGTTTGATGCTGACGCCAAATCTTGAGTAAGGCGCAACCTGAAGTAGTCCAGCAGGCATGATTTTACCCCGGCCTCTGTCTAAGTTAGAATAGAAATCTCTCTAACCTAAGATAGAAGTCGGGGTGTTTTCATGTCAAAAAGTTGGGGAAATCTGTGGCCACTTTTACTACCCAAAACCGGGCTTTGCCCACTTTTCTTGGCCAGTCTCTTAAAATTGTCCCGGTTTCGGAGCGGTGTACGGACGTTTTTGCCCGGAAAAAGTGGGTTTCTGCCCAGTTTTATTTCAAAAGTGGCCAGCCCAAAACCGTTGGGGCGCAAGGCTTTGCGGGTTTTCTGCCCACTTTCCCACTTTTTTCTTTAATTAGTGTGAGGAAAAAAGTAATAAATTATATATAATTGGCGAAAAAAAGTGGGCATTTGGCCAGAGAGCGATTTTCAGCAAAATTTAGAGCTTTGCGAGATTACCTCTTCCTTTTCTTTTGCAGGTGTGGTATACTGAAATCGCCACACAACTCCATACTTTTAGTAACCGCGAGGAAATACCTTGGCAAAAGGTGTTTTCTCTCTTTCCTCATACATATCGTGGTTACTGAGGGTTGTGTGGCAGCAATGGAGAGATACACTTTTGCAGGTGCGTCTCTTCATTGGGGCGCACCTTTTTATATTTTGCCAAGGTGGAGGGAGTAAGATGGCGAGTTCTAAAAGTTCCAATAAATCAAGCGGTGGAAATATTGTTGGACTCATTACTACTGTTGCAGGAGCGGCAGTGGCATTGGCTCCGGTGGCTGATAAGATTACCGATGAAGTAAAAAATAGACTTCCTCAAAAAATAGACAAAAAAGAATTTGTCTCTATTCCCGCTTTGTGTGATAAGAGCTTTCCGTTGAAATTGGAACAAGCAGTGGAAATACTGACTGATGTGGGGTTAAAAGCGATTCCGAGCGAAGTGCTGATCAGCGAAGCTGGCATTAGATATAAGAACTGCTTCGATACTCAAGTTGTTGATTCTAAACCTAAATCCAAGCAAAAAGTGGCTGCTGGAACGCCGGTGTTACTCCGCTACGTCACACAGGAAGTCATTAGCGAAAGTCAGCGGATATTTTCCGAAGCTGAAGCTCATAAAGCAGAGGTGAAGCGAGAGAAAGTCACAAAGCGAGATGAACAGCGGGAGCGTGTCAAGGAGTTTACTACTGGAGTCGCCGATAGAGCAAAGGCCGGAATTACCAGCATCGGAAAAATAATTCCAACTCGAACTACAAAACAGAAAGAGCAGGAAAACGATGAACCTGCCTCTGAATAAACGATGTGCCGAGATGCTTACGAGTGTCTCGGCTATTTTTATGCCTTTTTGGCTTCCGCTAAAAAAACAGCCTCTTTTATGGAGAGGAGAGAGATGTGTCAAAAAATCCCCTGTATATGAGGATGCAAAATTGTGTGGCAACAATTAGCACTCTACTCCTCTTCTTTCATTTTTGTAGAAAGGAGGCCTTTTCATGGCCAGAAGCTCCAAGCTGGAGAGCGGTTTTCAGGACAGGCTCATTGAGACACTGAAGACACTCTTCCCGGGCTGCATGGTTTTCAAGATGGACCAGCTCCAGGGTATCCCCGATCTGCTCGTTCTCTACGGAAAGAAATGGGCCTCCCTGGAATGCAAGAGGTTTGCGAGAGCCAAGAAGCAGCCGAACCAGGACTACTACGTTGAAAAGATGGATGAGATGTCTTTCTCCAGGTTCATCTCTCCTGAAAACCAAAAGGAGGTATTGGATGAACTTCAACAAGCATTCAAACCTTGAGGGCCAACACGCATTTCTTGGCGCAAGCAAGTATCACTGGATCAACTACAGCGAGGAAAAGGTTGCTGATGCCTACACCAAATTTCTGGCCACTCAGAGAGGCACCATGCTCCACGCCTTTGCTGCTCAGTGCATCCTCCTCGGGCAGAAGCTGCCCAAATCCCAGAAGACGCTCAACCTGTATGTGAACGACGCCATCGGCTACAAGATGACGCCGGAGCAGATCCTCTATTACTCGCCGAATTGCTTCGGAACGGCCGACGCTATTTCTTTCCGGAACAATATGCTTCGCATCCATGATTTGAAGACCGGCGAGGCGGCTACCCACATGGAACAGTTGATGGTTTACGCCGCGCTGTTCTGCCTGGAGTACCATGTCAAACCCAGCGAGATTGATATGGAGCTTCGCATCTACCAGTACGACCAGGTTCTTTTCCACAATCCGACCGTTGCGGATATTCTTCCCATCATGGACAAGATTGTCACGTTTGACAAAGTCATCAACAAAATCAGAGAAGAGGAGGGGTAAACTATGAATCCCATTCAGGAAGACATCCTGATGCATTATGGCGTCAAGCGACGTTCTGGGCGATATCCTTGGGGTTCTGGTGATAACCCCTACCAGCACGGCGGCGATTTTCTCAGCCGGGTTGAGGAGCTTCAGCGTCTTGGCAAAAGCGAAAAAGAGATTGCTCAGGAGATTGGGCTCTCTACTACGGATTTGCGTATGCAGGTTCGGGTCGCCAAGCATGAGCGCCGGGCGCTTCAGGCCGATCGGGCCAGGTCGCTGCGGGATGATGGTAAAACGCTGGATGAGATCGCGTCCATCATGGGTTTCAAGAACGACTCCTCCGTTCGGGCTCTTTTGAATGAGAGCACTGCTGAGAATAAAAACAAGGCTCGTGTCACGGCTGAGATTTTGAAAAAAGAACTCGCCGAGAAAGGAGCTTTGGATGTAGGAACAGGCGTTGAGCGTACGCTCGGCGTTTCTACCGGCGTTCTTCAGGAAGCGCTCTTCATTTTGGAGACCGAGGGCTATAACCGATATGGCGTCGGTGTGCCGCAGGTTAATGACCCGAAGAAACGAACCATTACTCCTGTTATTTCTGTCCCTGAAATCGACCAGAGAGAGGTTTATCAGAACCTTGATTTGGTGAAGTCCGTCGGTGAGTATCATTCCTCCGATGGCGGCGAATCCTGGGATAAGCGTGAGTATCCGGCCAGCATCGACTCCAGCCGTGTGAAAATTCTATACGGCGACGAGGGCGGAGCGTTGAAAGATGGCGTCATCGAAATTCGGCGTGGTGTAGCGGACTTGGACCTCGGTGACTCTCACTATGCTCAGGTCCGCATCCTCGTGGACGGAACCCACTACCTTAAAGGTATGGCGATGTACTCTGAGGATATGCCGGATGGCGTTGATATCGTCTTTAACACCAATAAACACTCTGGCACTCCTAAGATGGACGTTATGAAGCCTATTCAGGCCGACCCTGACAATCCGTTTGGAGCCTTTATCAAGGCGAATGGTCAGAGCCACTACATCGATGCTGATGGAACAGAAAAGCTGTCGGCGATCAACAAGTTAAAAGAAGAGGGCGACTGGGATAAGATGAGCAAAAACTTGTCTTCCCAGTTTCTTTCTAAGCAGCCGCTTCAGCTTATCAAGAAGCAGTTGGACTTGACCTATGCCGATGCCGCCGATGAGTTCGCCGAAATCTGCGCTCTGACCAATCCGACTGTTAAGCGAAAACTTCTGCTTGACTTCGCTGACGAGTGTGACTCCGCCGCCGTACATCTGAAAGCCGCCGCTCTCCCCAGGCAGAGCACTCAGGTCATTCTTCCACTCAATGCGATGAAGGAGACTGAAATCTTTGCCCCCAATTATCGGGATGGTGAGCAGGTTGCTTTGGTTCGCTATCCTCATGGCGGCACGTTTGAAATTCCTATTCTCACAGTCAACAACAAGAACCCCTCGGCTATCGCTATTTTGGGTAAGAACATTCGTGATGCTGTTGGTATCAACCCAAAAGTTGCAGAGCGTCTTTCCGGAGCGGACTTTGATGGCGACCAAGTTGTTGTCATCCCGACCGGTAGAGGGGTGAAGATCCAATCAACCCCCGCCCTGAAAGATTTGGAGGGCTTTGACCCGAAAACACAGTATTCCACTGAGGGTAAGACTGGCGTTCGGCTGCTTTCCAAAGGTGCTGCTACACAGCGGCAAATGGGTGAGATTTCCAACCTTATCACGGACATGACCCTTAAGGGGGCTCCTGAGAGCGAGATTGCCAGAGCTGTCAAACACAGCATGGTGGTCATCGATGCGGCCAAGCACAAGCTGGATTACCGGCAGTCTGAAAAAGATAACGGTATCGCCGAGCTTCGTAAACGTTACCAGGGGTATACCGATGAAGAGGGAAAAGAGAGGGGCGGTGCCTCTACTCTGCTGTCCCGTCGGAAACAGACTGTCGATGTCCCTGAGCGTCAGGGCAGCGGCGTTATTGATCCCACCACCGGCAAAGTGGTCTATAAGGAGTCCGGTAGGACCTATGTTGACCCGAAAGCCGGGAAGACCGTTCTTGCCACTACAAAGGTCAGCCGCATTGAGGTCCTGGACGATGTTCGTAAACTGTCCTCTGGCACTCTTCAGGAAGAGGCCTATGCAGAGCACGCTAACCGTATGAAAGCCCTGGCCAATCAGGCAAGGCTTGAATATAAAGCGACGCCTACGCTGAAGCGTTCGGCCAGTGCTGCAAAAGCCTTTGAGCCTGAAGTAACCAGGCTTATGTCCGCTCTCCGTGTGGCTCAGTTGAACGCCCCTCGTGAGCGTGAGGCCCAGCGCATTGCCAATGCCCGTGTCAAGGCCAAAGTGCAGGACAACAACATCACTGACAAAGACGAAATCTCTAAGATTCGTCGGGCTGCCATCAATGATGCAAGAGTTGCTACCGGTGCCAGCGGCAAACGGACTCGCATCACCATCAGCGATGGCGAATGGACAGCTATTCAAGCAGGCGCAATTTCTGATACAACGTTGAGCGAGATCCTTCGCTATGCGGAACCGAAGACTGTCAGGGAACGCGCTACCCCAAGAGCAACGACACAGTTGTCGCAAGCGCGTATCAATCGCATCAAGGCTTTGGCAAACTCTGGTCACACAAATGCTGAGATTGCTGAGGCTTTGGGAATTTCGAGTTCCGCTGTCTCGAAGTATTTGAATGAGTGAAAGGAAGTGAGAGCAAATGGCTCAATGTGCGCTGACTACGGTGGACAATCCGTATGACCCCTTTACACAGACCGAGGCCTGGTATCGCTTCGACGAGGACAAAGGTTATCACTCCTGCTCTTACTTGGCCCGCATCGCCCGCACTTCCGATCAGCTCTCCGATGCTGAGAATGAGCAGGAAATGGAACGCGCCATCGACGACATCGTCAAGTACGATCCCCTCGGCATCTACAAAAAAGTGAAAGCTGCTTCTGATTCGGGCATCGCTGTGACTACTTAGTGAGGACTGGCATCCACACTGAAGCTGTGAGCTGATTGTTTTGTGAACCACATCAAACAGTTCATAGCTTTAGCAACGCTTTGTGCTGCGGGTGCGGAGCATCTCAGCCCTCACGAAAGGTATAGGGGGGGGGTAGCGAAAAACACACCCCCTATGGCATCGCGGCGGTCCTTGAAAATTCCCCGGGGGATATTTTTGGAAAACAGTTTCATCCGGGGCAGCGTTTGAACGAGCTCACAAGGCCTATATTTTCCTGTCGGGACCTTTCGTCACCTCCACGAAGGTTCTCCTTTCTGCCCGACCGGTTTAACGGCTTATGTGGGCTCCTTCAAACGCTGCCCCAACTACTGCAATACTCACCAAAACGCAACAGCAATCGTCATCAATCTTAGCGAGAGGAGGCGGTGAGGATGGCTAAAGCTGTGGGAAAGAGACGCGCGGCTTCGACGCCCGAGGCCAGAGAGCAGCAGCTAATAGCTTTGGCAGTCGACCTTGCCGAAAAGCAGCTCATTGAAGGGACAGCTTCCTCTCAGGTCATCTCGCATTTTCTCAAACTCGGCTCGATACGGGCTCAAATCGAAAAGGAATTGCTTGAAAAGCAGCGAGACCTTGCGGCCGCCAAGGCGGAGTCTATCAAGTCCGGTGCGCGAATGGAAGAACTGTACCTCAATGCCGTAAATGCTATGAAGAGCTACAGCGGACAAGAGGAGGAACCAGATGAAGAGTATTAAATGCTACTCCGAACTGATTCTGCTTCCGACGTTCGAGGAGCGGTTTCAATATTTGCGCCTCGACGGAATTGTCGGTCAGGAGACCTTTGGGTTTGACCGGTATATGAACCAATACTTCTATCGCTCCAAAGAGTGGAGGCGGGTGAGGGATATTGTCATCGCCAGAGATGCCGGATGCGATTTAGGCGTTCCTGGGCATGAGATATTTGCCAGGGTACTGATCCATCACATGAACCCGATCAGGCCAGAGGACATCCGGAGCCGAAGCGATATTTTACTCAATCCGGAGTATCTTATCACCACCGTTCACGAAACTCACCAGGCAATTCACTATGGCAACGAAAGTCTTCTGATTACAGCTCCCATCGAGAGAGTAAGAAACGATACCTGTCCCTGGAAACATTGAATGAAGGAGGAAGACCACCATGCAAAACAATCCCCAGCACCGAACGACCCGCCCCGATGTGAAAGAGGCGGCGCCTAAGCAGCCTGTTCCGGATAAGCCGTATATCGGCATCGTTACCGACTGTCTGAGGCTCAACGTTCGCCAGGAGCCTGACGAGAACGCCAAGGTCGTGGCCGTCATCGACTGCCTGTCTCAGGTGGACGTTGACCTGGATGGCTCCACCAAGGACTTCTGCAAAGTCCGCACCCCCGATGGCATCGAGGGCTTCTGCATGAAGAAGTACATCCAACTCCGGCGTTAGGAGGGAACCTATGGAGACTACCGAAAGCATCCTGACGTCAGTTAAGAAACTGTTGGGCATCGATGAGAGTTATACTCATTTCGATCCGGACCTCATCATGCACATCAATTCTGTGTTCTCAATTTTGGCACAGATTGGCGTCGGGCCGCCCAACGGTTTCTCCATCACCGGCGAAAGCGAAACGTGGTCTGATTTCATCGGGCAGAACGCTAATCGCTTTTCATTGGTAAAATCCTACATGCATCTCAAGGTAAAACTGCTATTTGACCCGCCTCTCAGCTCCGCAGCCATTGAGTCAATCAATCGGCAGATCAGCGAGTTCGAGTGGCGGCTTTCTGTTGCGGCGGACCCTGCGGATGACAACCGTGGAAAGGAGAAAACTCGAAATGGATGAACTTCAGCATCATGGCATCAAAGGCCAAAAGTGGGGAGTTCGTCGTTTTCAGAATGCAGACGGCAGCCTGACCACCGCCGGAAAACAGCGAGCGTCTGAGACGAAGAAACGAACGGATGCCAAAAACCGCGGAACCTTGACCAATGCCCAGCTCAAGCAGAAGATCGAAAGGCTCCAGTTGGAAAAGCAACTCAGAGAACTTACAAACCAGGAGGTCAATTCTGGCCGCGTCTATGCCCAAAAAATTCTGAAAGACGTGGGGAGTAAAGTGCTGACTACTGCTGCCAGCGGAGCCCTTTTGTATGCTGGAAAAGCAGCCATCACGAAGTCGTTCAGCCCGCAAGAATTTGCAAACGCCATCTTTAACGGCGGACCCAAAAAGAAGTAGGTGAGCCGATGGCCTTATCAAACACTGCTGTTCCCAAATACTATGGTCAATTCCGAGAAAAGGTGATTCGAGGCGAGATTCCGGTATGCAAGGAAGTCTCAATGGAGATGAACCGAATCGATGACCTCATTGCCAATCCTGGAATTTACTACGACGACAAGGCGGTTGAGGGCTGGATCAAATACTGCGAGGCTGAACTTACTCTAACAGACGGTTCGGATCTTTGCCTCTTGGATAGTTTTAAGCTCTGGGGAGAGCAAGTGTTTGGTTGGTATTACTTCGTTGAACGCTCTGTTTACGAACCTAATGTTGGCGGACACGGGGGGCACTACGTTACAAAAACAATCAAGAAACGACTTATCAATAAGCAGTATTTGATTGTTGGTCGTGGTGCTGCGAAATCGCTCTACGATTCATGCATTCAATCGTTTTTCCAGAACATTGATACATCCACGACTGACCAAATCGTTACAGCTCCCACGGTTCGTCAATCCGAAGAGGTCTTGACACCGATCAAAACCGCAATAACCAGAGCGCGTGGCCCTTTGTTCCAGTTTCTCACAGAAGGGTCACTCCAGAACACCACTGGCTCTAAGGCCAACCGCGTAAAACTTGCCTCGACCAAAAAAGGCATTGAGAATTTCATCACAGGGTCTATCATACGGATCATTCCTATGTCGATTGACAAGCTCCAAAGTCTTCGCTGTAAAATTGCAACAGTCGATGAATGGCTCTCCGGCGACATTCGCGAAGACCCTATTGGCGCCATAGAGCAAGGAGCTTCTAAGAATGATGATTGGCTGATTACCGCCACGAGTTCCGAGGGTACTGTCCGGAATGGAGCGGGAGACACCATCAAAATGGAGCTCATGGACATCCTTAAGGGAAATTACATCAATCCACATGTGTCTATCTGGTGGTATAAGCTGGATTCGGTTGATGAGGTTGCCTATCCCGAGATGTGGATGAAAGCAAATCCCAATATCGGAAAAACAGTCACTTACGAAACATACCAGTTGGATGTCGATAGAGCCGAGAAAGCTCCTGCTGCTCGAAACGATATTTTAGCAAAGCGGTTTGGGCTCCCGATGGAGGGCTATACCTATTACTTCACTTATGAAGAAACGCTCCCCCATCCATATCGGAGTTTTTGGCAGTTGCCTTGCGCTCTTGGTGGTGACTTATCTCAAGGCGATGACTTTTGCTCTTTTACATTCTTATTCCCGTTACGAAATGGGTGTTTTGGAGTAAAAACTCGGAACTATATTTCTTCGCGAACGCTAAATAAACTTCCGGCGGCCATGCGGATCAAGTACGAGCAGTTCATGAACGAAGGAAGCCTGATTGTTCTTGAGGGGACGATTCTTGACATGATGCAAGTCTATGAGGACCTGGATAATCACATTGTTCAATGCGGTTATGATGTCCGGTGTTTTGGATACGACCCCTACAATGCCAAGGAGTTCGTTGAGCGCTGGGCCGCCGAGAATGGGCCATATGGTATTGAAAAGGTCATTCAGGGCGCAAAGACGGAGTCAGTACCTCTTGGCGAACTGAAGAAGTTGGCCGAAGACAGACTGCTCATTTTTGATGAAGAGCTTATGACTTATGCCATGGGAAACTGTATCGCTATGGAAGACACCAACGGGAACCGAAAGCTGCTGAAAAAGCGGTATGAGCAGAAGATCGATGCTGTTGCGGCCATGATGGACGCCTACATCGCCTATAAGCACAATCCCGAAGCATTCGAGTAATTTTACGGACTCGCGGGCCTATTGGTCTGCGGGATTTTTTATGTCATGAAGGAGGTGATGAGTTCCGAATGGAAATGACGCTTGGTTCCAGGCTTCGGCACGCATGGAACACATTTCTCAGCCGCGATCCGCTCAGCTACCGCTATTCCTTTGGTCCCAGCTACGCCTATCGTCCGGACCGGCCTATTTTCAGTCGGGGGAACGAACGCTCCATTGTGACCTCGGTTTATAACCGCATCGCTTTGGATGTGTCTTCTATGACGATCCAGCATGTCCGGCTGGACGAGAACGACCGGTTCAAGGAAGTCATTGAGAGCGGTTTGAACAACTGTTTGAATTTGGAGGCGAATATCGACCAGACAGGCCGGGCATTCGTTCAGGACATTGTCATGTCCATGCTGGATGAGGGCTGTGTTGCCATCGTCCCTGTGGACACGACGTTCAATCCAAAGGAGACAGGCTCCTTTGACATCTCCACGATGCGGACCGGAAAGATCTTTGAGTGGTATCCGCAACATGTAAAAGTTCGGGTCTACAACGACCGCAAGGGGGAGAAAGAGGACATTCTGGTGCCCAAAAGCACCGTGGCCATCGTGGAAAATCCTTTCTACTCGGTCATGAATGAGCCCAACTCCACTATGCAGCGTTTGATTCGTAAGCTCAACCTGCTGGACGCAATCGATGAGCAGAGCGGTTCCGGAAAGCTCAACCTTATCATTCAGCTTCCTTACGTCATTAAGACAGCAGCGAGGCGTCAACAGGCGGAAGAACGCCGTAAAGATATCGAGGAACAGTTGTCCGGTTCCAAATATGGTGTTGCGTACACCGATGGAACGGAGCATGTGGTTCAGCTAAATCGACCAGTCGACAACAATCTTATGAGCCAGATCGAATACCTGACGAGTATGCTTTACAGCCAGTTAGGATTGACTCAGGGCATCATGGACGGTTCCGCCGACGAAAAGACGATGCAGAACTACTACACCAGGACGATTGAACCCATTCTCTCCGCTATCGTTGACGAGATGAAAAGGAAATTCCTCACCAAAACCGCTCGGTCACAGAAGCAGTCCATTCTGTTCTTCAGAGATCCGTTCAAGCTGGTGCCCGTGGGTGAGATTGCTGAGATCTCCGACAAGATGACTCGTAACGAGATCATGACCTCGAACGAGATCAGGCAGAAGATCGGCATGAAACCCTCGACTGACCCGAAAGCGGACGAGCTCCGGAACAGTAACCTGAGCGCACCGGCCGAGAACACACCCCAATCGCAACCCACTACAACACCAAAGGAGGACAATGTTCAAAATGGAACTGAAGTATGACTTTAGTGGCTGGGCAACCCGAAACGATCTTGTCTGCGCCGACGGACGCCCGATTCGCCGCGACGCTTTCAAGCACTGCGACGGGATGTCGGTTCCCATCGTGTGGAACCACCAGCACAATGACCCCGCCAATATTCTGGGCCACGCCATTCTGGAGAACCGCCAGGACGGTGTGTACGCCTATGGTTTCTTCAATGACACTGACAGCGGTAAGGCTGCCAAGCAGTTGGTACAGCATGGCGACGTGCAGGCGCTGTCTATCTACGCCAACGGCCTGAAGCAGCAGTCCAACGGCCGTGGCAAGGATGTCATTCACGGTGACATCCGCGAGCTCAGCCTGGTCGTCGCCGGAGCCAACCCCGGAGCGTTCATCGACTTCGTGGATTTGGCCCACGGCGAGGGCGCCGAGCAGGAGGTCATCATCGGGACTGGTGAGCCTATCGCTCTTTGCCACTCCGAGGAAGGCGGCCAGGAGCCGGCATCCGCCCCTCCCAAAGCTGACCCCAAGCCCGACGGCAAAAACGATGAGACCATCGAGGACGTGTGGAACAGCCTCACGGACAAGCAAAAGCTGGCGATGGGGGTTATGCTCAAGCAGGCCGCCGAGGGAGGCGGACAGTCTGGCGACCCTGATCCCGACCCCAACGCGGCCACCGAGACGGAGACGTCCGTCACCCTGACCGCCGGGCTGAACGAGGCGGGCACCATCTACTGGGCGGTCAGCGCCATCACCGACGGCTCCGTGGGCGAGGAGGATTTGATCAAGCCCCCGTCCTATGGCAATATTGCGGTGCGCAACGGCACCGTCTCGGTCGCCAAGGGCAACGAAGAAGTTGTCTCCAAGATCAGCGGCCTGACGCCCGGCGGCTCGTACTATCTGTCCGCCATATTGGTGGATGCCAGAGGTCACCGCAGCCCAGTAAAGGTAATCTCCTTTACTACACCTGACAACACTACTCCCGCCTTCTGCACTGGCTATCCCCGGATGTCCAAGGTCTCCCGGACGGACAGCGTGGTTGTGGTCATGCCCAACAAGGACTGCAAGCTCTATTACGCCCTCCTGCCCGCCGGGGCCCAGCAGCCCACGGAGGAGGAGTTCCGCAATGCCAGCGTCTCCGGCGCTCTGGGATACGGCGTCATGGACGTCACCAAGAACGTGGAGGCCATCTTCGGCGTCAACGACGTGACGCTGGAGGAGCAGACCACCTATGACCTCTACCTCTGGCTGGTGGACGCCGACGGCATGAATAAGGGCGCGATTACCAAGCTGAGCTTTACCACCTCCGACGAGACGCCGCCCTATTTTACCATGGCTCCCACCGTCAACAAGGTGGCCAACAACAGCGTGGGGCTGACCTTCGGCCTCAGCGAGCCGGGCACGGTCTACTGGGCCGTGGTCGAGGAGGGCACCGACTATCCCAAGCCCCGCCCCGGTATGGATCAGAGCAGCGTGGA
>OFFR01000773.1_pt1 | contig 17079 bp, 13 predicted proteins | sample 1521421 | NCBI WGS metagenome assembly OFFR01 (sample SAMEA3504087, study PRJEB24116) | mouse gut metagenome | biome: mouse gut; feature: mouse-associated habitat; material: faeces | place: Denmark | collected 2011 | reverse complement strand
GTCTGCAGGCAGCCACTTGGCTCGTTGCTCGCGGGAATAAATGGGGAACCGGGGCATGGAAGAGAAGGGAGGGAACTTAATTATGCATTGGCTTACTGGATATGAATTGAGGAAGACATGGGGCAGGAAAAGTTTCCTGGCATCCCTCTGTCTGCTTTTTTTCCTGAATCTGTTTTTGTTATGGTATCACAATCTGCCCGGGGAGGGAAAACCGGGACTGGCCGCATACAAAAGATTTCAGGAAAAAATAAATGGTATGACAGAGACGGAAAAAGAAAATTACGTTTCAAACCTGAAAGAGACAATGGACGGTGTGGGCTTTGTGGAGGAAGTCCTGATGATGCGGAACATGTCGGATGAGATGGGAGACATTCTGGCGCAGCAGCTCCTGGGAGAAAATCCCGGACTTTTTGAAGCCTGGTATGAGAAATACCAGAGCGGGGAGTATCTGCAGCTGACGGATTCCTTACGGCAGGAAGCGCTTTTGGTGAGCGAACTCCATGCCCAGTGGGAAAAAAGTGCCGGGTACGGGGAATATCTCGAAGCCGTGCAGGAGACGGAAGACACCCTGGGCAGTATCGGCATATTCCGGAAGACGGAAGAGAATTCTTTTTCCACGGAAAATATCCGGAAAAGCGCCGCGGATTATGCCGGCCTGACGGCAGACGGCATTTCCTGGATGCCGGATAAAGCGGTGACCGGCTCCATGGAAAACTTATGGACGGATATTCTTCTGGTGCTGTCGGTTTTCTTTTTTGTGGGGAGCCTGATTCTGGAAGAGAAGGAAAAAAGCCTGTTTTACATCACGAGAAGTACAAAATTTGGAATCTTCCGGAGCATTTGCGCAAAAATTCTGGCGCTTTTGTTTCACTGTATGGCGGCAGCCGTTCTTCTGTACGGCTCCAATCTGCTCTATTTCGGAAGTGCAGTGGGATATGGGGACCTGAATGCAAAGCTGCAGTCACTGGCGGCTTACAGGGACAGCACCTTGTCCGTCAGCATCCTGGAATATATCGGGATATCGGTGGCCACAAAGGCTGTGGTACTGTTCGGATTTGGGACACTTCTGACGGCACTGTGTATTTTGGCGGATACGGTTTATCTGCCTTACCTGGCGGGAGGCATGCTGTGGGGACTGAGTTTTCTGTTATATACTGTCATCCCGGCTGCCGCAAAGAAGAGTCTGTTTAAGTATCTGAACTTTGCGGGAATGATGAAGACGGAAAATCTTTACGGATCATACCTGAATTTCAATATTATGGAAAAAGCGGTTTCCCGGACGGAAATAGTCTGGATTACGATTATGATTGTGGTGTCTGCGGGGATTTTGGCCAGTATGTTTTTATTTGCCAGGGGAAACAGCTTTGTGCTCAGGGAAAGACGCCGGGGCATTTCCCTATGGTTCAGACCGGGCATCAGTGTCACCGGACAAGAAGGATATAAAATTCTGATTGCCAACAGGGCGATGGTGATTCTGTTGTTTTTCGGCCTTCTGCTGGGCTACCGGGAATGGGAGCAGAAATACAGTCTTACCTCCGGGGAGGAGTATTATCAGAGTATGATGCGCCAACTGGCAGGGGAGCTGACAGAGGAAAAAAGAGAACTGGTTTTAAAGGAGCAGGCGCGTTACCAGGAAGCATTTGAGGAGATAGAAAAAATTGACCGGATGGTTTCTTCCGGGGAGCTTACGGAGAGAATGGGAGAGGAGCTGAAGGCCGAATGGTATGCGGTGACAGCTTTTTATCCCTATTATTCCCGGGTATGGCAGCAATACCAGGGAATCTGCGAAAACGGCGGCTGTTTTATATACGACACCGGCTATCTGTACCTGCTGGGGACAGGGGAAGATGATTTCCTGATTCCGTTTCTGCTGCTGAACTGCTGCATGGTCTTAGCGTTTGGAAATGCGGTTTCCATGGAGGATGAAAATGGTTCCTGGAACCTGATCGGAGCCACCCGGACAGGAAAAGGGAAAATTTTGCGGCGAAAGGCTTTTGTCTGCGCGGCATCGGCAGGAGTGATGGTCCTGGTTTTCTTTGCCGGCAGAATGGCCGGTATCGCCAGGGTGTTTCCCATGGGCGGTCTGTGGTATTCGGTCAGAAATATTCCCCGGTGGGGACAGTTTGCGTTTCCGCTGCCGGTGATTGTGTTTCTACTGTTGGTTGTGATATCCCAGGCACTGGTCCTGGTGCTGGCTGCGCTGGTGGTTTTCGGACTTTCCTGGTGGCGCAGGAATCCGGTGCAGGCCTATCTGTTTGCCGCGGCCTTTCTGGTGGTGCCACTGGTTTTAGCGCTTCTGGGATTTTCCTGGGCGGGCAGATTTTCCCTCTATCCGTTTTTTTCCTGGACCGCATCCGGGATGTGAAGGAGTGGTCCGCGTCCTTCATCCGGCGCAAATTTTCCATAAACCGTGATGTATATCTGACAGAAAGCATTACAGGCACATTATAAATTCCTTTCATTTATATCCCGGGAAATCCCCCAAAAAATACTTGATGACAATTGGCATCAAAGGTGATATAATTGTGAAATCGCCGGCAGGGGATGTGCCGGTGAAGAATTTGGGATAAGTGAGGTTTTGCTCTATGGCTGCTTCCGGTGGAAGGAAAACATCCTCTTCCAGTAAGTCTGTAAATAAAAAAACGACCAAAAGCAACAGTAAAGGAAGGACATCCGCTCAGAAGAGAAAGGCAGAGCTGGAGCGTGCTGCCCAGGACAGCGCCCTGTTTCACGAAATAGGGCTGATTGTGCTGTTTGCGGCCATGGTCTTTTTGTTTTGCTGTAATTTCGGCCTGATCGGCCCTGCGGGAGACATGGTCAGCGGGGTATTGTTCGGCCTGTTCGGTCTGATGGCATATGCAGTTCCGGTATTATTGTTTCTTGCGGCAGCATTCTGGTTTGCCAACGAAGGGAACCCCAGCGCTATGAGGAAGCTTGTGGCGGGTGTGGTTCTTTTTGTGATGCTGGGGATTCTCTGTGACCTGGTCACAAAGGGAGCCAATAGCATGGAAGAATACCAGGTCCGGCTGCTTTATGAAAGCTGCAGGGACACCAAATCCGGCGGGGGGATACTGGCCGGGAGCATCAGCTTTTTTCTGCAGGGATATCTGGAAACCATAGGAACGGTGCTGGTGGTGGTTCTGGGCAGTGTGGTGAGCCTGATTCTCCTGACAGAAAAGTCTCTTTTAAGCAGTGTGAAACGGGGCGGCAGCCGTGTGAGGGAGATTTCCAGGGAAGACGCGCAAAGACGCAGGGAAATGCTGGAAATCCGCCGTCAGGAGCAGGAGGAAAATGCCAGAATCCGGAAGGAACAGAACCAGCAGCGCCGCCAGGCCCAGGAGGAACAGCGCGCGAAAAAAGCCCAGGAGCGCAGACTCAGGGCAGAAGAGAAAGAAAACGAAAAAATATTACGTATGGAAAGAAAAGTGTCCGGTGTGATGCTGGATACGGCGCTGACAAAGCCGGGGGATGGTTCGGGCCATCAGGATGATATCCATGAGATCATTCTGCCGGAGGAAGAGTTTGACACGGAGCAGCCCCTGACCTGTACGGCGGAACCCGTCACGGAAGAGGCGGCACAGACACAGGAAACGCCGGAATTTGACTTTGAGAAAATACAGATCCGTGGTGTGCACCAGGTGAATATAAACGATGGCAGGGAAGAGAAATGGCAGACGGAGGACCGGGCGCTGGAGCCCTGGGATCCGTCCGCGGACAGTGCCGCGGAGGAAGAAAATCCGGTGGAGGAAAGTACACCGGGAGGGGATTTTTTCTGGAACGGAGACGAAGATCCTGCGAAAGAGGAGCTTTTATTTGCCCGGGAAGTATCGGAGCCAGTCCCCGTTTCTTCCGTCACAGTGCCGGAAGAAACGGTGCGGGATGGTGGATATGAGGATCCAGTAACGGAAAGCGCCGCCCCGCCGGCCGGGGAGGTGACTCCGGAAGAGGAAGAGACAGACGGCGGGGAAGTCCCGCAGAATATACCGGACAGGGCAGATTCCCGCCCCAGGGCCGTTTTGCCCCGGGAAAACGGGGGCCAGTCCGGAAATGTTTCCGGCAGTCCCGGGGGCCGGAAACCCCAGGAGACAGATTCCCGGAAACCGGTGTCCAATGTACCGAAAAAATACATGTTTCCTCCCATATCCCTGCTGGAGAAAGGTGCCGCAGTCACCGGGGATTCCGCCCGTGAACTGAAGGAGACGGCAATGCGCCTTCAGCAGACCTTAAATACTTTCGGGGTGAAAGTGACCATAACAAACATCAGCCAGGGGCCCAGTGTGACCCGGTATGAACTGCAGCCGGAGCAGGGCGTGAAGGTTTCCAAAATTGTGGGACTTTCGGATGATATCAAACTGAACCTGGCGGCCATGGATATCCGTATCGAGGCGCCGATTCCCGGCAAGGCGGCTATCGGCATAGAGGTTCCCAACAAGGAAAACATGCCTGTGGCCCTGCGGGATTTGCTGGAGACGAAAGAATTCAGGGAATTTCCCTCCGACATTGCCTTTGGGGTGGGGAAGGATATCGCGGGCCAGACGGTAGTGGCAGATATCGCGAAAATGCCCCACATGCTCATTGCAGGAGCCACGGGATCCGGCAAATCTGTCTGTATCAACACCCTGATCATGAGCATTTTGTATAAGGCCCATCCGGATGACGTCAAGATGATCATGGTGGACCCGAAGGTAGTGGAACTGAGTATTTACAACGGAATTCCCCATCTGCTGATCCCTGTGGTGACGGATCCCAAGAAGGCATCCGCAGCCCTTCACTGGGGTGTCACAGAGATGGACGACCGCTATCGGAAATTTGCGGAATGCGGCGTGAGGAACCTGAAAGAATACAATAAAAAAGCGGAAGCCAGAAGGAGCAGGGGAGAGGCGGACGCGCCTGCCAGACTTCCGCAGATTGTCATCATTGTGGACGAACTTGCGGACCTGATGATGGTCTGCCCCGGGGAGGTGGAGGCGCATATCTGCCGTCTGGCCCAGCTGGCCAGGGCATGCGGAATCCATCTGGTCATTGCGACCCAGCGGCCCAGCGTGGACGTGATCACCGGCCTGATCAAGGCCAATATGCCCAGCCGGGTGGCATTTTCCGTGTCCAGCAGTGTGGATTCCAGGACGATTCTGGATATGGTGGGCGCAGAAAAGCTGCTGGGAAAAGGAGATATGCTGTTTTTCCCCCAGGGATATTCCAAGCCGGCCCGTGTCCAGGGCGCCTTTGTATCCGACGAAGAAGTCTCTGCCGTGGTTGATTTCCTGAAAAACCAGGTGCTTGGCAATACATATACAGCGGATATTGAACAAAAGATCGCAAGTATGGAAAGCAGTTCCGGGGGCGGGGAGAAATCTTCCGGCGGCAGTGATGTGGATGAATTGTTTGAGAAAGCGGGACGCCTTATCATCGATAAGGACAAGGCGTCCATTGGCATGCTGCAGAGAGCGCTTCAGATCGGCTTCAACAGGGCAGCCAGGATTATGGACCAGCTGTGTCAGTACGGCGTGGTGGGAGAGGAGGAAGGAACAAAACCCAGGAAAATATTGATGAGTCCGGAACAGTTTGAGCATTTGATGGAAGAGGTGGCGTAGACGGTGTTTGTTTGTGCCGGTATGTGCGGAAGCTTTAGACAGGAGAAAAAGAATGAAGACAGATATCATGATAGCACAGGAAGCTGTGATGGAGCCCGTTGCCAGGGTGGCGGAAAAACTGGGCATCCCGGAGGAAGGACTGGAATTATATGGAAAATATAAGGCGAAACTTTCAGAGGAATTCCTTGACAGCATCAAGGACAGAAAAGACGGGAAGCTGATTCTTGTGACGGCAATCAATCCCACACCGGCAGGAGAGGGTAAGACCACCACCAGCGTGGGACTGGGACAGGCTTTCGGCAGGCTGGGAAAAAAGGCTGTGATTGCCCTGCGGGAGCCTTCCCTGGGACCGTGCTTCGGCATCAAGGGGGGAGCCGCGGGAGGCGGATATTCCCAGGTAGTGCCCATGGAAGAACTGAATCTCCATTTTACAGGAGATTTTCACGCAATTACGTCTGCCAATAATCTGCTGGCCGCCATTCTGGACAATCATATTCAACAGGGCAATGAACTGCAGATTGACACAAGGCAGGTTGTCTGGAAGCGCTGCATGGATATGAATGACCGGTCACTGAGGAACATTGTGGTGGGCCTGGGAAATAAAACGGATGGTTTCGTGAGGGAAGATCACTTTGTGATTACGGTGGCAAGCGAGATCATGGCGATTCTCTGTCTGGCTGAGGATATGAAAGATCTGAAGGAGCGTCTGGCCAGGATCATTGTGGCCTACAACTACGCGGGGGAACCGGTGACCGCAGGTGAACTGCAGGCTGTGGGTGCCATGGCTGCCCTTCTGAAGGATGCCATGAAACCGAATCTGATTCAGACACTGGAGCATACGCCTGCTCTGGTACACGGAGGACCGTTTGCCAATATTGCCCATGGCTGCAATTCTGTCAGGGCCACCAGGGCTGCCTTGAAAATGGCGGATTACTGTATTACGGAGGCCGGTTTCGGCGCCGACCTGGGAGCCGAGAAATTCTTTGACATCAAGTGCCGTAAGGCCGGATTTTGCCCGGATGCAGTGGTACTGGTTGCAACAATCCGCGCTTTGAAGTATAATGGTGGTGTAGCCAAGGCCGATCTGGGCAGCGAAAACCTGGAAGCCCTGGAAAAAGGAATTGTAAATCTGGAAAAACATATCGAAAATTTACAGAAATATCATGTGCCGGTGGTAGTGACCCTGAATTCCTTTGTCACGGATACCGGAGCGGAGATTGATTTTGTGCGTCGGTTCTGCGAGAACAGACAATGTTCCTTTGCGCTGTCCCAGGTATGGGAAAAAGGCGGGGAAGGGGGTCTGGAGCTGGCAGGAAAGGTACTGGAGCTCCTGGAGGAAGCGGAAAGAAAAGAGACTTGCGAATTCAGGCTGCTGTACGAGGATTCCCTTTCCCTGGAAGATAAAATCCGCACCGTGGCCACGGAAATTTACGGGGCAGGAACCGTCACATTTTCCGCGGCTGCCAGGAGACAGCTGAAGAAACTGTCGGAACTGGGATTCAGTACCCTGCCGGTTTGCATGGCCAAGAACCAGTATTCTCTTTCGGATGACCCGAAGCGTCTGGGAAGACCCCAAAACTTCGAACTGACGGTCAGGGATGTATATGTTTCAGCCGGTGCAGGATTTGTAGTGGTTCTCACCGGAGATGTGGTGACAATGCCGGGATTGTCCAAAAAACCCTCAGCTTATGGAATTGACGTGAATGATGACGGAGTGATTACCGGTTTGTTTTAAAATAGAGGTAATGCGGAAATGAAATGTCCTAATTGCGGAGAGGGAATGCCGGAAGGGGCTTTATATTGTGAGTGCTGCGGGGAAGATATCCACATTGTGCCCGATTTTGAGCCTGAACTGGAGCGAAACATGGAGCAGACCATCAGCGGTATTCTGGAGGAACTGCACGAGGAGATGCCCGGCAGTCAGGAAAATGTATGGGATGAATGGGAAGAAGAGCTGCCGCAGAATGAGGACGGATTTGAATATGAGGAACCCCGGCGCAGGAAAAGAATCTGGCCGAAAGTGCTGCTTGTGCTGGGGATTCTGACACTGCTTGGGGCAGGGAGCACGGCATGGTATCTGTACTGTTACCAGTCAGAGGAATATCAGGTGAACAAAGCCCTTCAGTATGTGGGCCAGGGAAGATATGACGAGGCCATCGCCTGCTATAACCGGGCGCTGGAGCTTGAGGGAGACAATGTGGAGCTGGTCTTCAACCTGGCGGAGGTTTACCTTCTGAAAAATAATAAGGTGGAGTATGAATATCTTCTCCGGGAGATTGTGAAAAACGAAAATGCCACCACAGAACAGCTGGACGCCGCATATGGGAAGCTGATCGCCATCTATCGTGACAGGGGAGATTATCAGACCATCAATACCCTGCTGCTGGCCAGTGACAACGAATCCCTGCTGAACAATTACCAGAGCTATATTGCCAGAGTGCCGGAATTCAGTGTCAATGAAGGATATTATACCAGTATCCAGCCCCTGAAACTGTCGGCCGCCGGTACTGGCAAAATTTATTATACCACAGACGGGACACAACCCACGGAAGCCAGTACCCAGTATACCGCGCCCATCATACTGGAAAACGGGGATTATGTTATCACGGCGTATTTTGTAAATGACAGGGGAATCGCCAGTGAAGTGGTGTCAAAAGAATATCATATTGAAAATAAGGAAATCCCGCCGCCGGAGATTAATGCACTGAGCGGAGACTATTATTTCCCCATGAATATCGAGGTGGCGGATGACGAAGGGGAAGTGTATTATACCACGGATGGAAGTGATCCCACATATGATTCCATTTTGTACACCGGTCCCATACCCATGCCGCTGGGCAGGTCAAATTATAAATTTGCCAGGATTGAGGGCGGTGTGACGGGAACTGTAGTGGAGAGGAACTATTATCTTGTGATGAATACGGACTACACGCCGGCCCAGGCGGTGGATTCCGTGATTGAATATTCCATGAATATCGGGAAGATATATGATGCGGAAGGACATTTTGACGAATCGGGGGATTCCTATCAGTATCAGTATTTATATGTGACAAATATCAACCGTGTGGATGACTTCTATGTGATTGTGGAAGTATACCGGACGGCAGATGGAAATCTGACCCGGACGGGGAATAATTTTGCGGTGAATGCCTATACGGGGAAGCTGCTGAAACTCCAGCGAGATGACAAGGGGCGCTTCGTCCTCAGTGACACAGAAGAAAATGAAAATTCCTGGGAAGAGGAATAGAGAGGTGGATTATGTATAAAATTGTAAAAAAATCAGAACTTACCACGAACATTTATCTCATGGATGTGGAGGCTGCAAGGGTGGCAAAATCCTGCCAGCCGGGGCAGTTTGTGATTGTCCGGACGGACGGGGAGGCCGAGAGGATTCCCCTTACCATATGCGATTATGACCGGGAAAAGGGCACAGTGACCATAGTGTTCCAGTGTGTGGGAGCTGCCACACAGATGATGGCGGATCTGAAGGAAGGGGATGCCTTCCACGATTTTGTGGGTCCTCTGGGATGTGCTTCCGAACTGGTGAAGGAAACCGCGGAAGAACTGAAGAAAAAGAAAATTCTCTTTGTGGCAGGCGGTGTGGGGGCAGCTCCGGTATATCCCCAGGTGAAGTGGCTTCATGAGAGAGGTGTGGGCGCGGACGTGATTGTGGGAAGCAAGACGAAAGACCTGCTGATTCTGGAGAAAGAGATGGAAGCTGTGGCCGGGAATCTTTACATAACCACAGACGACGGTTCCTACGGCAGGAGCGGCATGGTGACCCAGACCCTGAAAGATCTGGTGGCAGAGGGAAAACAGTATGATGTGTGTATTGCCATCGGCCCCATGATCATGATGAAATTTGTATGTCTTCTGACAAAGGAACTGAATATTCCGACAGTTGTGAGCCTGAACCCCATCATGGTGGATGGCACCGGCATGTGCGGAGCCTGCCGTGTAACCGTGGATGGAAAGGTGAAATTTGCCTGCGTGGATGGGCCTGAATTTGACGGTCATAAGGTGAATTTTGACGAGGCCATGAGACGCCAGCTTCTGTACAAGACAGAGGAGGGCAGGGCGATGCTGAAACTGCAGGAAGGCGCTACACATCACGGCGGCTGCGGAAACTGCGGGGCGTAAGGGATGATGGCTGTGGCGAGGATGCGCGGATAACGGGAGCCGGGGCAGAAAAAGAGGATAAGCCGGCCTGGCAGAGAATAAATGGAGGATGGAGAATCAATGGACGTATTGACGAGAATTCCCGTGAGGGAGCAGGATGCAAAAGAACGTGCCGCCAATTTTGAGGAAGTATGTTTGGGATATAACAAAGAGGAAGCACAGGCAGAGGCCGCAAGATGTATCAACTGCAAGAATGCGCAGTGTGTCAGGGGATGCCCGGTGGCCATCGACATTCCTGGTTTTATTGAGAAGGTGAAAGAGGGACAGATCGAGGAGGCATACCAGGTGATCAGTGAGGCCAGCGCACTTCCGGCAGTGTGTGGACGTGTGTGTCCCCAGGAGACCCAGTGTGAGGGAAAATGTATCCGGGGTATCAAGGGGGATCCGGTTTCCATTGGAAAACTGGAGCGTTTTGTGGCGGACTGGGCCAGGGAAAACGGCATTAAGCCCCATGGTGCGGCGGAAAAAAAGGGCAAAAAGGTTGCCGTGATCGGCTCCGGCCCCGCAGGTCTGACTTGTGCGGGTGACCTGGCAAAGATGGGATACGAAGTGACCATTTTTGAGGCGCTGCATGAACCGGGCGGCGTGCTGGTTTACGGGATTCCGGAATTCCGTCTTCCCAAGAGCCGGGTAGTGGCAGAGGAAATTGAGAATGTAAAGGCCCTGGGCGTGAAAATAGAGACCAATGTGGTGGTGGGAAAATCCGTGACCATTGATGAACTGATTCAGGAAGAGGGTTTTGAGGCAGTGTTTATCGGTTCCGGCGCAGGTCTTCCGAAGTTCATGGGAATACCCGGGGAGAATTCCAACGGCGTATTTTCTGCCAATGAGTATCTGACCAGAAGTAATCTGATGAAAGCTTTTGATGCCGGTTCCAACACTCCTATCATGAAGAGCAGGAAAGTGGCCGTGGTAGGCGGCGGGAATGTGGCAATGGATGCGGCGAGGACCGCGCTGCGCCTGGGAGCGGAAGTGCATATTGTGTACCGCCGCAGCGAGGAAGAACTTCCTGCCAGAGTGGAGGAAGTGCATCATGCAAAGGAAGAAGGGATTATTTTTGATCTTTTGACAAATCCCACAGAAATTCTGGCTGATGAAAAGGGCTGGGTCAGGGGTATGAAATGCATCCGCATGGAGCTGGGTGAGCCGGATGCCTCCGGGCGCAGACGTCCGGTGGAAATTCCGGATTCGGAGTTTACCATGGAACTGGATACCGTGATCATGTCCCTGGGTACCTCTCCCAATCCGCTGATCTCCTCCACGACGGAAGGTCTGGAGACCAATAAATGGAAATGTATTGTGGCAGAAGAGGAAAACGGACAGACCAGTAAGGCGGGAGTCTATGCCGGGGGAGATGCCGTTACCGGTGCCGCCACGGTTATCCTTGCCATGGGCGCCGGAAAGGCAGCGGCGAAAGGAATAGACGAGTACTTGGGCGGGAAGTAAACCGGCATCCATGGCTGGCCATGGGTGCAAGCCCTCTCAAAGGGAGAGAGGGCTGAAAGGCGGCGGCGAAAGGAATAGACGAGTACTTGAGCGGGAAGTAAACCGGCATCCATGGCCTGCGTGCTTGTGCTTTAACGGGAAACCCCGCGTTTGTGGTTTGCCATGAATGCGGGGGATCTGATACAAATTGCTGTCTGCCGGAAAAATACATTCCCGGGGCGATACCGGTGGCAATATTCACTGCGGGAGACAAGAGGAAGGAGACTCATATGGTAAAACATATTGTATTATGGAATTTTGCGGAAGGACTTTCGGAAGAGGAGAAAACGGAAGCAGGAGAAAAGATGAAATCACTGCTGGAACCTATCAAAAAGCTGGTGCCTGGTGCGGTGGAAATCCAGGTCATAAGGAACCGTTTTTCTTCCAGTAACCGTGATATAGCGCTGGTCTCTACCTTTGAGACGCAGGATGCGCTGATGAATTACCAGAATTGTCCTGCACATGTGGAGGCAGGAAAGTATGTGAGGAGCGTTACTTGTAACAGAGCATGTCTGGATTATGAATTTGACTGTTAATCTTTGTGTATGATTTGTCGTTTATTCCCGCGTGCAACGAGCCAGGCGGCTGCTTTCAGACATTTGGCGACTGCCCGCGAGGGTAAAATACCAAAGTGTCCATTGGACGCTTTCTGCTCTGCAGCGCTGCAAGTTTGATGCCCCGTCGCTTGCAGCGGGGTTGTTGACAGCTGACATCGCCCAGGCGCTGGGGGTCTGAGCGAATCGGCAGGAGACGGGGAGGCGTACAGAAAAGCGGCCTGATATGCCCGGGTAAGCTATGCGGGGAGCCGGGAGTGGCCGGTAGATTTTGGCTGAAAGCAAGGACAGATTCGCCAGGCCGCGGAAGCGAGGGGGTGGGAGAAGTGGCACCGTGGGAGAGGAAAGAGGATACGGAGTGCAAAGAATTCGAGAAGCTGATTCCAGGATTCATCGGGAGGAAGCTGGACTTCCCCACCCTGAAGCGCTTCTATGAGCACTGGGAGCGGTGCGGGGAGTGCAGGGAGGAGCTTTCCATCCAGTTTTTGGTGGCGGAGGGCATGCAGCGCCTGGAGGACGGCAATGCTTTCGACCTGCAGAGCGAGCTGGGGCAGCGCCTGGAGGAAACCAGGCGGAAAATCAGCTACAATTCCGCGTTCCTCTATATCGGCTCTGCCCTGGAAATCGTGGCATCCGGATTTCTTGTGTGGATATTCGTTTGGATTTTGCTCTGACTATGCTATCAATGTCATAAACATCATTTTGTCAAAGGCGGTGGAACCATGGTAAAAGACAGGAAGCTAGTACTGATAGACGGACACAGCATTTTGCACAGGGCCTTTTACGGCGTGCCGGATCTGACCAATGCCAAAGGCCTGCACACCAATGCGGTGTACGGCTTTCTGAACATCATGTTCAGGATTCTGGAGGAGGAGAAGCCGGATTTCCTGGCGGTGGCCTTCGACTCCGGCGGTGTCACCACCGGGCCCATCACCGTCCCCTTTATCATGTCCCTGGGCCTGGGCATCGCCTCCACCCGGAGCGATAAAAACTCCGCCAGCGACAGCTTCGGCCTGATCTCCCTGTGCTCCATCGGGCCCATCCTCTGCGTGCTGCTGTTGGGCATCATCTACCGGCCGGAGCCGGCTTCCACTTCCATCAACACCGTCCCCACCATCTCCACCACCGCCCAGGCCGCCCAATACTTCTTCCACTCCTTCCCCGAGTATCTGGAGGAGGTGGCTATGGCCCTTTTCCCCATTGCCGGCCTGTTCCTGGTCTTCCAGACCACCACCCGCCGCTTTAAACGGGGCATGCTGCTGCGGATCGGCCTGGGCCTGCTGTATACCTACGCGGGGCTGGTCCTCTTCCTCTGCGGGGTCAACGTGGGCTTTATGCCCGCCGGCCAGCTCATCGGCGCCACCATCGCCAACGGGGTCAAGTGGCTGCTGGTGCCCATCGGTATGCTTATCGGCTACTACATTGTCAAAGCGGAGCCTGCGGTTTCGGTCCTCACCAAGCAGGTGGAGGAGATTTCCAACGGCTCCATCTCCCAGCGGGCCATGGGGCTGGCCATGTCCATCGGTGTGTGCGTCTCTGTGGGGCTGGCTATGATACGGGTGCTCACCGGGCTGAACATCTTTTGGCTGCTGATCCCCGGCTACGCCATCTCCCTGGGCCTCACCTTCCTGGTGCCCAGCATCTTTACCGGCATCGCCTTCGACTCCGGCGGCGTGGCCAGCGGGCCCATGACCGCCACCTTCCTGCTCCCCTTCGCCCAGGGGGCCTGCCACGCCCTGGGGGGCAACATGATGATCGACGCCTTCGGCATCGTGGCTATGGTGGCCATGACGCCCCTGGCCACCATCCAGATCATGGGTCTGTCCAGCGTGGTCCGGCACAAGCTGGCCCGCCGCCGCCTGCGCTCCCGTATGGAGCTGGTGGAGGACATGGTCCTCTATTTTGACTGAGAGGAGAGGAAGCAATGGAAGCAATGAAGGTAATCCTCTCCATTGTGGAGCGCGGCCAGGGCGCCGCTATGCTGAAGCTGTACCGCAAACGGCAGGTGCCCATCCACATCCAGTGCGCGGGCAAGGGCACGGCCACCTCGGAAATCATGGACATTCTGGGCCTGGGCTCCAGCGAGAAGGATGTGCTCCTCAGCTTTGCCGCCGCCTCCGCCGCCAAAAAGCTGCTCCACGACCTGGACAACGAGCTCCGGGGCCACACCGGCGGGGCCGGGATTGTGGTATCCATCCCCGTGTCTGGGCTGAACAGCCTGGTGGCCAATCTGGCCGCCTACCACGCAGAGAGTTTGAAGGAAAAAGAGGAGGGCAATGATATGGAACGCTCTGAAAACAGCCTGATTTTGGTGGTGTGTGCCCGGGGCTGCACCGACGACGTGATGACCACCGCCAAGGCCCACGGGGCCCGGGGGGGCACTGTCATCAAGGGGCGGCTGTCCGGCCGAAAGGAGCTGGAACAGGCCTATGAGGTGGAGCTGAAGGCCGAGCGGGAGATCGTGGCCATCGTGGTGCCCACCGGCCTGCGCGGCCCCATTATGGAGGCCATCAACGCCGAGCACGGCCTGCGCAGCGAGGCCCAGGCAGCGCTGTGCTCCCTGCCCATTGAACAAATCGTCAGATTGGGATAAAATAATGGACGGCCTCGGCCGTCCCCTTTCTTTATGAGGTGATTTTAATGGAGCAATTACACATTGTCGATGCCTGTAGGGAACAGCATTTCCGGGACATGTCCCTCCTCCACGCCCTGGGCTGGCGGGCCGCATACCGGGACAGCATTCCGGCGGATTATATGTCCCGGGAAATTACTGACGGCCGTTGGACGCCGGTGTTCCGGCAGAATTATCAGGAGGGCGTCTATCATGGGCTCCTGCTGTACGAGGGAGACACGCCCCTCTGCTGCGCCACCTATGGCCCCGCCCGGGTGGACCAGTCCGCCGGGGATACTGTCTGCAATTTCAGCTCCCCCGACCTGGCCGCCTGGGGGGAGCTGATCTCCCTCTACGGCCGCCCGGACCGCTGGGGGCAGGGGCACGGCTCCATCGTGATGAAGGAGGTCCTCCGCCGCCTGGGTGCAGCCGGATATCCCGGCTGTTTTCTCTACGTCCTCCGGGAGAACGACCGTGCCCGGCGGTTCTACGAAAAGCACGGCTTTGCCTGGGACGGACACAGCCTGGAGGTGGCTCTGTCAGAGGAAACCCGATTGACTGACCTGCGCTATTGCAAAACCTTCTAGACTGTGCTATAATACGCCCTGTTGTGGCCGGCACAACAAAATTTTAGAATGAGGAACGACTATGAAATACTACTTTGATTCGGAGCTTGCGGGTTAAGCCGGGAGGTTTGCACCCAAAAGCCGACCTCCCAAGAGTATCAAAACTTTTAGGAGGAAATCCCCATGAATCGGGAGAATAAGCGAAAAACATTTGAAAAAGGTTATTACAAGACCCACCCATGCCGCGATATGTTCACCTGCAAGGTGTGCAGCCGGCCGGTAGCCCCCGACGCGGCGGGCAGCGCCCACCGCAACCACTGCCCCAACTGTCTGACCAGCCTTCATGTGGACGAGGAGCCTGGCGACCGGGCCGCTGACTGCGGCGGCCTTATGGACCCCATCGGTGTGTGGGTCCGGAAGGGCGGCGAGTGGGCCGTCATCCACCGGTGCCGCCGGTGCGGCAAGCTGGATTCCAACCGGATCGCCGCCGACGACAACCCCATGAAGCTGATGTCCATCGCCTTGAAGCCCCTCACCCTGCCCCCCTTCCCGCTGGAGCACATCGAAAAACTCACGGCCCTGATGGGCGGCTCGGGCAGTATGACGGAATAACACGAAAGCACCTGTCCAAACGTGGACAGGTGCTTTTTTTAAGAGAAGTATTATGCCAGTAAATCTGCTGTAAAGTTCGTTCCCTCCAGCTTCAGCTTCTTCAAAGCAGTCAGACCGGACAGCACGTTATAGTCCTCAATATAAACATTTTGGACGGTCAAGGAACGAAGCCGCTTCATGCGCCCCAGCGCAGTCCAGTCCCCCGGACTGTAATAGAAATGCGACGACAAGGCAGGCAGGGCATCCAAATCCGTCAGGAGGTATTTCCCGCGCCAAAGAATATGCGTTCCAAGGTAGGGCGAATTGTAATAGTTGGGACTGTCTACCACCAAAGTCTTGAGTTGAAAGAGATCATCTGGTATCTGTGGCAGTTTTCCAGTTGTAAGACGAATGGACTCCGCCAACAGAGGGGAAAGCGGGATTGCGCCCCGGGCTTCGCCGCTCTTTCGTGTGTCCTCCGCAATTTTCGCATGGTCCGAATAAATGCACTCCAAAAAGGGCGGTTCCCAAGGTAAATCCTCTTTGTCATAATGCTGGTCAAGATATTGGAACATGTCCAGTTTCGTGCCACTCTCTATCGGATAGACATAGAGGACGCGCCCCAATTGCTCTGGCCGCGCATTTTTGTCCTCATTCGGAATTTTCAAATCGTGTTGTCTCCATATTCCCGCATCAATTTCTTCTTTGCATCGACGCAGGGATTCCAGGTAATTCATACTCAGCCCTCCTGGCAAATCAAGCCCTGCTTCATATAAGTAAAAGCGGAACAACCAATAAAGCTGTTCCGCTTTGTGTAGGCACTACCTATCTTCCCGGTCCGTCTCCAGACAAGTATTTTCGGCAGAAGCGAGCTTAACTTCCGTGTTCGGAATGGGAACGGGTGGACCCTCGCCCTAATCAGCACCTACTATTTTAATCACCGAAGTGACTAAAACCGATATAAAGTTTTTATTGGTGACCCGTACGGGAATCGAACCCATGTTTGCGGCGTGAGAGGCCGCCGTCTTAACCGCTTGACCAACGGGCCATATGGTGCGCCTTCAGGGATTCGAACCCGGGACCCACTGATTAAGAGTCAGTTGCTCTACCAACTGAGCTAAAGGCGCTCATAGTAGTGGGGCGCTGTTTCTACACCCTGAAAACCGAACAGTGAAGCTTGCTTTCCTTCGCTTGCAAGCGCCTGCATTTCCTTCTTGCGACCTTGTAGGTCAAGCCCTCGGCTTATTAGTATCGGTCAGCTGCACACGTTGCCGTGCTTCCACCTCCGACCTATCAACGACATAGTCTACGTCGAGCCTTACTCCTTAAAGGATGAGAGATCTTATCTTAGGGGGAGTTTCACGCTTAGATGCTTTCAGCGTTTATCTCGTCCATACGTAGCTACCCAGCTATGCCCTTGGCAGAACAACTGGTGCACCAGAGGTATGTCCATCCCGGTCCTCTCGTACTAAGGACAGCTCCCTTCAAATCTCTTACGCCCG
>OFFR01000752.1_pt1 | contig 17475 bp, 18 predicted proteins | sample 1521421 | NCBI WGS metagenome assembly OFFR01 (sample SAMEA3504087, study PRJEB24116) | mouse gut metagenome | biome: mouse gut; feature: mouse-associated habitat; material: faeces | place: Denmark | collected 2011 | reverse complement strand
GAGATAGGGGTCGGAAAGCCTTATAAAATCAGGGCTGAAGATTCCGAGAAGTTATTTTTGTAAAAAGGAGGATTTTATGGCATTAGTGGATGTTAATATTAAAGTACCGACAGAGATGGCTATTTATTTGGAGCCATCCAATCAGGTTATCGAACTCGAAAGGAATGCGTTGCTGCTATATCCTTATATATTGAATCAGACTATATCGCATGGCCGGGCTGCAGAAATATTGGGAATACGCAAAAATGAGCTGATAGATATTTATGATAAGTTAGGATTTTCTTATCTGGATTTAACAATGGATGATCTTGATGCAGAATTGGAAACATACAGAAAAGTGAAGGCAAAAGGTGAAGTGGTATGATAGTTGTATCGGATACTACGCCAATTATCTCTCTTTTGAAAATTAGCAGGCTTGATTTGCTGGAAAAATTATTTGGAGAGGTTTTGATTCCGAATGCCGTGTATGAGGAACTTAAAGCCGATACACGATTTATAGAAGAAGCTAAGGTTGTAAAGAATGCTCCATATATAAAATCTGTTCCTGTATTGAATCCTGAAGCAGTCAGAATTTTAAGGATGGCAACAGGACTTGACCAGGGCGAGAGTGAAGCGATTGTGCTTACTGATGAACGAAAAGCTGACATTTTGCTTATGGATGAAGCAAAGGGAAGGGCAATTTCGGGAAAGATGGGAATTAGCATTATGGGAACAATCGGTCTTCTAATTAGTGCCTATGAGGATAATTTGATTAATTCCGAGGAAGCCAGAAGGTGTATTGATGACCTTCGGAGGTCTGGCAGGCATATAGGAGAGCGCCATTACCAGATGTTATTAGAAAGATTGCGGTAGTGGTAATGTTACTGCCATTTGGTAATGTTTTGGTAATGAAAATTCGAAGAACCATTTGGACAGTTTGGATTATCATAAAAATAAGGCACAGAAATGACGGTAAAACACAGTAAGCGGTGCATAGGGACGATAATGTGAGTTGAGTTCGAATAGCGGACATTTTGGTCGAAAAGCCTGTAAAATAAGGGATTTTCGACCTTTCTTTTTGTTCCGTGAGATTGATATGAGATGCAGAATAGAACCGCTTTCCATCTATTCCACGGTGGCGGATCTTGTTGAAAACTCCCGGCAGCTGTGATAGAATATCTTTGGGTGCTACCAGGATGGTAGGTGGTTATCCCTCTCCAGAGGGACTGTGACCCTCCGTTTACATAGAAACCCGAAAGGGAATCTGGGCAAGGAGGGCTGAGCCATATGGATATTTTGGGACTTATTGCAGTGCTGAGCTTCGGCTTGACCTGCTTCGGGATCGGATACACCTTTGGTAAAGATAGCAACAAGACACAAAAATAGCCGCCCTGCTCCACTAAAGTGAGGCGACTATTTTGTCATAATCATTTGAATCGAGCTAACCGTCTATCGGTAGTTCCTAAGGCGCCTGTTACCAGCAGGCGTCTTTCTTTACGCTTACTATAACATATGTAGTGGTGGATTTCAAGGGCTTTCCGTGGAATATATGGAACTGGTGGACGGTCTACGCAGTTTGTTCAATGCCCCGGCCAGCTTTTTATTCTTATCCGGGTATAGGTGAGAATATGTGTCCAATGTCGTTTTTACCGATTCATGCCCCAGGCGTTCCGATATTTCCAGTGCGTCAAATCCCATGTCGATCAGCATACTGGCGTGGGAATGCCTGAGATCGTGGAGCCGGATCGGATCCAGACCTGCAGCGGGGGCATTCTGCTTCAATTCTTTCTCCAATGCGGATTTTGTAAAATAGAAGATCCGATCTGTTGGCAGGATCCCGTATAGCTGCGATACATACCCGTGTATATCATCATATAAGAAATCCGGGATGGCGAGCGTTCGCCTGCTCTTTGGGGTTTTGGGTTCAAGGAGAAGCTCCTCCCCTTTTAGCTTGACATAATTTTTATTGATATTCAGACGTTTGTCCGGCAGGATGTCTTCCGGAGTCAAGGCCAGGAGCTCCCCGGAACGTACCCCGGTGTAGAACAGGATGTCAAATGCCAGCTTCATGGCGGATTTTTTAATTCTGCTGGCGAACCGCTCATATTCTTCCTGTGTCCATATCTTCATTTCATCGGCCCTGCTTCGTCCGATGCTGCCTGCGGAGCGGCATGGGTTGGCGGCCAGGCGGTAATGGTTGACAGCATAATTCATGATAGCAGAAAGCTGGTTGTTGACCGTTTTTAAGTATGTTTGGGAATAGGGCTTCCCTTTTTCATCCCGGAATGAGATAAGCTCATTCTGCTATTTCCGTATCTTTATCGTGTCAATGTCGCATACCTTCAGCCGGGAAAAATATGGCAGCAACTTCCCTTCTATGATATTCCGTTTGTTTTCCATAGTGGTGGGCTTTAAGCGGTGGGACATATCCTCCATGTAGTTTTCTACGAGTGAGGAGAACAGTATATCGCTCGTGTTGCCCTGCTGGTTGAAAAAGGAGCGTTTGTACTCTTTGGTTTCCCGCTGTGTCTTGAAGCCTCTTTTGCAGGTATGCTTATATTCGCCGGTCCAGTCCGTGTAGTTGAAAGCGGCATACCATAAGGTTGCTATTTTTTAAAGTATATTTATAGGCTGGCATTGTAATCACTTCCTTCTGATAATGGTAATCCTGAGAGACGATAGTCCGCCTTATCTTACGTCAACTGCTGGCAGTTTCAACTGGTGACAATGCGTCACCGTTTTGACTGTACGGTTTTTTCGTACATTTGATTTCCATCAATATTGCCCCTTGATATGCTTATTTATCAGTGGTAATATAAAATAAAAACAAAAGGAGCATGTACTATAGCTGTGATGTCAGCCAGGACAGAATCGTAGAAGAAACTGCATTAGAAATCCATGCATGTTTCTCCATTAAAGCCGAAAAGCGGGAAAGCAGGCCTTTCTGAACAGGAAGCTGGTTAGTAGTGATCATCTCTAAAAGGGAAATGATTTGGTTCATTTGTTCTTTGTCAGGGGAATCTTCCTGTTCAGCAACCTGTTTGCGGAAATTCTCAATAGATTCATTATAATTTAATGTTACACAAGCTTGTGTTCCGATAACAGATCCATAGGTTGTTCCAATATTAAAAACATTAGAAGCAGTGGTTTGCTGCTCTTTGTATTCAGACTCCGTTAAGTAGTATGCGTTTAAAGAATGCGGCTGTCCCTGGAAAAAAGTGGTTTTAGCATCACGGACATAAAATCTTTCATTCAATGGGTTTATCATCCAGTCGCCAGTCCTTACATCGGTTCCCGGCTCAAATCCTACATATGGCAAACCAGTGCTTTTTTCATGGTTTGGTAATCCCTTAATCGTGCTGACGATAGTTTCGTTTCTCTCAATGGCATATTCAACCATGCTGTTTCTAAAAGCGTGTAAAAAGCTTCTTGGCATTAGAATTCCTTCTTGTTATTCATTCTGGCATTTAGATAATTGCCATCCATATAGTATTATTTATCCCTCCGGTACCACACAAAGGGTATTATTTTGGGCTGTCGGTTCCTGTCTTCTTCAGCGGCATTGGATCTGCTGCAACAGATTCGTAGCGCTGCTCTTTTATACATTCTTTGATTTTTCCTATAATGATATTTTTATTATCTTCGTCGAGCTGATAGAAAGAACGCAACACTTTTTCACTCTGATTATCAATTTGACAAAGTAAATAATCTGTGGATACATTAAAATAGTCCGCAAGTTTGATTAAAGTGTCCATGTGTGGGATAAATCCATATTCTATTAAATTGAAAACTTCTTTGCTTGACAGGCATAGCAGGTTCTCCAAAAAAGAAGATTTGGTATCCACATTTGATTCCTGGCATAATTTTCGGATGCGCTTTGCAATCCGATAGTCATATCGAAACGGCAATACTTTGTTTAAATCTTTTTCGCGACTTTTGCTTTTGAGACCAAGCAGGCAGTTCGTTGACACTTCACATATTTCTGATAATGCTATCAGAATTTGATAAGGAATAGTAATATTTTCTTCTACATAGTCCATTAGCAAATCTTCTGATATACCGAGCTTTTGTGCCACTTCATCGTATTCGAATCCTGTTTTTAATATCCAGTGTCGAATAGAGTTATCATACCCTCCGAGTATAATTTGTTGTTTTGGTATTGGTTTGTTGTTAGAAAAACCAACCAAATAATCTATTGTAACATCAAAGTAATCACAGATTTTCTTTTTGATTTCATCATTGGGAGAACTTTTCCGCTTTCGTATAATGAAACCGTAGATTTTACAATTCCGAATTTTTTCCAAATTCCTCTTGAGTAAGACATGCTGATAGACGAAGGCTTTTGATTCGATTTGCTAAATCCGGCATGAGCATCACCTCCATAAAGTTTAAGGGTATTCAACATTAGTATATTGCACTGATTCTGAAAATTGAAGATGAAAAAACAAAATTTTAAAAAATTCAACAAAAGTGTTGAAGAACAAGCCATTGTCCTATTATGCCTTTGAAATGTTCTACTGGTGCGGCGTCAGGCTGGGCGAAATGCTCTCGCTAACTCCGTCAGACTTTGATTTTGAACGGAATACCGTGACAATAAAAATGCCGCATTTCTTATGTGAGGAAATGCAGGAATATATTGGTATGCTCTATGAAATCAGCGGGGATGAAAGAATGTTCCAGGTCACAAAATCCTATCTCCATCACGAGAAGGACAGGGGAGCGAAAGCGGCGAATGTGAAACGAATCAGAATCCATGACTTGCGCCATTCACACATTTCTTTGTTGATTGAGATGGGTTTTTCAGCACTTGCCATAGCGGACAGGGTAGGGCATGAGAGCATAGACATTACCTACCGCTATGCGCATCTTTTCCCCAACAAGCAAACGGAAATGGCAGATAAATTGGATATGGAGCGCATGGAAAGCGTTACGCAGACAGATAATGGCACAGTCATCCAGTTTCATATGGATAAGGAATTTGAGCCGGAACGGAGAAAGGGGGGGGTAAGATTATGGAAAAAAGGCTTGATTACAAAGGAAGATGGAGGAACAAGACAGTGGCATTCCATGTCTCGGAGGAGGAAGGAAAGCTGATTGACTGCTGTGTGAGCTTATCAGGACTTACCAAGCAGGACTATGTTACCCGGCGTTTGCAGTGCCGGGATGTAGTGGTGCAGGGCAAACCAAGGGTGTATAAGGCACTCCGCAACCAGATGGCAGAAATCCATGAGGAGTTAAAACGTCTGGAAAAATGCAGCGGGGACAATGATGAACTGCTCTACACGATACAGTTAATTGCGGAAACAATGAATGGGCTGAAAGGGAAAAATTGATTGCAGTCAGCCCTATATTTACCAGCCGAAAAAGAAAAATTATAGGGGCTACTCGTTTAATTAATACCCGATTTTGTCATCAAAAACATCCCATTTTTCGGGTGGGATTGGAACAATTTGAGAGAAAAGGAACAAAAAAATTGCAGACAGGGCATCCGATGGCAAGAAAATATGAGGCTGCCGGACAGGAGGAAATCATGGAAAAACACATCATTGGTGAAAATAGAATCAGCTATACGAAGGGAACAGATGAAATGGGTGGGATTGATGAAAAATGTCCGCTCTGCTGCGGAGGAGATTGTGCTGAAAGAGTTGGTGTATTGTTAATGAATTCGTGTTGGATAAGCCGGTATATTTGTGATAAAAGCCGTACTGGAAAGGAAATATATTGCTGAAGGAGTAGGTAGATTGCCCGAAAAATTATGATGATAAAAGGAAGAAGCTGCTGGAAGAACTTGTAGACTGCCGGGGAAAACCATGCCGGAAAAATGGAAATATTTTATAGAAGTAGGGCGGGAAACCGCTCTATTTTCTTTGAGGAAAATCAGTATATAGATTTAAAATATGGGGATTTCTGGTGGAATAGGATGGTGGGAAAGCCTGTGAAAGATTTCTTTTTCGGCTGGTAAAATAAGCAGTGTCGGACTCAGATAGCGGACGAAAAATTAATACACAATACCAGCAAGCAACGCCTTTGGATTGCCATGCCTCTATGGGCAGTGGCAACCTCCGGCACTTGTTAGGGGAAATCCCCTAGCCCCTTTTTAACAGTTATGTTTCCGTCTATAAGCAATATTGTAACTATTTTTTCGTAGCTTTGGTAATGGTGCCCTTGATTTTCGGTATATAAGAAATTAAGCTTAAATGTCATAAAAAATACCCTTTTCCAGATAGACATATGTAATGATAAAAAATTGTCTATCGGGAAGGGGCACGTTTTTTTTGGAAAATTCTTAGGCTAATATTTTTTATATTCTGGAAATTTATTTATTATGAGTGAATCCTAAAATATAATCTGCTGACACTTCATAGAACTTGCAGAGAATCATTAAACATTCTATGGGCATAGGTCTTTTGTATAATTCATATTGGGAATAAGTTGTCTGTGCAACCTTCAATATTTCAGCAACTTCTTTTTGGGTTAAGTCGTTATCTTGGCGTAACTCTTTTATGCGCTCTGGATATTTTATATCGCAAATATGTTTACTATCATCCACACTTTTCACCTCATGCAGTTATTTTAGTATATGGAATAAATAGAACTTGATTTTTAAGTTGCTGTGAGTTAAAAAAATTATAAATACAAGTCAAGGGATTTTTCTATTAGTGAATCCTAAGATATAATCCGCTGATACATTATAGAACTTGCAAAGAACCATTAAACATTCTATGGGCATAGGTCTTTTGTATAATTCATATTGGGAATAGGTTGTCTGTGCAATCTTCAATATTTCAGCAACTTTTTTTGGGTTAAGTCGTTATCTTGACGTAATTCTCTTATACGCTCTGGATATTTCACATTGAAATTGTGTCTAATGTGGTTCACACTTTTCACCTCTCGCAATGATTTTGTTACAAGTCTTAACCAAAACCTGATTTTAAGTCGCTATGAGTTGAAAAACCATATAATATATCTGCGTCTATCCATAAGGCACCAATTATATGAGGAAAGGAATCTTTAAAATGGTGAAAAGTCAAACAGGAGACTTATTTTCTTAAAAACTGAAAAGCGATGAAAAAATATTGATAAAATGGTATAGGGAAAATCCGATTTCTGTATATATTGAAATTGCTTTGATAAAATTGGTGGGTTGGAAGATTATTACAGAAAATGAGCATAAGAAGTATCAATCAGAAGTTGTCAAAAAAGCTTCTTTATGGAAAAGGATTGCGAGAAATGAGGTGAAAAATATTATGGACAAAGACAAATTAAAAGATTTTCTGTTTGAAATACTGAATGAAAATGATGAGTTGTTTTCCGATGTATCACTGGATGATGAAACAGATACACTCTTTCTTACGAGTGTTGGTGGGAAAAGGTTTATTGTTACTGTTAGTGCTGTGGCAGCGGACAAAGCAATCATAGAATTGTGGGCAAAGAAAAATCCGGAATTAATGTCTATTGTCCTCGGTGTAGTATATATGAGGGATTTAGGGGGGTCACGGAAGAAGAAACAAGTAAATATCTATCAGAAATTGTTAAAAGGGCAAAATAACGTTTTTGGTAAAGATTTTTCGTTAAGAAATAATTTAGGATGATGAAAAGAGTTATCTGATATATTTTTTCATATATCGGTTGGCTCTTTTTTGTTGGTATAGAAGCTTGTAATAATTATTTAGAGTGTCCTTGAGTTGAATTTTGAAATGAAATATTAAAAAGATGGGAGCGATCTTTTGTGCCAAGTGTAAATTAAAACTATTAACAAATTTCACGTTTATCTGGAAATCCCGCTGTCAGGGTTTTTAAAGAAAAAGATTGAACCGTTAAAATTTGTTGCTGAAAGTGATGATAAATCGGAAATAAGTGGACAGCAATTGTGCCAACGATATTACTTGGTTGGACATATTTGTGCTATGTACATTGCGTACCGCCTTGAACTGTGAGACAAGGTATTTAATTGTTTTCTTTTAGCAGACAAAAAAGAAAGAATAGATTGTATTTTTTTGTATATTGTATTAAAATAGCAAGAAAGGAACAAAGGTTTGCACTTGTAATATTTTAGTAATTTTTTAGAGTTAGCAGGTATTTGTAATAAATACGATTGAAAATTAGACTGAATGAATTGCTACAAAAAAAGACTGAGTAGGAACAAGTAGTCACATAAGGAAGTAATGAACTGGAAACAGATAGATAATTACTGTACAAATAGTATTACTCGGTTGGACGTGCATATGTTGTGTAAGCTGTATACTGTGCTGGGATGTAAGATACAAGATTTATTGGTTTCTATCCGCTGGGGAAAGAATAGTTAGGTTATTGTTAAAGAATAATTGTAAAATTATAGAGTTTGAAATACTCGCGCCAGTGGTGCGAGTATTGGAGAAAAAAGGGGCTGAATGGAAGACTACAATACATGAGTGAAGTTGATTATATTTTAATATAGCGTATAGTAAATAAAATTTGATAGGAGGCTTTGTAATGGCTGACAAAATTATAGATTATATATCTGGAATAAAAGTAAACGGAACGCCGGAAGAAATACAAGCAACGCAACCATTTTCAAAAATATTAGTTGAGAATTATGGTTATCCAAAAGAGTTGATCCAGACTAGACCACAATATAGAGTTAAAGTTAGACCATCGGATATTAAAAAGGAATATCCAGTTGATATTGCTGTTTTTACTTCTACTGATAAAAGAGAGGACGATTTATATATCATTATCGAATGTAAGAAAAAAATCGTAAAGATGGACGTTCCCAGCTTGAAGATTATTTAAGATTATCCAAAGCATATTTAGGTGCCTGGTACAATGGTAATGAAATATTGTATTTGAGAAAATATGAGCAAGATGGTAGAGTTGAATTTAGAGAAATTCCTAATCTTCCATTATATGGGCAAAATGTTGATGACATAGGATTGTATAAAAGGAAGGATTTGAAAAAAACACATAATCTGAAAAATACATTTAATAATATAAGGAATTATTTAGCAGCAAATAATACTGGACAAACGCTTGATACAGAATTACTTCCACAGCTAATCAATATTATATTTTGTAAAATATATGATGAGAGATATAAAAAAAGTGATTCTTTTGTAGATTTCCGTGCAGGTATAAATGAAGAATATGCAAAAATATCAAAAAGAATACAAAACTTATTTATTGATGTAAAAAGAAAATATCCGGATGTATTTGATGTTAATGATAAAATTACACTTTCGGATAACTCAATTGCGCATATTGTTGGTGAGTTGCAACAATATTGTTTAATGGAAAGTGAACGGGATGTTATTGCTGATGCATTCGAAATGTTTATTGGGCCTTCATTAAGAGGACCTCAGGGACAATTTTTTACGCCTAGAAATGTTGTCAAATTATTGTTAGCAATGACAAATCCTGGACAAAGAGATAAGATAGTTGATCCGGCATGTGGCTCCGGAGGTTTTTTGGTAGAAGCATTAAAATATGTATGGGCAAAAGTGAATAAGCAGTGTGAAGAATTAAATTGGCCGGAAAAAGAAATTTTTGCAGAACTACAAGAAGTAGCAATTAAAAATTTTAATGGCATAGATAAAGAAAATTTTTTAAGTAAAACGTCAAAGGCATATATGGCGTTACTAGGTGATGGTCGTGGTGGAATTTTTTGTGAAAACAGTTTAGAAAATCCTGAAAATTGGTCTATAAAAGCGAGGAATACAATTATGGATGGTAAATATGATGTGGTATTAACAAACCCTCCATATGGTTCGAAGTTAAAGATTGACGATAAAACGATTTTAAAACGTTATGAACTTGGATATAAATGGAAAGTGAGCAGAGATGGTGAATTGGAAAAAACAAATAAAGAATTGTCGGATCAAACTCCACAAGTTCTCTTTGTTGAAAAGTGTCTTGCGTTATTGCAGATTGGTGGTAGATTGGGAATAGTTGCACCTGAAAGCATGTTTTGTAACCCAAGTCATAAATACATTATGAAATATGTTGAGAAACATGCTCGAATTGATGCGATTATTTCAATGCCGGAAGAATTATTTCAGCCACATACACATGCAAAAACTTGTGCTGTACTTATGACAAAGTTGGAGAAAAATGAAGAAATAGATTTAGAACATAAAATATTTATGGCAGTTGCGAAGTGGTGTGGTCATGATTCTAGAGGGCTAGAAGTACCTTATGATGATATTCCAGCAATTCAAGAACGTTATGAGAAATATAAAAATGGTGAAAATCTATCATATGATCATTTAGGATTTACTGTGAAACAGTCCGATATTGTAAATAATATATATTTGCCGATTTATTATAATCCTGAAATCAAAAAGAAATTAGATACTTTAAGAACAAATTATGATTTAGTATTATTGGGAGATCTGGTAAAGGATGATGTTATAGTAATTTCTACTGGTGATGAAGTTGGAAAATTGGCATATGGTACAGGAACAATACCTTTTATAAGGACTTCTGATATTGCAAATTGGGAGATTAAGCTTGATCCTAAACAGGGATTAGCCCAATCTGTTTATGATGGATTAAAAGAGAAACAGGATGTTCAAGCAGAGGATATTTTAATGGTTAAAGATGGTACATATTTAGTTGGGACGTGTGCAATGATTTCTAGTGCCGATACAAAAATTGTTTATCAAAGTCATCTTTATAAAATGAGGTGCAAAGATAAAGAAAAAATGAATCCATATTTGCTTTTGGCATTGTTATCCTCTCCAATTGTAAAAGAACAAATAAGAGCAAAACAATTTACACAAGATATTATTGACACGCTTGGTAGACGAATTTACGAGTTAGTGTTACCAATTCCTAAAGATAATGATGAGCGTGTGAAAATTATAAAACAAGTAAAAGATGTATTCAAAAAGAGAAATGAGGCAAAAAAAATTATGAAAGATACTTTATTAAATATGACCCCAATTCATAATTTTAATGAAGAAGAAAATTTTTTAACTTTGATTTAGAATTATGTATATAGAATTCGCATCAGGTTCAAAAGAACTTATATTTGATACGGAAAATAAAAAGTCTTAATCGTTAAATTTGGGTATAAAGATTTAAAGGATGATTTAAAGTGTGAAAAGAAATTATCTATTGGGAATCAATACCGCTTAATCATTATAAGCGGGGTTTATACATTGATTTACTTCTTTTTCACAGAAGTTTAAAGAGATTAGTGGTAATCGAGTTGAAAATAGGTGAGTCGGAGACGAAATACGCAGGAAAAATGTAACTATATCTAGACAACTTTGGATGAACAGGTAAAACTGTCAAAGGAAAATCCGTTTGTCAGTATTAGTATTTGCAAAAGTAAAAACAAGACATATGTGGGACATGCCTTGAAACAATTGAATGTACCGATTGGGATGGCAACCTATAAGCTGGGCAATTTGCTACTATAAGATATGAAGGAAATGTTGCCGGAGGAGAGTTTGAGGGGGCTTGAGGAGGAGAATGGAAATGCTTATATACGAATTAGTTGAGAAATGTAACATGAGAAATGAGAGTAAAATTATACAAAAACAATGTGAAGGGTGTACATATGGTGATGAGTGTCCACATGATTGTAAAAAATGTTTGGAATATGTTCATTTTCCAAATAGAGCACCAGAAATGCGCCATTATGATTGTGTACATATGGCTGATTGTTATTATTGCAAATACAGTTTTCGATATGCATCTGAAATTGTTTATGGTTTGAAACAATTTGCAGATATAAGAAAAAAAGATAATTTAAGGGTGATGTCAGTTGGTTGTGGACCATGTACAGAATTGGCAGCGATTGATTATTTACGCCACCAAAATTATCTTAATTATAAGGGATTGGAATTTCTTGGAATTGATCCGTTAGATGAAGTCTGGGTTAATATATGGGGTGATATTAAAAAATATTTTGGAGGGGGAATATATTTTCTAAATAAGAATATGCTTGAGATTGTCGATGTAATTATTGAAAAGCAATGGGTTCCGGACTTAATTATTTTTCAATATGTTTTTTCGGATATGTATAAAAATCATAAGCAAGAAGATATAGAGAACTTTATTGAAAAATTGGCAGCTTTTTTAGATGGACAGATAGGAAAATCAATTTATATATTGGCTAATGATACAAATTTAAGTATACAATATAGTGGTGGGAGGGAATTTTTTGATATATTGAGAAATAAAATTCGAATGCCGAAAATTATTAGAGAATACCATTTTGATAATATGAATAGAGAAAAGCATTATGAATATGGAGAAGAATATAGAAGAAACGATTTGGTTTTTGATAATATACCAGATGAGATACATGAATTATATGAACCATTTGAAAGTTGTACAAGTGCTCAACTTCTCATTAAGAAGACATAATGGAGGATGATAAATGTGATATTAAGTGTAAGCCGAAGAACCGATATACCTAATTATTATTCAGATTGGTTCTTTAATCGTATAGAAGAAGGTTTTTTATATGTAAGAAATCCAATGAATTTTCATCAAATAAGTGAGATTGATATTTCGCCAAATGTTGTAGATTGTATTGTGTTTTGGACAAAGAATCCACAGCCAATGCTTGAAAATTTATATAAACTCAACGAGTATAAGTATTATTTTCAATTTACTCTTACAGGATATGGAATAGATATAGAATGCAATGTACCACATAAAAAGGAGGTAATGATTCCTATATTTCAAAAATTATCAAAAGAAATAGGAAAAGAAAAAGTCATTTGGCGGTATGATCCCATTATTTTTACAAATAAATATACTCCTGAATATCATATCAAAGCATTTGAACAAATAGCATGTTTATTAAATGGATATACAAATAAAAGTGTGATTAGTTTTGTGGATGTTTATGCTAAAAATAAGAAAAATATTGCTTCTTTACAGCCATATCAGATAAGCCATAGTCAGTTGTTAAATTTTACAAGAAAACTAAGTGAAATTGCAATAAAAAATGGTATGGAAATAGGGAGCTGTGCAGAAAACCTTGATTTAGAGCAATGTGGAATACAACATAATAGTTGTATTGATAAAAAATTGATTGAAAAAATAATAGGTTGTAGCATAAAAGCTGGTAAAGATAAAAATCAACGTAGCGAATGTGGTTGTATTGAAAGTGTTGAAATAGGAACATATAATACTTGTTCTAATGGGTGTAAATATTGTTATGCAAATTATAGCGAAGAAAATGTAACTAATAATTGCAATAAGTATAATCCTAAATCACCATTACTTTGTGGAGAAGTTATGGGTGACGATAAAGTCAATCGAAGAAAAGTGAAGTCGTTAAAGGAATTACAATTAAGTATCTTTGATTTGGGGAATTGAGGATTGTATGATTAGGGTTTCTGTTGATCAATGGTGAAAAGCATCAATATATTGAAAAAGTATTGTAATATATTATTAAATTGTTATAATAAGAATTTGGCAACACTTTGGCAACAGAAAATCAGTAAGCTCAAATATAGTGCATAATTGAAGTAAAAACTTGGCGATTAGGTATAGAAAATTAAATAAAATAGACTAAGAAACAAGCTGAACTTGCCGAGTTCGAGTAGACATTTTTGTACATGGGAAGTCCGCAAAGCTAGGAAAATCAAAGGGTTTGCGGGCTTCTTGATTCTAAAGTGGTAATGTTTTGGTAAAGTTTTTTGGAGCCAGTTCCATATTTCATATTTTAAATGGCGTGATAGGTGGATGAAATGGACAGGGTATTACCAAATATTACAAGTGGATGAAAAAAAGTAATATGGAATTAAAATGATAATAGGAGTATTCGGAGAGATTCGGATGCTCCATTTTCATGTGGGGCTGTCGATTAATACCGATTTTTAAGCTCTAAAACTTAAAAATCGGTATTAACCGACAGACATTCATGAGAGAATCTCACCACTATATATGAAAACTGGATATTGGTGAATCACAACAAAGTGGTATACTGAAGGTGCCGAATAAAGTTGTAAGGGGATTGGTGCTATAAAGCCCGTCCGACAGACTGATTTTCAACCTCTTAGTGTACCACTTATTGTTTCCATCGTTTTTTGATGAGGACGCAGGACAGCCAACATTTATGGAAGAGGTTGCATCGGCTTAAAAATTCTATGGAGGAGTCGTCATGGAAGTATTGTATAAGCGATGTTGTGGGATTGATGTTCATAAAAACATGTTAGTAGCCTGTGTTTTTATGAGTATCAGTAAAAAAGAAATTCGTCCGTTTGGTACAATGACGCATGATATTTTGCAGTTGACGGGTTGGTTAAAAGAAGTTGGCTGTGAAATGGCTGCTATGGAACGTACTGGTAGTTATTGGAAACCGATGTATAACATTTTTGAGGAGGAACAGGTTCCCATTATTGTAGTTAATGCCCAGCATATAAAAGGTGTCCCTGGCCGTAAGACAGATATGAAAGATGCAGAATGGATTGCCGATTTAGTCCGTCATGGTTTAGTAAAAGCAAGTTTTATTCCAAACCGGGATCAAAGGGAACTCCGTGAAGTAACGCGCTACCGGCAGGAACTGGTTGAGGAGCGTTCTCGGGAGTTGAACCGAATCCAGACCGTTTTGGAAGGATGTAATCTGAAGCTTGGATCTGTAATTACTGATATAAGTGGAAATAGTGGTATTGCTATTTAAAAGCCATTGTATCTGGTGAAACGGATCCTGTTATCCTGAGCCAACTGGCACAAGGCAAGGCCCGAAGTAAGTTGTCAGAACTTCAGCGGGCACTGCGCGGCAGCATTCATCCGCATCAGCGGCTAATGCTGGACCATCAATTGAAGCATATAGAAGCTTTCACTAAGATAATGGAAGATATAGATACTGACATAGAGAAAAAAACAGCATCTATGGATAAGCAGCTTTAACTATTAGATGAGATACCTGGAATAGGTAAAAAAAGTGCGGAACGGTTGCTTGCGGAAATAGGAATGGAAATGAGCCAGTTTAAAGATCCATCTCATTTTAGCTCCTGGGCTGGGTTCGTGCCTGAATGTAAGGAAAGTGCCGGGAAAAAGATGAGTACTCGGATTCGTAAGGGAAATAAGCATGTAAAATCGGTACTTGTTGAGTGTGCGCGCTGTGCAATACGGAATAAAAAGAGTTATTTCTACTCACGTTATCAACGAATTGCAGCACGCCGCGGTGGAAAAAGAGCTTTCATTGCAATTGCCCACTCTATGCTCATTGCAGTCTATCATATCTTGAAAGAGTTACAACCTTACAAGGAACTTGGCTGTGATTATTACGATACTTGCAATCATGAGAAAATCATACAGAGAAATGTCCGGTCATTAGAACGTCTGGGAGTAAACGTAGTGATTAGTTAAGTTATCTGCCATGTCAAAATGAAAAGCCCACCATAATTGGTAGGCTTTATTGTAATGCTTGTTATTGGTTTCCCGGGAGTTTACGTTTTCAGGACAGCCCCATATTTCCATTGCTGTATTAAAAAATGTGGCAAAATCAATTTTATTGACTTTCAATGTATTTTTTGTTAAAATGAAAGTGTTCACTTGCATGGAGGTGATAACTTGGATGAAACAAGTCAAAAAATTATAGATGCTGCAATGATGCTGGTAAGAGATAATGGATACGTTGCTACGACAACGAAAGCGATTGCAAAAGCTGCAGGTGTAAATGAATGTACCCTGTTTCGGAAATTTAAGAACAAGAAAGATATTGTGCTGCAAGGTGTAAGCCAAGCGGGATGGAGGGCAAATATTACACCAGAAATTTTTGAAAATGTGCAGTGGGATTTGCAGGCAGACATAGAAATGTTTATGAAAGCATATATGGACAGGATGACGCCGGATTTTGTAAATTTGTCTATCGGTCTGAGAGCGCCTCAATTATATGAGGAAACGTCTGCCCTCATTATGAAAGTTCCACAGGCTTTTTTATCATCGTTTACGCAGTATCTTAATAAAATGTTTGATTTGGGAAAAATACCAAAAGCAGATTTTGATGCTCTGGCTCTGACAGTCTTTTCATCAACATTTGGCTATGCGTTTTTAAATGCGTCTTTTGGCAATGAATTATCTAAAGTAGAAAAAGATGAATACATAAAAAGCAGTGTGCAAATGTTCATAAAGGGATTGGAACAGTAAAAATCGGTACTGCCCTTATGGTAGTACCGAAAAAAATAGACTGTATGCAAGCGAGTACACGCATACGAAAGGAGAAATGTTATTTATGGAGATAACAGGGGCTGAATTATTTGTGAAAGCATTAAAAGAGGAATCTGTTACAACTTTATTTGCTTATCCAGGAGGGCAGGCAATAGACCTGTTTCATGCGTTATATGGAGAAAAGGAAATAGACGTTATTTTGCCACGCCATGAGCAGGGTTTAGTCCATGCGGCAGACGGATATGCCCGTTCCACAGGAAAAGTGGGTGTCTGCCTTGTGACAAGCGGACCGGGAGCCACCAATCTTGTTACGGGTATTGCCACTGCAAATTATGACAGTGTTCCGCTTGTATGCTTTACGGGGCAAGTGCCAACCAGCCTTATTGGGAATGATGCTTTTCAAGAAGTAGATATCGTAGGCATTACAAGAAGCATCAGCAAATATGCGGTAACTGTACGAAAAAGAGAGGATTTGGCAGAAACAATCAGAAAGGCTTTTTATATTGCAAAAACAGGAAAGCCGGGAGTTGTTGTTGTTGATTTGCCAAAGGATGTCCAGAAAGCATATGGCAGCGACAGCTATCAAAAGGAAATTACTGTAAGAGGTTATAAGCCGAATACTTCCGTCCATATGGGGCAATTAAATAAAGCATTGGATATTTTGAGCCATGCGAAAAAGCCTGTTTTTTTGATAGGCGGTGGAGTTAATATTGCCCATGCAAATAAAGAAATGACACAGCTTGCAGAAATGACGGGCGTTCCCGTTATTACAACTATTATGGGAAAAGGTGCAATTCCGACGACAAATGATTTATATGTTGGAAATATAGGCATTCACGGAAGTTATGCAGCCAATTCTGCAATCAGTAAATGTGATGTCCTTTTTTCAATAGGAACAAGGTTCAATGACCGTATTACTGGGAAAATCGAAGAATTTGCAGCAGACGCAAAGATTATCCATATAGATATTGATACAGCATCAATTTCCCGTAATATTATTGTTGACGTTCCAATCGTAGCCGATGCGAAAAAGGCGATATGTGCTTTGCTTGAAAAGGCAAAGCCACTACATATTTCAGAATGGACAGATGAAATAAACCGCCTAAAAATGGAATATCCGATTAACATGGAAGAAAGAGGTTTGACACCGCAGAGGGTTATCCAATCTATCAATGAACTTTTTGAAGACGCTGTTATCACCACCGATGTAGGTCAGAATCAGTTATGGACAACGCAGTTTCTTGATATTGACGAGAATAGGCAAATGTTGACATCTGGCGGTTTGGGAACGATGGGATATGGCTTTCCCGCCGCAATCGGGGCGAAACTTGGCAATCCCCATAAAGATGTAATTGCCATCTCTGGTGATGGCGGTATGCA
>OFFR01000751.1_pt1 | contig 17487 bp, 21 predicted proteins | sample 1521421 | NCBI WGS metagenome assembly OFFR01 (sample SAMEA3504087, study PRJEB24116) | mouse gut metagenome | biome: mouse gut; feature: mouse-associated habitat; material: faeces | place: Denmark | collected 2011 | reverse complement strand
AGATCCTGAAAAAATCCGGGATCGACATGTTTATGACCACGAAGATCAGTTGGAACCAGTACAACCGGATGCCCCACGATACCTTCCGCTGGAAAGGGATGGACGGCTCCGAGGTGCTGACCCATTTTATCACCACTCCGGAACCGTGGAACGGGCCGGACTCCTGGTTCTATACCTACAACGGCCTTCTGACCGGCCGGACCGTGAAGGGGGTATGGGATTCCTACAGCGAGAAGGAAATGAACAAGGATCTGCTGATCTCCTTTGGATACGGAGACGGAGGCGGCGGTGTCCTGCTTTTTTGAGCGCTTCCTGGCCACCCGATCCATTGAACAGGCCCGTAGAGCCACGGAAGCCCGCTGCGGGGTGCTCTTCACCTACTACCTGTCCCGGCTCATGCTGACCAAGGAGGCGTACTGCGGGTGCTTCGAGGGCGTGGAGGGGATGTGCCCGGCGTATATCACGAGGGCGCAGTTTGAGGAGATCAACGCCAACCGCCGCCGTGCGGAGCGCAGGACCGATGCAGACCGGGTCTATCTCTTTGCGGGGATCATCTTCTGCTCCGAGTGCGGGCGGCGGTACGGGTCTCATACAAATAACTACCGTGTCAAGTCGGGAGAGTGGCGCAGCGGCATCGCCTACAACTGCCGTGGGCGGTATAACAACGGGGACTGCGCCAACGATGTCAACATCCGGGAGACCGTGGTGGAGGATTACCTCTTGCAGAACGTGGATGCAGAGCTGCGGCAATTCGGCTATCAGCTGGAGCAGACCGCGTCCGCCGGGAGGCCGGCAAAGAATTTCCAGGAGGAGCGTACCAAGTTAAAAAAGAGGCTTTCCCGCTTGAAAGATCTGTATGTTGATGCTATAATAGATTTGGAGCTGTACCGAAAGGATTATGAAGCATTAACCGCGCAGCTGGACGCCCTGACGATAGAAGAGCGCAGTGTGCCCGCCGCCGTGCCAACTGCGGACCGGCTGCTGTCGATCTTCTATCAAGGATGGCAGAGCGCATACCAGGAACTGGGAAGGACCGATAAGCAGGCCTTTTGGCGGTCGGCGTTGGATAAGATACTTGTCCATCCCACGCGGCAGATCACGATCCTTTTCCGGCCTTAATTTTTCGAGAATTTTACTGCATAAACTTTTTATTCCGGTTGGAGTAATAATTTTATGCAATAAAAATGCAGCTCCTTTCAAGACGAATGGAGCTGCATTTTTATGTTACAAAGGAAACGCGGGCCTCCGCGCTCCCGCAGTCCCCCCACTCGGCATGGAACTCCACAGGCAAAGAAAGGAGGGCATCATGCCGATCAGTGAGAACATCACAGACTTCATCAAGCGATACAAGAGAGCGCACCATTTGTCCGTAGCAGAGCTCTCTGAGGAACTGGGCATTGCCAAGTCCGCCCTTGCAGGCTATCTCAGCGGCACTTGCAATCCCAGAACAGATACGCTGGAGCTCTTGGCGGAGAAATGCGGCGTATCCGTAGCAGAAATAATTTCCGCCCATCCCCGGGATTGGGAGCGGGCGGAGATGGCTGAGCGGGCGGCAAGACTGTTCAGCAGCCTGCCGCCCGAACGGAGGGACAGGGCGATCCACCTGTTCCTCGACTTGATAGACGCGCTTTCAGAAGATCACAGCTGATCTGGACCGTGCAGGGGTTGCCGCCCCTGCACGGTTTTTATTGCAGCATACTGTCGACCGTATAAAAAGGTGGGATAATACACAAATTTATCATATCGACATTATACAAAATAAAGATAGAATCCTATATACTGCCCTCAAGAGGGGTGTTTTCATGGCATATTCAGACGCGCAGAAAGAGGCGACGGCCCGGTACAATAAGAAGACCTACGACCGGATAGAGATCAAGGTCAGGAAGGGGCAGAAGGAGAAGATCGTCCAATATGCGGCGCGGCAGGGCAAGAGCACCACGCAGTTCATCGTCGAGCTGATCGAAAAAGAGATGCGGTCAAAAAAGTAGACGCACTGAAAAATGATGCGTCTGCTTTTTTCATCCATTCTACAGCAGGCCACTCCTCTGCCCTTTTCAAATTCGTAACCGATTGGGAATTTCAATCCTTGGTATCCTCCCCGGCCTCTCCATGCCGTGTGCTTGCGGTTGACGTGCTCCCTGCTTAGCGCACCTGATGACAGCCCGCAAGGACGACGGCAACCGCCGCCGCTGGTGCAAGCCCAGCCGCCGGAGCAATCCGGCGGGCGCTCATGGGTATACCCCATCGGCACCGGGGGAGTCAACCGCCGCCCCGTTTATACATAGGCACCTTGAAAATTGAGCATGAAAAAAGAGCCCCCTTGCAAGGGCGAACTTGCAAGGGGGCTATCTCAGACGGTGATACATAGGGCGGACTGCTCCTGGGGCGCGGCCTGCCCGTTTCCCGCCCCGTGGGGCGGTGTTTCGGGCGGGGCGGGAGTTTACATCGCCAGAGCTTCCCCGCCCTCCACGGGGCTGTCAGAGCCTCTCACGGGGCCGCTATATGCTGGGGCTATTCTCGCTATCACGACATTGCTCAAAACCGGCCGATTTGGCGCATTCAAAGGTGATGCCACCCTCACGGTGATCAGATTTAGCCATATTGAGGTAGAACGCGCAGACGGTCCCATGTGCGGTCCAAGGGAGCCCCACCATGGCGGTGAGCCACGGCAGGGCACCGGCGTAGTCCCGGCGGATGCAGTAGGCCGCGAGGACCAGCCCGCCCACCGTCACCACCCACAGCAGGGCGCGGATATCGGAGATCAGACGTTTGGAGAACTCCATCACACCTGCCCTGTCAGAAGCGCGAACCGGTACAGCAGGGTCGCCATCTGCTCCCGGGTCAGCAGGTCCTCCCACATGAAGTTGTCCGTGCCGTCCGGCAGCTTCCCGCCGCCCTGAACGAGCCCTCGAGCCACAGCCCACGCCCGGGCCTCCGCGCTGTAGGAGCTGGCGTCATTGTCCTGGAGCTTCTGCCGGTGAGCGCTCAACGCCGCCTCAAATTTCTTGTTGAATTCCTCCTGAGTCATTTCCGGTCCCTCCTTGTCAAATCCGGGCCTCACGGCCCCCATGATGTATTTGCCGGGCCGGGTCCTGCGCTGGACCTGCCCGCCGTTGGCGTCGTTCCCCGCGCTGGTGTTGCCCTCAATAGCGATCACGCCGCTGCCGGTCACGCTCTCCACGATGCCGCAGTGGGACGCCTGCTGCTTCTTCCCGGTGAAGTCGTAGATCACCACGTCCCCCGGCAGGAAGCTCCGCGTCACCCAGCACCCGGCCCCCTTGGCTGCGTTCATCAGAGCGGAGCAGCTGGCAGTCCGGACAGGCAGGCCCACGTCCACCTGGGCGAAGCACCACTGCACGAACGCCATGCACCAGGGGTATGCGTTCCCCATGACAGTCCGGCCATAGTACCAGTCGTTATACTTGACCCGGTTGCTCTCCGGCGGGTCCTCCCGGACGCCCAGTTCCGCCCGGGCAGTGTCCAGTACGTCAGTCGGCTTCATTTCAACAGCTCCTCTCCCTTGGCCTCGGTGGTCTTCTTCAGCTTCTGGATCAGCGACACCAGGAAGGGCGGGAGCGGTACGCCGATTTCAGAGATGTTCTCCAGGATGGAGATGCACTCATTGAGCAGCAGCCAAATGGTGACCAGCAGGCCGAAGAAAAAGAATCCGCCAAAATCGACCCCGATCTGTCCCGCCGCCGTCTGGACCACCCAGTCGGCAACGATGGCCACCACGACGGCCAGAAGATAGGCCGCTTTTTTTACGATCCCCATGATGCCCACCCGGGAGCAGAGCTCCCCCCGTGTCCATGCCCGGACCATTCCGGAGATGTAGTCAGCGGCCATGACGAGGAACAGGACCACCACAGGGATGGCAAGCTCTTGGGAGTAAGCCGCGGCTCCGGCCACGGCGGCGGCGATCACGCCGCGGGAAATGTTCTCTTTCATTGTCTTTTCCTCCTGGTTTGTCATCGTTTTTGTTGTAGGGCTGGGGTTAGACTGCGGGGCCTGCGGTCCAGGTTCCTGTTGCTGTTAAAAATACATTATTCACGATATCAAACATCCCAATAGTGCCGTTTGCGTTTTTGCAAGGAATAAGTTCCTTATTATATGAAGCTGTCGTACTTGCAGTACGCTCGACCTTGAAACGTTTGATCCGCATACCTGTTTGCGTCAGAAATGATACAGTTCCATTTCCTCCGATATTTATCGGGCCGCCGCTAAAGGAAGAGAGTTCTGATGTTTTCTCCGAATTTACGCTCACAGTTTTTGATGCTACGTCAACAGAAAACGTAATATTTCTAGGATTTAGATTTGACGTTATCAAAACTCCAGGAGGGCCAGAAGTAGCGTTATTCGAGAAAAAAGCTGCTCGTATCCCTGTGCTTGCAACTAAAATTTGTTGTAGGGTAGCTTTCCCTCCTGCTATTTGAATACCGCAGATAACGTAGTTGTATCCCTTCGTAACTATAGGCGAGACAAGTTCTGCGTCCATTGTGAGGATAGATGTCGTGCCTATATATGCTTTCGTATCAAGTTTAGATGTGTTGGTGCTCGGCTGAATCCACTCCACCTCCGTATACCCCGCCGGGAGCCGGGATTTCTTCGCGTACCGGCAATACAGCGTGGTATCCCCCGTGATGGTGAAGGTATATGGGTTACTGGTAACAACGCTCCCACTGCCGATCTGCCACCCGGCGAACTCGTACCCGTCCGGGCTGGTCGCCTCCACGGTAACACTGCCCTCTTTGACGCTGACCGGATTCGGCGCGGGAGACGATGGACTTGCGCCAGAGCCAGACCACGTCGCCCCGCTCCCGTTCACCAAAATGGAGAAGGACCAGTTCTGAGCACTGATCCCGGTGGGGGTCAGCGTCAGCGTATAGGTGGGGACCACCTCACACCTGGCAGTGATGGACATATCCTGCGCGGCGGTAAAGGTATAGGGATTTGCTTGGCTCAGGAGCGTGTTTCCGGCATACCAGCCGGTAAAACGGTGGTCCTCCGCCGGGGTATAGGTGAGGGTGACCGTGTCTCCCTCCCGGTACTGCCCCGCGCCGGTGACACTGCCGCCGGACGCGGGCGTCACGCTGGCGGAGATGGAGAACACCGCCGGAGGCCGCACCGCCTCATACACCACCTCCGTCCCCACCAAAGCCCTCTTGATCTTCGCTCCGCCCACGTACAGAGCGGAGATATTTTGCATTCCCAGCTTCAGCATGATCTCACTCCTTGATGAGGTAGAGGGTAGAAGGGTCCTTGGCACTCAGAGCGTTATACTCCGCCTCAGTCAGCGTCACGATGACCGCCACGGTCTCAGATGTGACGCCTCCGGTCCCGGCCTGCATGGTTCCCCGGACGCCGAAGACGGACACACCCTCCCGGATGTTCTCCGGGATGAGGTCCGGGTCGTCCTGGGCGGAGAGCTGGTGGGTGGTGCTCTTTGTCCCTGCGGCCACGTTCCCGGCGGTCTGGGTTGCGGAGGCGGTGACCAGTCCGCCCTCTGCCACGGAGATGGATGGCACCGCCTGGGGGACGGTGGTGGGGGTCCCGCCGGAGTTGCTTCCCGGTTCATCGCTATTATTGCGGATAATGTTATTTGAACCGTTATTTACAATGGAGCCGCTTGTAAAAAGATTATCGGTCACCATGCAATTACTCCAGTGCGCATCTAGCTGAATAGGGATAGAAGCCCCGATGATTTTGTTGCTGTTCACCATAGATCGGCCAATATCAGGAGACTGCGGAATGTTTCCGCCTGCGTCTAGCAGATGAACGCCGATATTTCCGCCTATGATATAGTTCCCAACAACTGTGGGGGAGTAATCTTGGTTTGCATTTGGAGCACTTTTGTATACCTCAACAGCTGTTTCTCCGATTGGCGCGTAAACCCCGTTTGCAGAGAAATCTACATTTCCTGAAATCTGTACAGACACATTCTTCAGCGTATTCCCTGTAACAGCAGAAGCATTGATATCATCAGAGGTCCCATTGTCCCCAATAATATACAGTGTTCCATTGTACATGTGGTTTGCGGAAAACAGGCCATAGTTTGTGATCGTAGCATCAAGGCCAGAAAAGGAGTTTCCAGACAATACGCCCCCGTCTCTTGCGCGTATTTCCCAGCCACCCTTTAGGCATCGAACAGTGTTTCCAACAAATACAACGTTGTTGCTATTCTCCAAATCGATATTGACGAGTAGGTTCCTGGAAGAGGGACCACCGTCGGCTCCCACCTGAAAATTATTTTGATATATGATGCAATTGCCCTGATTTGTCTTTGCAGTCGGCATTATATAGAGTGCGTTCCAATTGTTAGGAATGTCCAGTCCGTCTTCAATCTTGAACGTATTGCCAACACACCAAAAATCGCTTTCGTTACCAGCATTGTGGAAAAATGACAGGCTGGTATCGATCAGGCTGCAATTCTGGATAGTCAAACCGAGATTGATCGCCGAGATCAATGCCGGCTGATGCTCTTCTACAGGCATGAATGTGATGCAGCGAAGTAGGATGAGCCTTTTGGTCAAATAACCTGACGCAGACAGCTGGGACATTTTTATGATGGTCGATCCTGGATTACCGGTCAGTGTTATATTGGTTTTTTCATCGCTAAATCTCAGATCTTCAGAACACGTATACTCTCCACTGAGGAGGACGATTTCTCCGCCACTACGAGGCAGCGCATCAATCGCCGCCTGAATCTCCACCTGATCGTCGGTTCCGTCGCAGAGGTAGTCGCAGTCCGCAGCGGTCCAGCCCGCAGTGGAAGTGCCCACCACGAAGCGGCAGGTCCGTTTGCCGGAGACCGTGTCGAAGGCCTCGTTAACGCTGTTGACGCCCCGCTGGGCCCGGTTGACCATCTCCATGAGGTAGTTGTAGCCGTGCTGATGGGTAAGGCCCGCCTCCTCGCCGGTGGGGGCCACGATCTGCTCCGCCTGCCAATTCTCCGGCAGATCGGCGGGCAGGGGCTCTTTGATCGGACGCTCTGCCATGTCATGTTCCCTCCTTTACTGTAAAGCTGTGCCGGATGGAGGTGCGCTCCTCCAAAAGCGGCACATGGACCGCACTGCTGGTCAGGACGTTCCCGTCCTTGTCCAGCAGCTCCGCGAGCTCCACCTCTGCCGCCTGGTCCCGGGCGACGGTGTAGGTCACACTGCCCACGTTCCCGGTGGTGGACCGGGAGAGGGCGGTGATGAGGAGCGTCCCGTTGACCCGGGCGGCGGCGATGTCCCCCGCCACCAGCTCCGCCGTCTGGCGGAGCAGTTCGGGACGGATGCTGGGTGTGTCCGGCATTTTCAGTACCTCCAATTCCTCGACTGTGACAAAGGGCTTCTGCCCCAGGGCCCAGCGGCCCAGGATGTAGTTGTAGGTCATGCGCACCCGGGCCGCCTTCTCCCCCAGCAGGAGCCCCTTCCGGACCCGGGGCCGGGGCACGTAGACGATGTGGCAGGGCTTGACGATGCCCAGCAGGGCGGAGACCTCTCCGTAGCGGAGGGGATCCCCCACATCCGCCTCGATATAGAGGGTAAAGTTGGGGTAGTCCACCTCTACGTCGTACTTCCCCGGGCCGAAGATGAGGTCCAGCCGCTCCCGGAGGAAAATCAGCGTGAAGGGGGGCCGCAGGGAGAGCCGGTTCAGCACCCGCAGGCGGCGGAAATCGATGTCCTCCCCCGGAGAGGGAAGAATCCGTAAAATAGCCTCCCACTGGGCGGTGGTCCCCTCATCCATCGTCTGGACAAAGAGGTTCTGGTGGATGCGGTCCATGGCCTCCGCCATAAGGCGGAGCTCCTCCCCCTCACTGCGGCAGAGGTATTGGAAATCCAGGATGCGACGGAACCAGTGTGGGTAGTATTTGCAGATGTTTGTCTCAGGCACGAAGCTCCACCTCCCCCAGGACGGGGACCTGCTGAAGCTCCCCGGTCTCGCTGAGGGCCAGGTCCTCCGCCTTCCTGTTGAGCGTCAGGTCCGTGACGTTGATGACCCCCCGGACGGAGAGCATGGCCGCCGTCACCCGGGCGGCGTAGACCCAGGAGGCGTAGTTGGTCCGGCCGGAGGTCTCCGGGGTGTCCCAGTCCTGCCGGATGGAGAGGAGATAGGCCTCCACCGCCTCCACCAGCAGGGGCCGGAGCTGGTCCAGGGTGTACCCCCCGCCCACGGAGAGTGCGGCGGAGACATCCACCGTCACCGCCTCCGGAGCCGTGACGGTGACAGTGGCCCCGATGGGGGCGGTTCCGTAGCCCAGGCCCTGGTCCGGGGGCGGATCGACCGTGTTCTGGACCGTCTCCACCAGCTCCGCTGAGGCGGGCATCCAGTCCGCCCCCAGGACGCTCAGCTTCACCGTACCGCCGCCCTGCCAATGGGGGTAGACCTGCAAGCCGCCCACGCCGTCGATGGCGAGGACCACCCGCTTGTAGTCCGCCACGTTGCCGCCAAAGGGCTGTTCGGTGAGGGCGTCGATGGCCCGCCTGCGCAGGCTCTCGTCGTCCTCCTCGTCGTCTCCGGCCACCAGGATGTCCGTCAGCTGGGCGGAGGTCAGGCCCTGGATGTAGGTGATGGGCAGAATGGGGCCCGTGTAGCGGTGGCCGATGGTGCCCGGCGTCTCGCAGAGCATCCGGTACTGCCCGGGGCCCACGCGCTCCACGGCCTCGAAGTTGACGCTCTCCGCGCCGTCGATAGTGGAGAACCGGGAGCCCAGAGGGACGTCCACGTTGAACACCCCCAGCCGCACCGCCGCCGACGCCGGATACCGCCGCACGTTGGCGAGGACCGCCAGATAGTCCAGGTCCTGCCCCACGGCTGTTTGCAGGTACGCCCCCCGCTGGACCTGATCCAGCTCCAGGTAGAACTCCTCCAGAGCGTAGGCCCCTGCGCCGATGGCGGTCTGGATCAGGGAGCCCTCCCGCTTGTCCAGGCTGTCCGGCACCCGGTCCAGCTGGGCGCGGAGGAGGTTGCGGTAGGTTTTGGATGTAAAATCAATCATCTGAGCGGCACCTCCAGTCCAGAAGCTACGTCCCCGAACACTGTCAGCACCGTGAAGCGCACGGAGAGGCTGACGCCGGAGAAGCTCCATGTGAAATCCTTTATTCCCAGGATGCGGCTGTCCGGGAGGAACGCGTCCTCCAGGCGGCGCTGGAGCTCTGAGGCGGCGTAGCCCGGCTCCGTGCCCAGGAGGCCGTCGTAGTCGGTGCCGAAGTTGGGGGTGTAGATCTGCCACTTGACCCGCTCCACGTTGACGATGATCTCTACCGCCTGCCGGATGGCCTCCCAGCCGTCCCCCCGGCCACGGATGCGGCGGGTGACGGGGTCGGCGATCCAGGTCAGGGTGGGCTGGTCCTGGAAGACGACGCCCCCTCTCAGGTCGATATCAGATCGTGGCAGCACGCTGAGCCCCCCTTTCAAAGATGCGGGAGAGGATGATGGCCTGCTGTCCCCGGCAGACCCGGAGCAGAAGCACCTTGTCCCCCTCCTCCAGCGCCCGGTTGAGAAGGATGAAGCCGTCTCTCACCGGGAGCTTTTTTCCGTCCTCGTAGCAGATGATCTCGCCCTCCAGGAGGCGCTTGTCGGAATCAAAGACGTCCTGCTCCAGGCCGTCCTCTGTCTCCAGAGCGCCCTCCAGGGCGGGACCCGTGTCCCCCTCCTCCCCGCTGTGGGAGTGGCCCAGGTCCGGCAGGGCATGGCTGTGGCGAAAGCCGGAGGTGGTGTGGAAGTGCTCCAGGACCGGAATCTTCTTCTCGATCACCGGCTCTGTCAGCCACAGCACCTCCTCCGGCAGGGCGTCCATGTCCTCCCGGACCTTGACCTTCAGCGGCTTTGCGCTCACCACCGTGCCCACGGCCAGGTCCGAAAGGCCGTAGGAGCGCATAGAATCCTCTATCATCGCGTGGAGGATGTCGGCGATCTCCATGTCACTCTCCTAACTCCTGGACATCGAAGTCCATGGTGTGCAGGTCGTTCTGAAAGGTGTGGCTCACCCGCTCCAGCAGGCACAGCCGGTGGAGGGAGATGTCCCCCAGCTTGGGGATGTCCAGCATGAGCATCTGCCCCGCCCGGAGGCCCACCAGCCCCAGGGCCTGGACCTTCAGGGTCCGAAAGCGCCGGTTGTGGTACTCCAGCATGGACCGGGCCATGGACTCCACCTGGGCGTCGTTGAGGGCGGTGTCCACGCTCTGGTAGAGCTGGAGGAGCCCCCAGCGGCTGATATTGCCGCTGTCTGTCACCTGGAACACATCCGCCCGCCCGGTCTCCTCATTGGGCCGGGCAAGCTTGATGGAGTTGTAGGTCTCGTGGTCGATGTCCGTCTTGTAGGAGTAGTTGGTCAGCAGGGACTTCTCCCCCACCACGCCGGCGGCGATCATGCTCCCCGCCTCCCGGAGGGAGAGGGCGCCGCCGTCGTCGAAGAACGTGTAGAGCTTCCCGGTGGCGAGGAGGGTCTTTTGCAGGGCAGTGGAGATGATGTCCAGACAGCTCTTCTCCTCCATGATGAGGGAGGGAATGGGCCACCCGGTGTCCTCCAGGTCCCCCACGGTGAGCTGGAGGTCCTGGGCGATCTCCCGGATGATCTCCCCGGCGGTGCGGCCTACAAAGCAGTAGCTCGCCTGCGCTTTTAGATAGCGGAGCTGGTCGTAGCAGATCACGTCAATGACCGCGTACCGGTCCCGGGTCTTGGTGAAGACCCAGCCCAGAAAGACCAGCTGTCCGTCCACAGAGAAGCGGACCGGGTCGCCCTCCACGAAGGAGATACCGGAGGCAATGATGTTGAACTTCAGCGTCCCCGGGGAGCCGGTGCGGTTGGTGGTGCAGGTCACTTGAGTGACCTGGGGTGCAACGTCCCAGGCTTTGCCGGTGCGCTTCTCCAGGATGATGAGCTCGTAGGTCATGCGCTCACCGCCTGCATCTGTGCCGCCTTGACCCACCCCTTCGCCGCCCCGCTCTCATCGGTGATATGATAGGGATAGGCCCGCTGGGGATCGTCTGTGACAATGCGGGAGATGACGCCCCGGAAGCCGGAGAGGCGGCCGTGGGGCTTGCCCCCGTAGCTGTCCCGGCAGCAGACTCCGCTGACTGCCACCGCCTGCCCTACAGTCAGTTGTCCCTGGGGGATCGGCCGGGTCTCCTCACTGGTGGCGGTGACGGGGCCGCCCGCCTCCGCCGCAGGGCGGAGCTCCACCGTCTTGGGGGAGTAGTCCCGGTACTCGCTCAGGGTGATTTTGTAGTAGAAATCCCCGGTCTCGCCGCCCCGCTCCTCGGTCTCGAAGCGGGTGACCAGGACGGGCAGATTGGTGTCAAAGAGGGCGGAGCCGTCCTCCAGGTACCGGTTCGCCACGAAGCGGCAGACCGCTTTATCGTCCATGGCGGACTGGAGGAAATCGATATAGAAGCTGGGCGGCTGGAAGCCCCCGCCGGTGACTACCGCCCCCAGATCCGCCCGGCCCGGCAGGAGGCCGGACCAGGAGGCGGTCTGCAATTTGGGCGTCCGGGGGATCATGATAGGTCCCACGCCCAGGACGTTGTAATTGCCGTTGTCGTTGTCCCGGTTGATGGTATAGCTCTCCGGGTTGACGGGGAGGCGCACTGTGGTGCCCTCCCGGGAGAGATAGAGGCCATATTTGTTCTCCACGGTACGCCTCCTTTTAGGTGTAGGACAGGTCTGTGTGGGCGGCGGACTGCTCGATGAGGATGTCCCGGATGGCGTCGGCGAGGGCCCGGCGGTCCAGGCTGCTGTCGCCGGAGTTCTGCCCGCTGATGTTGATGATGGGCGTCTGGGAGGTGAGGTTGACGTTGGTGACGTACCTCCGCTCCGCCTGGTCCACCAGGAGCTTCATGTCCTCCTCCGAGAGGGAGACGCTGTTGCGGATGGCCTTGGTATCCGCGCCGATGTCCTCCAGAGAACCGGTGATCCCGGCGTTGGAGAGAAGGGCGTCGTAGTCGAAGGGGGCGCCGCCCATGTTGGAGAGGAGGTCCTGAGCGTTGAAGCTGTCCAGAGCCTTCCCCAGCCCCGCCCCCGCATTGGACCAGCGGTCCATGGTGTCAACATAGCTGACCTTTTCCATGCGTTCCACCTTGACCTGGTTCTCCCCGAAGATGCCGGTAACAAAGTCGTTGACCCCGGCCTGGAAGCCCCGCACAGCGCCCGAGATATCGGAGCCCAGCAGTGCGTCGATGGCCCCGGCGGCGGTGCCGACCACGTCCATGATGAAGTTGAACAGACCCAAAAACAGGTTTGCGATAGCCGCCACGGGGTTGTCGAATACGTTGGCAAAGAATTCTGCAAAAGTTGCGATCAGGTTCCAGCCGTCCGCAATCAGGTTGCTCCCCAGGGCGAATAGCCACCCCGCCCCCGCGCCGATGTATGCGAAGACCTCCTCGCTGGTCATGCCCATGGCATACATGGCGGTGATGACCGCGCCGATGACGGCCACAAAGGCGAGCATCTGCCAATGTTCCAGGGCCCAGGCCCCCGCACGCGCCATAGAAGACGCCACAGAGATGGCCGTGAGGGCCAAGATTGCACCCCCGGCGAATTGGAGGATTGTGGAGACCAGTTCCCAATTCTCCCGCACCGCCTCCGCGCCGGTGCGCACCAGCCCGATGAGCCATGTGAGGGCGCTCCCGGCCATTCGGGCGGCGTAGACAATACCGTTGAGCGCCTCCTGCCCCAAGTCACTGTTGAGGAGTCCGCTGAGCTCCTCCAGGGCGGGGCGGAATGCGTTCAGCATCTCATTTTTTGCTAAAGTCCACGCCTGAGAGAAGGTCAGCGGCACCGCCTCAAAGGCGGCGTTGGTCTCCTCTGCGGCGGCGAAGAGGGCGGCTTTGACCACATTGGCCGTGACCTGCCCCTCGCTTGCGAGCTCCCGGAGCTCCCCGATGGTCACGCCCATATATTTGGCGATAGCCTGGGTGATGGTAGGGGCCTGCTCCAGGACGGAGTTGAGCTCCTCCCCCCGCAGGACGCCGGAGGCCATGGCCTGCGTCAGCTGGAGCATGGCGGCCTGAGCCCCCTGGGCGCTGGTGCCCGCAAGGGCGAACTGCTTGTTGATCTGCTCGGTGAAGGCCACCACCTCCGCCGTGGAGCCGAAGGCCTCCGGGGCGAGGGTGCCCAGCTTCGCCGCCATATCGGCGGTGTCCTGGTAGTCCCCCCGGGAGCGCTGGGCGGCGTGGAAGATCATGTCCTGGACCTCCGGCGTGGCCTGCGCACCGTCGTTCATCCGGTCCAGCCGGGCGGTGGTCTGGGTCCAGGTGTCGGTGAGGCTGAGGAGCTTCTGGGCGCTCTGGACGCTCACGTACGCCGCCGCAAGCCCCATGAGCTTTCTTGTCAGGCCGTCCGCCGCGCTGGAGCCGGAGCGCATAGCCCGGTTGAGCCGCTCCTGCTTCGACGCCGCGCTGCCGGAGGAACCGGCCATTTTCTCCGCAGCGGCGTTGCTGCGCTCCATGGCCTGGGCGGTGCGGCTCCCCGCCCCGGAGAGCTCCTCCAGGGCCGCGCCGCTCTCCGCCACGGCGGCGGTGAAGCTGTCCTGGGTATCGGATGCCGCCCGCATGTTAGCGGCGATCTGCCGCCCCAGGTCCAGGTAGGAGGCGAACACGGCGGAGAACCGGTCCTCCAGCACGAAGGTCTCCCGAATGACTGCCATAGACGCTCACCTCCCCTTTGCCGCCTCGCGGGCGCGGATTTCCTTCAGCGCGAACTGGGTCAGAAGGACCCGCTCCCGGCAGGGCAGGTCCGCCACCTGCCGGGGGCGCCACCCGTGGTTGGCGAACATGTAGTAGGCCAAAAGGGTGTCCGGGTCGCCCCCGGCGATCAGTTTTTTGCGTCGTCCTCCATGTCCCCGGCGCCGAAGCCGGAGAGGGCCGCGATCTCCTTTTGCAGGCGCGCGAACTCCCCCGCAAGGAGCATCTTCCCCGGCACCTCCAGGGGGTCCATGGTGCCGTAGGCCTTGCAGAGGGCCTCGCTGGTGAAGTCCGGCTCCACCGTGGCGGCCACCACCAGGCGGCGGCCATAGACAGTGGCGTCCAGCTTCTCCACGGACTGCCCGTCCACCTTGACCCGGCGCATGGAGCGCCTGGTGAGGCTGTCGTTTTCCTCCTGGGTCAGGGGCCTGATCTTGAAGGGGACGGGCCTTCCGTCCTCGCCGGGAAAGCGCCTGGAGATCACCACCTCCACAGGCTCTGTGCTCTGTACGGGGTTCAAGAATGCGCTCAGATTGTTCATAGGTTCCTCCTGTCAGGTGCCCAACTGTGCGGGCTGGTCGTTGAAGCGGCTGAGGATCTCGAAGTCCTCGTAGGTGAAGGAAAAGTCGAAGGTCAGCATATCCGAATCCGCGTCCAGGACGGAGAGGGGTACCGTGCCGCTGAGCTTGCAGTTGTAGTAGGCGATGGTCTGCACGCCCACGCTGGTCGCCTTGTCGTCGTTGGTGGTCTGGAGTGTGAAATAGGGCATCACGCCGTCCCGGACGTACTGGGCCAGGATATCCGCGAAAACAGGCGTGCCGTAGTACACGGTCCCGGTGCCGGTCTGCTTGACGCCGCCGGGCTTGTTCTGGATGCGCTTGGTGCCGATGACCTTCATATCCGTGCCCTGGATCTCCGCCTGGGTCTGGACCTTCTTCGCGCCGAAGAGCTCCTTCACCTGCCCGTTGATGGTGAGAAACGCTTTCCCCGCCGCGCCGTGGAGAGTATCACGCTCTAATAGAAAACTCATGTCGTCTCTCCTCCTTTACATCACCGTGATGGTCATATAGATTTTCTCGACGGAATCCGCCAGCCAGAGGGCCAAGTTAATGACCACGCTGTCGCTGGAGTTGCCCATAAGGACCTCCACGTCCTCCCCCACGGGCCGCTGGCGGAGTGCGCCGTGCGAGTACATCTCCAGCAGATACCGCAGGATCGCCGCCTGGAGCAGCCCCCGGCCTGTCTCGTCGTTGTTCACCTTGCCCAGGAAGTTCAGGGAGAACTCCCGGTAAATATCGTTGGCGAGGGTGTTGCAGACCCGCATGGTGCGGTTCTTGCGGAACGCCTCGCCGATATCCGGCGTGAAGGAGGTCAGGGTGTTGATGTCCGTCTCAATGCGCACCCGCCCAAACTCCTCCGCCAGCACCAGGTCGCCGGAGAGGATGGCCTCCTCAATCTGACTTCCAGTGAGCCTGGGGGACACGTCCACCGCGCCGGGGTAGCGGGCGTAGGAGAGCGCCTCATGGTACTGGGCCCCGGCCTCGGCTCCGGCCACCCACCAGACCGCCTCCTGGGGCGTGAGGACTGTGCCGTCGTCCAGAACCGCACCGCTGACGCAGTTGATGACAAAGCGGCTGTCCGCGTTCTTCGCCCCGGTGACGGCCAGCTGTGCATAGCGCCCGTCCTGGGAGGAGATGCGCCTGACGAAGGAGATCATGGCCTCCCGCACGGGGGCGGAGTCGCCGTCGTAGACCACCACGTCGAAGCTGTAGGGCTCCAGGGCCTCCAGGAAGGCGGCGTAGGCGCTGTCGCTGACTGTGCCGTCCGTGCCGCCGGTGAGGGTGACGCCCGCCATGGCGGCGAGGGTCCCGGTTCCGGAGAACGCCACCCAGGCGTTGGGAACCAGCTCCGCCGCCGTTTTGACTGTCTGACCGTCCACCTGGACGCCGTCCACGTAGGTGGAGACCGTGAAGATCCCCGGCTGGTCCACGTCTTCACTGACGGCGAGGGAGATGTCGTTCCCCCGGATGCCGGGGTACAGGGCCGTCACCGTGACGCCGCCCTCACCCAGAGTGGCGGACGCCGCAGCAGCCCCCGCCGCCTCGGGGCGGTAGAGGAGGACCTTGGTGGGCCCGCCGGTGACGTCCGTGCCCTTGAATGCCTCCCGGAGGAAGCGGCACTCTGGCGCGGTGATGTCATACCCGGTGTAGGGCGTCAGCTTCTCCCCTGAGCCGATGGTCATGAGCTTCCCCACCGGCCCCCAGGAGAGGGCCTTACACGCCGCCAAGGTCCCGCGGGAACCGGGCGTGAGGCCGGCGCTGCCGCGGCTGGTGAAGTTGATGTAGATGCCGGGACGGACCTTGTTCTGGGCCGTCCAGTTGCCGCCCGCCATTACGCGTCACCTCGCTTGTGGAAGAATTTGTCGAGAATCTGCTTCGCCTCCCGGATGGAGTAGGCGCTCTTGGGCAGGAGCGCCCGGGCGAAGTCTCTCTGATAGCCCGCAAAGGCCTTGCTCCTCAGCAGGGCCTCGGTGGGGTAGGTTTTTTCCGTCTCTTTCATGGGTCAACCTCCATGTTCAGCTCCTGGATGGAGCGCATGAGCGCCGCGTCCTCCGCCGCCGTCAGGCGCAGGCGCAGCTGGAATTTATAGTGGAGCGCACTGTCCGTGATCTCCCAGCTCCGGTCATAGGTCCGCAGAAGGACCGGCTCCTCCCCGGTGGCGCTCCGGTAGGGGAACACCTCCAGGCGCAGGTCCAGCACGTCCGCCGCCTCTTGCAGGCGGCTGTCCGCGCCCAGGCGGTTGAACTGCTCCAGGTACACCAGGTCCAGGCCCAGCTTCCGCAGGAGGCGGCCCCCGGTCTGCGGGGAGATGGAGGCGTGGGTCTGCCGGAGGAAGAGCATGGGCGGTTTTGCCCCCTGCTGGGCGGGGTCGGCGAAGAACCGCACCCCGGGCAGGTCCGGCGCGAGGCAGTCCGCCAGGGACCGGGAGAGGGCGGGGAAGGTGAAGTTCACCGGAACACCTCCCCCGGGAGCTTCCTCAGCTCCGCTTCGGCTACCTCCCGGAACTTCTCCACCGCCTTCTCCTTCATGTACAGGCCAGGGACGTAGCTGGTCTTTGTGCCCACCATCATGCCGCCGGGACGGCCCGGGTCCCGGGAGAGGAGGCCGTCCCCGTCCACGTACAGTCCGGGAACGAAATGCTTATCCAGCCGGTGGCCGTCGTTGACGTAGCTCGCATACTCCTGGTTGTTGGCAAGAGCGGTCATGTAACTGCTCCCGGCACGGACGGGAACCGTCTGACTGTCCGTCTCCCAGTGCTGGGCCATCGCGCCGGTGATCATATGGACGCCCCGGAGCTCTCCTTCTTCAAAAGTGTTGGGCGGGGTGTGATTCTGTGCTTCCTCCACCGCGCGGAGGGCCGCGCCCTCCGCAATGGCGGAAAACCGGGCGCTAAGCGCCGCCTGACGCCTGGTCAGCTCCTCCATCCGCTTCTGGAGGGCATCCCCCATTGCCATCTTCCTCCGCCTCCTTCTCTGCGTCCAGGTATTCCTTCTCCAGCAGGGCGATCTCCTGGTGGGCCAAGCCCGGGATGACCGCCCCGAAGGGCTCGTAGTAGTATACCGGCTCCCCGGCAAAGGCCCGGACGGTCTGCCGGGACTGCCCCAGCGCCGCCCCGCGGCGGATCAGGAGCTCGTCTCCGGCCCTTACGTCCGCCTCGTTGGCGCAGGAGACCTTGTCCTCCCCCTCGCTGTAGGCGGCGGTGGACTGCATCCTGGGTCCGTGGGCCCCGGGGCGGTAGATGCGGCAGGGGATGCCCTCC
>OFFR01000745.1_pt1 | contig 17607 bp, 14 predicted proteins | sample 1521421 | NCBI WGS metagenome assembly OFFR01 (sample SAMEA3504087, study PRJEB24116) | mouse gut metagenome | biome: mouse gut; feature: mouse-associated habitat; material: faeces | place: Denmark | collected 2011 | reverse complement strand
TGCCGTATCTGTACTCCGAATTCATGAAAGCCGCGCTGGAGCGGGATATGCTGATCCGGCCTCTGGCTTTCGACTTCCCGGAGGATGGGAAGGCACGGTCCATCGAGGATCAGCTGCTGGTGGGCGAGAGCATCATGATCGCGCCGGTCCTGGAGAAAGGCGCCAAGGGGCGCATCGTTTATCTGCCGGAGAGGATGACGGAGGTTCGCTATGACGGCAAGAGTTTCACCTGTATGGAGGTGAGCGCGGGAGAGCGAACGGTTATGGCTCCCCTCAACCAGGTTGTGTTCTACATCCGGCAGGGAAGGCTGGTCCCCGTTGGCAGGGCCGCCGCCAATACGGCGGAGCTGGATCTCATGGATGTGGAGCTGCTGGGGACGGGGACGTCCTACCGGCAGTACGTGGACGATGGGTATACCAAGGAGTGCAGCATGGACCGGTGCATTATGCGGACAAAGGAGGCACAGCCCCGGTAAGAGACGGGAGCGGAAAATGGCAGTATGAAATCTGAATCCGCAGGCGCCGGCGGCTATCTGGTATGTGAAAGATGGCCGGTATTTGCCTTAATGATGCTGACAGGCGGGTATTTCGGCGCGTTCACTTATACCATCCGGGGCGGCGTGTTCTGTAACGCGCAGACAGGGAACTTTGTTCTGCTGGCGATGGCGCTGGGCAGGGGAGAGTGGGTCCGTGCGAGCTGCTTTCTGATTCCCATCACAGCCTACTGTCTGGGCGCTTTTGTGTCCGAGGCCGCCGGGAACAGAATAGGGAAGCTCCATCTGATTCGGTGGGAGACGGCGCTGGTGCTGTTCGAAATGCTGGGGGTGCTGCTTCTGGGCGCTTTGCCGGAGACTGCGCCGGTCCAGATCACGCAGGTGCTGATTAACTTTATGTGTTCCATGCAGTACAACACCTTCCGACAGGCACAGGGTATTCCTATGGCCACCACTTTTTGCACGAACCACATCCGGCAGGTGGGCGTATCCCTGTACGAACTGCTGGCAGGCAGGGGAGAGGACCGGGCCCGGAGGCTGGGAGCGCATCTTGGGATGCTGGGGGCATTTATTGCAGGCGGCGCAGTCTCTGCATTCTTATGCGGCCAATTTCTTGGACGGGCCATCTGGTTTGCGGAAATCCCGCTGGGATTAGCTCTGGCGGATCTGCTGCGTGCGGACCTGGGAAAGGAACGGGAGAAGCTGGATCAGCTTCCCCACGGGCATTAGGATGCAGAAAAAGAGAATAGAGGGGCTGCAGATTGCAGCCCCTCTATTCTGCTGTTTAAGGGTTTGTCATCAAAAGACGAACATTTAGTTGGCGGGGATCACCAGGATCTGACCGACCCAAATCTGATCGGGGTTCTTTACGGTGCCCTTGTTGGCCTCGTAGATGACCGTCCATTCGGCGCCGCTGCCATAGAAGTTCTGGGCAATCTTCCACAGGGAGTCGCCCTTGACGACCTCATAGGTATTGGCGGAACCGGCGGGTTTCTCTTCGGGGGCGGGCTCGGCAGGCTTTTCGGCGGGAGCGGGTTCCTCAGGCTTCTCCTCGGGGGCGGGCTCTTCGGGCTGCTCGACAGCGGGAGCCGCCACGATCTTGATGCGGCCGGCGGGCTCGCCGTACTGCTCAGCGGTGACATTACCGCCCAGCTCGTCAACGATGTAGTTGATGAGGACGGCGTTGTCGATCATCACGCTGTCCTTGAGCAGCTTGTCGGTCTTGAACATGACGAAGCCGTCGCCGCCGCTCTTGAGCATGTAGTTGTGGGAAGCCAGAGTGTAGGTCTTGTTCACATCCAGAGGCTCCTCGCCGACCATGACGTCGGTGACACGGTAGTCGCCGGTCACGCCGGTAAACTCATTCTCGTCATTGGTGGTGACAGAGGAGGGCGTCCCGGCATTGATGGTATAGGTCAGGCCGGAAACCTGGAGGAAGCCGCCGTTCTCATCGGGGTACTTGCTGGCGCTGAACTCCAGGGCATCCAGAATCTTCTGACCGGTGGTCTCCACCAGACAGGCCTCGTTGCCGAAAGGATGGACGTTGATAATGCTCTCATAGGTGATGTCGCCTGCGGCGATGGGGGCGCGGATGCCGCCGCCGTTGGTCAGAGCAATGATATTCTCAGCGGGAACACCCAGGTTCTCGCCGTCCTTGGTGGCGTACCACACCATGGCGTCAGTAATCAGATCGCCCAGGTTGGTCTCCTCGGTGCGGTTGCCGGGGGCCTTCTCGCCGTTGAGCAGAACCTCGCTGGCGGCAAAGGCAGCGCCGTACTCCTTCTCGATCTCAGCGCGGATGGCGGCGGCGCGGGCGGTGATCTCGCTGTCCTCGGCCGCTGCAATCACTTCGGAGGAGATGTTGTCAGTGGTGATCTCGCCGTCCTTGATCATAACCACGCCGATGTTGGCCAGCTTGGTGCCGGTGGAGGTGACGACAGTGCCGCCCACCGTGCGGTTCTCGTTGGTCTTCTCCGCGATCTGGTCCAGGGTGGAGTGGGAGTGGCCGTCGATGAACACGTCAATGCCCGTGACCTTGTTGAGCAGGTCGATGGAGCGGACACCGGTGCCGGCGCTCTCCTCATCAATGCCCAGATGGCCCAGGCAGATGATGTAGTCGCACTCGGCCTTGGTCAGTTCGTCCACCTGAGCCTGGGCAGCGGCATACAGGTTCTCGCCGGTAGCAAAGGTAACGCCCTTGATCTTGGCGGGGTGCGCCTTGGTGGAAGTCTCGGGGGTATCCAGACCGAAGACGCCGATCTTAGTGCCGCTCTCGGTGGTGAAGATGGTATTGGCATTAAAAGCCACCGCATCCTCATAGGTGACGTTGGCCGCCAGGATGGGGAACTCAGCAGCCGTGGACAGGGTCTTCAGGTTCTCATAACCGTAGTCGAACTCGTGGTTGCCGGGGGCGGCAGCATCATAGCCCGTCATATTCATCAGCTCGACAGCGGTAGCGCCCTGGGAGACGCTGACATAGGGCGTGCCCTGGATAAAATCGCCGGCATCCAGCAGGTACACGGTAGCGCCGGCCTCCTCGTACATGGTCTTCAGCGCGGCGACCTTGGCGTAGTTCTCAATCGCGCCGTGGACGTCGTTGGTGTGGAGAATGACAATCGCATCCTTAGCATCCTCGGGGACCTGATACGCGGCAACAGGCTCTGCGGCCGCTTCGCCCTCTTCCCCGTCTGCCAGGCCAGTCGCGGCCAGACTAAAGGCCATGATCATCGCCAGCAGGAGGGAGAGCAGCTTGTTCCACTTTCTCATGGTTGGGGTTCCTCCTAATTCATTTTTGGGCAGCGCAACCGGGATATTATGCCGGGGAACAATCTGCTCCGTCCACCCTTCTACGTGTCAAATTATACTCCAACTTTCTCTGTTTGACTAGACCTGTTTTTTCATTTTTTATAAAATTTTGAAAAATTTTGTTGGAACGCCCCAGGGTACTGGATAAATGAGACAAAATATGGTATACTTTTCCAAATCATTTGTTTTACGTCTCTTTTCATCCACTGGTACGAAGAAAACAAGGAGGGGCACCAATGCGTATTTTGCTGCAGGGAGGAACGGTTGTCTCGGCGGAAGGCACAGCGATACTGGACGTGCTGCTGGAGGGAGAGCGGATCGCCGCCGTGGGAGAAAATCTCTCCTCCGGGGATGCACGGATCGTTGACTGTACCGGAAAGCTCCTCTTCCCCGGTTTTATTGACGGCCACACCCACTTTGATCTGGAGGTGGGCGGGACCATCACCGCCGATGATTTTGCCACCGGCACCCGGGCCGCCCTGCGGGGGGGCACCACCACGGTTATCGACTTTGCCGCCCCAGACAAGGGGGAAACCCTGGCCGCCGGTCTGGCCCGCTGGCAGAAAAAGGCCGGAGGACACAGCGCCTGCGACTACGGCTTTCACATGACCATTGACGACTGGAACGAGGGCATTTCCCGGGAGATCGGGGAAATGATGAACCAGGGGATCACATCTTTCAAAATGTACATGACCTACCCCGCCATGACGATCCCGGAGGGAGATATGTACCACGCCCTGCTGCGGCTGAGAGAAGCCGGCGGCATCACCGGGGTTCACTGTGAAAACGATGGGGTCATCCGCGCCCTGATCGCCGATGCAAAAGCGGCGGGACAAACGGGTCCCGGGTCTCATCCCCGCACCCGGCCCGCACCCCTGGAGGCAGAGGCAGTGGGCCATCTTCTGCGGATGGCCCAGTTGGCAGACGTGCCGGTCATTATTGTCCATCTCTCCACCCGGGAGTCCCTGGAGGAGGTCCGCGCCGCCCGCAGGCGGGGCCAGACTGTCTATGTGGAGACCTGCCCCCAGTATCTTCTGCTGGAGGCGGGGCGCTATGACCACCCGGCGTACGCCGAGGCGGCCAAGTACGTCTGCGCGCCCCCCCTGCGGCGGCAGGAGGACCAGGAGGCCCTGTGGGCGGCCCTCCGGGACGGGGAGATCGACACCGTGGCCACGGACCACTGCTCCTTCACCACCGCACAGAAGCGGGCAGGCCAGTATGACTTCACCAAAATTCCCGGAGGACTGCCGGGGGTGGAACACCGCGGGGTACTGCTGTACACCTGCGGCGTGGCGGAGGGACGGATTGCCGCTCCGGATATGTGCCGGGTGCTGTGCGAGAATCCGGCGAAGCTTTACGGCTGCTGGCCCCAAAAGGGCGTAATCGCCCCTGGCAGCGATGCAGACATCGTGGTCTATGATCCGGAAACCGAGGGAACGATCTCCGCTGCCAATCAGGCGCAGCATGTGGATTACACGCCCTATGAAGGTATGAGAACCCGGGGCAGTATCGCCCAGGTCTATCTCAGAGGACAGCTGGCCGTAGATCATGGACAGCTTCTGGCGGCCCAGGGACGGTTTATCAGGCGGGGGAAATGCGGCTTGTGAGGAATGCCTCCGCTTTCCCGCAAATACGGGATTGCAGCAAAAAGAACCAGAGCGCTGAAGCGCCCTGGTTCTTTACAATTAACTTGCTTACACCTTGGGACCGGCGGCTACCAGAGCCTTGCCGGCGTCGTTGCCGGTGTACTTGACGAAGTTCTTCACGAAGCGGCCAGCCAGATCCTTGGCCTTCTCGTCCCACTGGGAAGCATCAGCGTAGGTGTCCCGGGGATCCAGGATGGCGGGATCCACGCCGGGCAGGGCGGTGGGCACTTCCAGGTCAAAGTAGGGGATGGTCTTGGTCTCAGCCTTGAGGATGGAGCCATCCAGAATGGCGTCGATGATGCCGCGGGTGTCCTTGATGGAGATGCGCTTGCCGGTGCCGTTCCAGCCAGTGTTCACAAGGTAGGCCTTGGCGCCGGACTTCTGCATCTTCTTCACCAGCTCCTCACCGTACTTGGTGGGGTGCAGCTCCAGGAAGGCCTGGCCGAAGCAGGCGGAGAAGGTGGGGGTGGGCTCGGTGATGCCCCGCTCGGTGCCGGCCAGCTTGGAGGTGAAGCCGGACAGGAAGTAGTACTGGGTCTGCTCCGGGGTCAGGATGGACACGGGGGGCAGCACGCCGAAGGCGTCGGCGGACAGGAAGATCACGTTCTTGGCGGCGGGACCGCGGGAGATGGGCTTGACGATCTTCTCGATGTGGTCGATGGGGTAGCTGACGCGGGTGTTCTCGGTGACGGACTTGTCAGCGAAGTCGATCTTGCCCTCGGCGTCCACGGTGACATTCTCCAGCAGGGCGTTGCGCTTGATGGCGTTGTAGATGTCGGGCTCGGCGTCCTTGTCCAGGTTGATGACCTTGGCGTAGCAGCCGCCCTCGAAGTTGAAGACGCCGTTGTCGTCCCAGCCGTGTTCGTCGTCGCCGATGAGCAGACGTTTCGGGTCGGTTGACAGGGTGGTTTTGCCTGTGCCTGACAGACCGAAGAAGATGGCGGTGTTTTTGCCTTCTTTGTCGGTGTTGGCAGAGCAGTGCATGGATGCGATGCCACTCTGGGGGAGGTAGTAGTTCATCATTGAGAACATACCTTTCTTCATTTCGCCGCCGTACCAGGTGTTGATGATAACCTGTTCGCGAGATGTGGTGTTGAATACAACAGCGGTTTCGGAGTTGAGGCCGAGTTCCTTGTAGTTTTCAACTTTTGCTTTTGAAGCGTTGTAGACAATGAAGTCGGGCTTGAAATCCTTGAGCTCTTCAGCTGTGGGGGCGATGAACATGTTGGTCACAAAGTGAGCCTGCCATGCCACTTCCATGATGAAGCGCACTGCCATACGGGTGTCCTTGTTGGCACCGCAGAAGCGGTCAACAACATAAAGTTTCTTGCCGGAAAGTTCTTTTACGGCGAGTTCCTTAACGGCTTCCCATGTTTTTTCGGTCACGGGTTTGTTATCGTTGGGATATTCTTCGGTTGTCCACCAAACGTTGTCGCGGCTGTTGTCGTCGAGCACGATGAATTTGTCTTTGGGTGAGCGGCCTGTGTAGACGCCGGTCATCACGTTGACAGCACCGAGTTCGGTAACGGTGCCTTTTTCAAAACCTTCCAGAGAGGGATCGGTTTCTTCTTTGAACAGTTCGTCGTAAGAGGGGTTGTAGATCACCTCTTTGACATCCTTGATGCCATACTGGGCTAAATCGATTGCACTCATTTCTTTTGACTTGAAATATAAATGGTTAATAAATTTCTATGTGTTTGTTTCTCTGATCTGTTTTTGGTGTGCGGATCTTCCGCACCCTTTAAATCAATTGCAAAGTTAGTGACTTTTTCGCTGACTTGTGCAATAGATTAAAGAAATTTTTCCGTATTAATTATTTTTAATATACATTCAGCATGCGGCCGGCTGTTGTGGCGGCTACGAGTCATAACAAGTCTGTCGGGGCTAAGTTGCAGCTATTGTGCGATTTTTTAGAAAGATTATGTCTTGGCATGGAAAAAATAAGTTAACTTTGCGCCCCATAAATGGATCTCAGGTATGATTGTGATTTTTCAACTTTCAATAATTTTTGCGTTTCTCGCTCTGGGGGAGCTGACGGTGTGGCTCACGGGGATTCCTGTGCCGTCGTCGGTTGTCGGTATGCTTCTGCTTGCTGCGGCTCTTCAGGGAGGCGTGGTTAAGCTGCGTCAGGTGGAGGGCACGGCCGATTTTCTGGTCAGGAATCTCGGCTTTTTCTTTGTTCCGGCCGGAGTGGGGCTCATGGAGCATTTCGGGCTTATCCGCGAGCAGTGGCTGCCGATAGTGGTTGCGGCGGCGGTGAGTACGGTGTTAGTTCTCGGTGTGACCGGGTGGTTTCATCAGTTATGTAGAAAATATCTGTCGCGCAATGGTGGAGGAAAGTAATATACTTGGCAACAGCTATGTGTTGCTTGCGCTGACGTTCGCCGTGTTTATCGTTGCGTCGCGTCTGTCGCGTCGGTGGGGAAACGTGTTTTTCAACCCGATATTGATCACGATCGTGGTGCTGATCGCTGTTCTGAAGCTCGGTGGTGTGTCTTATTCGAGCTATGCCGCCGGTGGCGATCTGATATCTTTCTGGCTGAAGCCTGCGGTAGTGGCTCTCGGGGTGCCGCTCTATCGTCAGTTGGCCTCGATCCGCCGTCAGGCTTTGTTCATTCTGATGGCTGAGCTGGCCGGATGTGTGGCCGGTATTGTGTCGGTGGTGCTTGTGGCGCAATGGCTCGGGGCATCGAGGGAGGTGGTTCTGTCGCTGGCTTCCAAGTCGGTTACAACGCCGATCGCCATGGAGGTCACACAAGCTGTTGGCGGCATTCCGGCGTTGTCGGCAGCCGTCGTTGTCTGCGTGGGGATCTTCGGTGGTATGACCGGATTCCGGGTTATGGCAATAAGCGGAGTCCGCAGCCCTGTCGCGCAGGGTTTGTCGATGGGAACGGCAGCGCATGCCGTGGGTACATCGATGGCGATATCGGCGGCCGGATACCGCTATGGTGCGTGGGCCTCGCTGGGCCTTACGGTCAACGGAATGCTGACGGCGATGCTGACGCCGAGCATCCTGTCGCTGATGGGTGTCTGATAGTGTAGGCCGATGGTGACGATTCGTGCCCGGTGGGCTATTAAATGTCTGAAAAAGTGTAAAAATACCGCAGAAAAATTGCAAAACGAGAAATAAGGTGCTATATTTGTAACCAACATGAAGTAATAGGGATTAGAAACAAGTTTTAAAAGCTCTTTACCTCATACACAATTACATATTTAACGAATCCGGCGGAATGGAGATTCCTCATCATCCGGTGAAAGATACGATAGCAAACAGAAAATTGAGACCGTGAAGCCGGGAGCATCCGGCAGCTACGGGGATCAAGATTTTTCCCTTTGTCTGGAAACCGCCAAAATCCACACTGTCCAGGGAATACACTGCACTTCCACCCCCATCAGGAATAAGGGGCGAGAACGAGCAATCCGTATTTTGGGACAAAGGCGCTTGGCGGTGCCTCAGGCTGCAAGATAGGTGTTGTTCGTTTCCGCCCCATTTTTATTATTTATGAGCCAGATTTTTATAGGGAAGATTATCGAGGAGGAGCTTCGGAATCAGGAGCGGTCAGTGGTTTGGCTTTCAAGAAAGCTTAACTGTAACCGCACGAACGTCTACAAGATCTTCAACCGCACCAGTATCGACACTGAACTGCTGCTGAAGATATCCAATGTGCTCAAACGTAATTTCTTCGAGCCGTACATCTCGCGCCTTGAGCCATAGGGACTGGCGCGGACCTGTTGCATTTTTATAAAATATTGCGTAGGTTTGCAGTCCGCTAATCCGGCGGATTGGACATAATCTGTGACCGCAATGAAAAAAAGCATCGTATATACCCGAACAGGCGATAGCGGCACCACCTCTCTGGTGGGGGGCGCACGCGTGGCCAAGGACGCGCCAAGGCTCGAAGCCTATGGTACTGTCGACGAACTCAACTCACATATCGGACTGGTGGCCTCGCAAGCTCCGACTCCGGAGGTGGCCGATATGCTTACATGGATTCAACATCGCCTTTTCGACATAGGCGGCTATCTGGCATGTGATCCCGACGGCGAATTTCAACTCCCTCCCGGAGCCGACGATCAGACGATCGTGAGGCTTGAAAAAATGATCGACATGCTCGACTCGCGGCTTCCGGCCATCAACCGGTTCGTGCTTCCTGGCGGAACCGAAGCTGCTGCCCGAACCCATGTGGCGCGCACCGTGTGCCGCCGCGCCGAACGCCGGATCATCAGCCTCGATGGCACGGCACCGGTGGATCCGGCCGTGATCCGCTTCATGAACCGCCTGAGCGACTTCCTCTTTGTTTTAGCCCGATTTAACAATATAATACGGGATGTCGATGAAATATTTTGGCAGAAAGATTGTTAGTTAGTAGAAAATAATTACTTTTGCGGCACGAAAATAGCTACCCTCTTTTGTAAAACAACAAAAACATCATAACTATGTACTGGACACTGGAATTAGCATCAAAACTTGAAGACGCTCCCTGGCCTGCAACACGCGAGGAACTCATTGACTACGCCATGCGCTCCGGCGCGCCCCTCGAGGTGATCGAAAACCTTCAGGAGATAGAGGACGAAGGCGAAACCTACGAATGCATCGAGGACATCTGGCCCGACTACCCCTCCAAAGAAGACTTCCTCTTCAACGAGGACGAATATTAACGCAGAAATTCGGGGTTACTGATTTAATAGTCAGCGATTTATAACTTAAGCCACTCTTGAAAAAGGGTGGTTTTTTTGTGTCACCCCCCTGGCCGATATATTTTAGAAGATGGACACTAACGCACGAATGAAATCCCCGATTCGTATGTGTCAGGAATGAAATTATTTCGTATGTGTGACGCCTTAAACGATACGGAGTTTCAATTAATCCTAATGACGCAAATATATTACAATATTTTTTCGACACAGATAAACTAAAATATGATCGACATGAGCTAAAGTGCGATATACTTATACTTGAAAAAATAATACGAAATTTCTTTAAGAACTATGATTTTAAAAGGTTTAAGGATTTTCAAATATCTTTTGGTGAAATAACCTTGTTACCCTCCTGGATATTAGCGTATTAAAATAATCTTTGTGGATAAAAATGATACTATCATTCTTGCTATCCTTCCAGATATAGCACCACATGAAATGAAGATTATCAATAAATTATATCTTCTTTAATTGTTTCTTCAACGCTGTCAATACCAGAGTTTACGGGTAAAAAACCTTCTCGGTCAAGTACACGTAAAATGCTGCGTAGTAGATAATTGTTTGAGAAGACAGGATAGTATTTCCGTGCGCCTTCTGACACTGGCGCTAACATCTTGTCATTAATCAATCCTCGTATAAGTCTTGATCTGTCAGAACTTGATTTATTGGGTAATGCTCTGACTAAATCACCTGACTGTATTATTTGTTTATCAGCCTTAACTGCTACGACAAGAATTGCATAAGCTTCTGGAGTTAAAAATTTACGAGAAAAAGCATCTTCCAAACTTGGAAGGAGCACTTTATCTCTTAAAATATTTGGATTAGACAACCGATCAATTTTCTCAAGTTCAATCTTCAATCCTCTAAGCATATATTCGGCCCATGCTAACATACCTTCATCGGTTCCCTTATCAGCTCTGGAAAGATATGAGTAATAATCATCCCGATTAGAGCAAAAAACAGCAGTAGGATTTATTATTCTTTCTCTGCTTTTGAAAACTAATTTTAACAACAGAGCATATGTGAATAATCGAACCACTCGACCATTCCCATTTTCAAAAGGATGTATCCATACGAATCTATGATGAGCTATTGCTATTTTAAGTAAATCGTACTTAGGTGCATCATTTTTATTGACAAATTCAATTAATTCCTCCATTAGGGGAATTACTTGTGTATAATCAACTGGAATATGCTTAGAACCCCCAATACGAACATTCTGTTCTCTAAAACATCCAGGATGTGCTGCCCCCTCTTTCATATAGCTAAGACCAGCAACTGTGATTTGGTGCAATTCTCTTATAAACTTTGCAGAAATCGGTATATCTTGAATATTGTCCTCAATATATCGCATTGCGTTCTCAATATTCTGAATCTCTTTTATTTGTTCCATAGGGGTATGCTGAGGAGAATCATCTATTTTTGTGTTCTCCACATAATCCATTATAGTAGTGTTATTACCCTCTATTCTACTGGACCCAACACTCTCCAACATTTGGAAGATACCTCTTATCTGATTGAATATAAAAGGATTGGTCATACCAACGAATTCCTTGTAACGTAGTTTCTCCAGTTCCATAATAAGGTCAGTAATTGACATATCAAAGGATATTGCTGGCAATTGTAATCGAGATATATTCATTTGCGCTCTTAGTAATTGTTAATTTGCATCGCCATAATATTGGATTTGCATCTATTCATCATAATATACGTAAAGTCAATTAATTGCAAAGTTAATATTAAATTTTGGATTTGCAAATCAATCTATTTACATTTGCTATTTTATTTGTTGATAATTGCATAAGATTATTCTTAATCCTGTTATGCTAATATTTCATAGAAACCACATTCTTGGGGGCGAGGCATAAAAGTGCCGGCATGCAATCCGCTGCGGATTGCATGCCGGCTGGTGTGGGTGTGTGTTTTTCAATCTCTTAAGGGGATGGTCAGCGCAGAGCTATCTTGTAGGCTTTGCCGTTGATGCTGACCACGACTACGCCACTGCCGGTGTTGACCGTGAATACGCTGTCGGTCGTGGAGAGCAGCAGGCGCCCGTCGAGATCATAGACCATGGCCACATCTGTGTCATCCTTGCCGCTGATGCTTATGGTGGTTCCATGCGCCGTCACCTCAATTTCGCCGTCGCGGCTTATCTCATCGATGCTCATGGTGCCATTGTCAACCTCCATATTCAGGAACTTGCTCCATGTAGGGTGAGCCTGATAGGTGGCGAGAGTTCCGGCCGGCACGTATAGCGTGGCATTCTTGTAGGCTGTGGTGCTGAATGCTGTGGCGTGTGCGTCGGAGGGGATTATCGATTCTGCATGCACTTCATTGAGCCAGTGAACCCCCATGAATGCATATTCCCCGATATGTGTCACAGATTGCGGTACCGTGATCTCACTCAGCCCCGTGCAGCCGAAGAATCCGTAATCGCCGATGCTCTCCACGGCTTCGCCGATGGAGGCGGAGCTAAGCGCGCTGCATCCGGTGAATGCCTCGTTGCCGATGGTTTTCACGCTGTTGGGTATTTCTATCGAGCGGAGCGAAGTGCAGTAACCGAAAGCAAGAGTGTCAATGCTCTCGATGGTTTCAGGCAGCGAGATAGACTTCAGTCCCCAGCAATAGTTGAATGCCTCCGGCCCGACACCTACAATGGTGTAAGTGACATCATTGTATTCAATCGTTTCAGGAATGACGACATTGGTCAAACCCTGATAGTTGCTCATGTCATTCTGCTTTTGGTACGTGACCATTGCAGTTTCTGTAGAATTGTTTAGAATGTAATAGATACCATTTATTTCACGTGAGCCCGGGTTGAAATTATCAACATGCATGAATTCCTTCCACACAGCAGCCGCTGAATAATCGCTTTGTGATGATGAGGGTACAGACAATGTTGTAAAGGAATAGATCTCAGTAGGGAATACATCATCTCCTGTTGCCGGTGGAGTCTCGGCTGCACAACGGATTTCTCGAATTGCGGTAGAACTCTTAAATGCTCTTGAACCAATGGCAATGAGTCTTTTCGATAAGTAGACATTCTGTAGGGCGCTACATTTTTGAAAAAAACCATCGCCTAATTCCGTCACAAAATCGCCAATAACGACTGATCTTAGCGATGATAAGTTACCAAAGGGTATTTCGCCTGTAGTAAAGCCTAGAGTGTCTGGGCCACTACTAAAAAAATAGTTAATATTACGACCTATATAATATTACGACCTATATAGAGGTATTCAATTGGACAGTTATAAAAATATGAACCAAAGCCGCTTACTTTTCGATACATATCAAGTGTGGTTTCAGAATCTTCAATGATTACAGTTTTGAGAGAGCTGCAATCATAAAATGCAGATTCTCCAATAGAAGTTACGGAGCTGGGGATAGATATCGAAGTCAGAGCAGTGCAATGATAGAAAGCTTTATTGCCAATAGAAGTTACCGAGCTTGGGATTGAGATTGAAGTCAAAGCAGAGCAGCCACCAAACGCCAATTCTCCAATAGAAGTAAATGTGGCAGAATTTGGAATATCTATTGATGATAATGATGAGCAGCCATAAAAAGCATTACTTCCTAATGTGGCTAATGAATCGGGGAGGATTAAAGACTCGATGTTTGAGCATCCTGAGAAAGCATAGCTTGGGATATCCTTAAAATATTTACCGAACGTAATGTTTTTAATCGTTTTTTTGTTATAAAATGGAGAGTATCCATAAGTAATGTATACAGTTGCATAAGTTGGGTATGAAATAGATCTGCCAATATGTAACGTTTCTAAGGGACAATCATAAAATAGACCTTGGGTGCTGCTATTGAATCCGAGAGAAAGAGGCTCTTCACCATCTTCAAAAATAACATTATTTAAAGCAGTACATCCCGAGAAAGCATAATTGCCAATAGAAGTTACCGAGCTGGGAATTGAGATTGAAGTCAAAGCGGAGCACCCATAAAATGCATCCCTATCAATTGAAGAGACATTGTTCCCTATTGTAATAGAAGATAGTTCCGATTTGTTGTTAAATGGAGAGGTGTGATATCTATCAGAGGTAATATATGAAATGGTTCTGCCAAGATATAAAGATTTAATTGGACAATCATAAAATAGACCTTGGGAGCTGCTATTGACTCCGAGAGAAAGAGGCTCTTCACCATCTTCAAAAATAATATTATTTAAAGCAGTGCATCCAGAGAATGCAGCATTGCCAATAGAAGTTACCGAGCCGGGTATTGATATCGAAGTCAGAGCAGTGCATCCAGAGAACGCGCTCGTGGTAATGGATGTGACATAATATGATTTCCCTTCGTATTCAATGTGATCGGGTATTATGACATCGGCCAGTGCATTGTTCTTGCTTTGTGATGCGACTGTCGCGGTGGTGTCGGAGAGTGAATAAACCATTCCGTCCACCGTGACTGTGGTTGCGGCATGAGAGCAGACGGCGGCTAACAGAAATGAAAATAAAAAGAGCAGTTTTTGTTTCATGCTGATTGGTTTTTTGTTAGGTTGCATATTTTAATCCAGGCGTGTCCGTAGACTTTTTCAAATACGGATCCGTAATTCAGAGTCTCGTTCACTCGTTTAATAAATTCAACGTATTTCTCTACTTCCGTGCGAAAGCTCCCGGCATGCTGATTATTGTTGGAATAACACACGGATATATAGATCACATTTTTATCTTCGGCGAGAGCCTCACGCGATACGTATTTTTTAGTGACCTGATCAGCCCGGGTGTTGTCGATCTCTATGATTATAACTGTGTTTTCATCTAAACTACCAAGAATGTCAACACGGTCGTTTGTCGAGGCTCCCTGTATAGTCTGTTCCATATCCCATTCTATATTTGGGAATGCTTGCTTGAGGACACTGAGCAGCGGTATCTGTATACGTGCCTTTACTGAATTTTGGAGGGCTTTGTTGTAAGTGATGTTGGCGGAATCTATCACGCTCACAATCGAGTCCTTTAGTTGTGTGAGTGGTGTTTTTATCGCAGAGGGATTTACGCTACGGTAGAATCGCGTGTATAGGCGAAGGGCACTTCGTAAAGAAGCGGTGCCATTGTAAACATTGCCGGAAATAGGGATGTTGTGCTTTGGCTGTTTGCCTGCATTGGCATCTTCCTTAGAGTAGATAAAATCATCCTCAATTTTTGAAATGGTTCCGTTCTGGATCATCTTGTCGAGCATGGGATAGGCTCCTTTTATACGATTGATTTCAGAGACTCGTGAGGCCACAGTGTTCTCGCTATATCCTTCATTGGTCATCCATTTGTGAAAACTGATTGGTTGTGTGATAAGCATGGGTATAAATTGTGATTGGATCTCCACTGACACCAAAAAGGAGATTGATATTAAACAAAAAAGCGTGGTGCCGTGCTTGTTGCCCGTTCCCACGTCCAGAGGCCTTCGCATTGCCTGTCTTTGTAGGGAACGGAACAACGCAGAGGCCCACGCAAAATATGTAAGTATGCGCGGTGGACCGATCCCCAATGAATAAGGCTACGGCTCACGGCGGATAGAGTTACATATCCAACATGGCATCTACTGTTGCTCCAATTCTGACAAAGACTTTTTGGGAAGTTGCGAAGTTCCTGGGACGTCAGAATAGAAGCGTCAAGTAAACGCTTTTTCAAAATGTCGCGCTGAGGGGACAGTCCTCTCAGCATGGCAAAAATAAGGATTAATTTTCTGATGATGAAACAAATCCCCGGATTTTTTTGAAGCGAGCCTCTGCGTTGCTGATGCAAAGATTGGGCTTTGTTGCGACACAGCCAAGTTTTCCGCCGTTCACTCCGTTCATTCAGTCGGGCTTTGCCCGATGGTTGAATGGTTGAATGGTTGATTCCTTTTTGCTGGGCTTTGCCCGAAGGTTGGGCTGGAATATAACAAGGGCTGCATACAGAATGCAGCCCTTGTTATAGTGGATCCGCGGCCGATAGGCCGTGGTTGGGGGAGAGGGATCAGTTACTTCTTGTTCCGCTGAGCTGTATTTCGAATTCTTTGCCTTTGGCGTTGATCATCTTGCCATCGGCTGAGATTTGATTGTCGGCTTGATAAAGGAGGGAGAGGTTCCAGCTTCCTGTCGGCTGACCGCCCACCATTTCGTTGACTGTCATGGTCACGGGGTCGATCATGAATCCCTCAAGGGTGATGGGGGAGCCGGATCCGCTCTTGGTGTAATAGTAGCTGCCGGTGACATCGTTACCTTTTATGCGTAGGTTTACAGTTACGGGATATTTGCCGAATGTGCCTGTGAGGTTGAGGACGTTGGATTCTGAAGAACTGAAATCCGAAAGATCGGCATCGGTATCTTCCACGGTGGTTTCTTCTGTCTCGATCTCACTGCTGAGCAGATCGGAGATCATTGAATCGAGATTGCTGAAATCAAAAGCATTGGTATCGGGAACTTCGGTGGTTGATACCTGATTGTTGGCAGAAGAGAGCACGGCCACGAGAGCTGCTAGATTGGCTGACTCGGAGCGGTTGACAACTTGTGCGAAGGCCTGATCGCATACCTCTTTACCTTCTTTATTGATGAGGATAATCACGCTGCCGGATGTAGTCAGATATCGGTTGGGAGCGAGATATTCCAGATTGTCGTACTCGAAGGGGATTACAATCTCATCGTTGGTGTCGACAACACCGGTACGGCCGTTGGAATTGACTGCCAGCAGGTTGCCATCGCTCAAGAATTTGAGGCTGGGATATTTTGCACGGATCACTATTTTGCCGGTCATATCCTTCACGCCGTAGAATTCCTTGTCGTAGTAGATGAATTTGTCGTTTTTGACCGACAGGTTTCTGAGGCTGGTGCCTTCGTTGACGGAAGTCACTTTCTTACCTGTTTTGTCGAGCAGAACAATGTGGTCGCCCTCAACGGCAAAGCAGTATCCGTTTTCAAAAGCGGTCAGGTCGCTATACTTGCCGGAGTTGCCTTTGAAAAGGGTTGCTCCCGTTTTATCGATGGCTTCAAAGAAGTTCTTGCCATCTTCTTGCCGGGTGATCACGATGGCGATCCCATCGGAGAACGGAGCGGCGTTGACGTAGCGCGGTTTGATGACGATCTGCCCCTGGGTATTGACATAACCGAATTTTTTCTCAGTGTTGACGATCAGCGCGAGGCCATCGGGGCCGAAGCCACTTGCCACACCAAGTTTCTTGTCGAGGGTGGCCACGACCTGTCCTTTAGTGTCGACGATTTGCCAGGGTTCTGTCTTGACGCGCACAATGGCAAACCCGTCGGGGCTGAAATTGGTCACAAAGGTGTAGCTGTCGCGGTTGAGCTTGTTTTTTGTGTTTTCAGTGGTGTAGAGGTCGAAAGTGCCTTCGTCGTTCTGAACAAAGAAAGCCTTGTTTACAACATTGGTCGCCGGGGCGAAGAATTCGTCTGTGAAAACCATCTCTCCATTGTTGACATCCAAAAGGCTCCACATGTTTGAGTTGTCAACCTTGACGCTGATGTAATCCGCGTCTGTAGACGATTTGCTTCCGCAGCCGGTGACCAGAGCTGCCGCCACGATTCCTAAAAAAAGTTTTTTCAACATAAATTTTGAATTTGGATAAGTAATTGGTTGTTGTAGATTGTGTTAATAAGCCGATTGTTTTTGCACAAAAAAAGCGTGGTTCCTTGTCCGTTGTCCATTTCCACCACTTGAGGCCTTCGCATTGCCTGTCTTTGTTGGAAATGAAACAACGCAGAGGCCCACGCAATATGTAATCTACTGGTACATATCCATGTGGCATCTACCGTTGCTCCAATTCTGACAAAGACTTTTTGGGAAGTTGCGAAGTTCCAAGTGGTCAGAATAGAAGCGTCGAGTAAACGCTTTTTCAAAATGTCGCGCTGAGGGGACAATCCTCTCAGCATCGCAAAAATAAGGATTAATTTTCTGATGATGAAACAAATCCCCGGATTTTTTTTGAAGCGAGCCTCTGCGTTGCTGATGCAAAGATTGGGCTTTGCTGCG
>OFFR01000741.1_pt1 | contig 17657 bp, 17 predicted proteins | sample 1521421 | NCBI WGS metagenome assembly OFFR01 (sample SAMEA3504087, study PRJEB24116) | mouse gut metagenome | biome: mouse gut; feature: mouse-associated habitat; material: faeces | place: Denmark | collected 2011 | reverse complement strand
CCCTGCCACATCCGACGAACTGCTGGAGGTCCTGCGCGCCTTCCGGGACGGCGATCCCAACGGAAATGGTGAGGCAGACGAAATCCCCTGCACCATCACCGGCACGTACAATCTGGATTTCTCCTGGCCCTATATGTTCAAGATTTCCCCTGGACGGGATTTTGACGCGGACCCGGATGGCAAAGTGGTTTATCCCCCCATTGAGGACTCTTACAAGGATTTCCTGAAGTACATGAATACTATGTACTCCGAGGGACTGCTGGACTCCATGTTCTCCACCAGAAGCAGCGAGGACTGGAATACTCTGATCAATACCGACAAAGTGGGTATGGTACAGGGCTGGGTAACCAATCTTCCCACCTTCAACGCAAATGAAGGCCAGGAATGGATCGCCATCAATGTGCCTGCAGGACCCGACGGAACTTCCTTCTCCGTGTCCGTCCCCACCATTACGGGCAAAAACTTTATCACCAAAGACTGCAAAAACCCGGAGGAAGCCTTCCGTTTTCTGGATTATGTATGGGCCTCCGATGAAGGCAGAATGCTGGCCGTCTACGGCATTGAAGGCCTTACCTATGAAATGGTGGACGGAAAACCCCAGTTTACGGATTATGTCCTGAACAACCCTGACGGACTCAGTACCACCGAAGTGCTCAACTCCGTCGGCGCCAATCATAAGCTTCCCAGAATCAGCGACGCTTCCCTGGCCCAGGCCACTGCCACGGAGGAAATGAATGCCTGGAACGAAGCCAACAAGGCCATGATGCGCAAATGTTTCCCTTCCTTTGAGATCATCATGACTCCTGAGGAGACCACAGCCAAGGCAGAATCCGGATTTTCCGATATATGGACCTACAAAGAGGAAATGAAAGCCCGCTTTATTATGGGCAAAGATGACATTGACGGCTACTGGGACACCTATGTACAGCAGATCAAAGAAATGGGCATCGACGAAGTCATTGCCATCGAGCAGGCAAAGTATGACCGGTTCCTGGAAGCCCAGGGCGCAGAATGAGAGGCATTATGAGAAAAAAATATGTGCTGGCAGGTGCCAGCGGAAGAGCTTTCAGCATGTTTGCCAAACCTATCACGGAACGTTTTTCCGATATTGCGGAACTATCCGCCATTTATGACATCAATGGCACACGGGCCGTCTATTTCCGGGACAACGCGGCCCCGGCTGCAAAACTGTATGCCGATTTTGACGAAATGATGCAGAAGGAAAAACCGGATGTGCTGATAGTGGCAACCATGGACAGCTGGCATCACGAATACATTATCAGGGGGCTTTCCTATGGCTGCGACATTATCACGGAAAAGCCCCTGACCATAGACGGCGATAAGTGCAACCAGATTCTGGCGGCAGAACGGACAAGCGGCCATAAAGTATATGTAACCTTTAACTGTCGCTTCATGCCCTATGTGAGACGTATCAAGGAACTTCTGAACCAGAACTTAATAGGCGAGATTCTGCACGCGGACTATGAGTATCTTCTTGACCGCCGCCACGGGGCAGACTATTTCCGGAGATGGCATCGGAAAAAAGAAAACTCCGGCGGTCTGCTGGTACATAAGGCCACCCATCACTTTGACATGGTAAACTGGTGGCTGGGCCAGGAACCCGACGTGATTTATGCCAACGGTTCCAGAAGATTCTACGGCCCCGTCCGTGAAAAAAGAGGGGAGCGGTGCCTGACCTGCCGGAACCGCTGTGAATATGCTTTCCCGAACACGGCGGACCCCCATGTCCAGGGTATGTACTTTATACCGGAAAAGGAAGACGGCTATTTCAGGGACAAATGTATTTTTTCGGAAGAGATTGATATCGAAGATACCATGTCCGTCACCGTCTCCTACAGGCAGGGTGCGCTCCTGACCTATTCCCTGACCACCTACAATCCCTATGAAGGCTGGAAAATTGCCTTTACCGGCACAAAGGGACGGCTGGAGGCTTCCACTTACTACTCGGGAGAAAATGCTTCCGATCCCAATGATTATATAAAATATTACAATGACAGGGGAGAAACCATCACCTATAAAATTCCCAAGGCGGAGGGCACTCACGGCGGCGGCGACATCCGTCTCCTGGAAATGCTCATCCGGGGCTCTGCCGAGGACCCGCTGGGACAGATTGCAGATGTCAGGGCAGGCATCCGCTCCGTAATGATCGGGGCCTGCGCAAACTTAAGCATCCAGGATGGAAAACCCCACAAAATTGATGACATCATCAAATGGCAATGAGAAAGGCGCAGGAATGATCACCATCAGGGATATGGAAACAGAGGCCGAAAACGGCTGCAGCGCATTCGATGCGGCGGACCAGCTCAGGGATTATGTCTACGGGCTCACCGGGCAGGCTTTTGCCCAGGCCAAAGAAAGGCCGCTTACGAATATTGCGGAAGTAACACAGTACCAGGATTTTGTGCGGGAACAATTCCGGAAGGCCATAGGCGCCGGAGAGGAGAAAAAGTCCCCTCTCTGCGCCTCCGTCACCGGCACCCTCCACTGCCAGGGATACCGCATCGAGAAAATCATCTTTCAGTCCGCCCCCCGGGTATGGGTTTCCGCAAACCTTTATCTTCCGGATACTGCGGTTCCGGGCGGACAGCATCCTGCGGTTCTCCTGGTGTGCGGCCATGATCCCCTGGGAAAAGGCGCCGCCGAATATCAGCGGGCATGCATCTGTCTGGCTGCTGCGGGAATCGCGGCGCTGTGCATGGACTCTTACGGCCAGGGAGAACGCCCGGATTACTATGAGGAAGAAAAAGGAAGGGAATGCGTGGGAAGATGCACCCGGGAACACGATTACGCAGGCTTCCAGTGTATGCTCCTGGGAGAAAGCTCCGCCAGATACCTTCTGCATGACGCCATGCGGGCCGTGGATTATCTCACAGAACGGCCGGACATCGACAGTTCCCGCATCGGAATAACCGGAAACTCCGGCGGCGGAACCCTGACAGTCATGATGATGATGCTTGACAACAGAATCGCCGCTGCCGCTCCCGGAACCTTTGTGACCAGCAGAAAAGCCATCCTTGCCACCGGCAAACCCCAGGACAACGAACAGATCTGGCCGGGCCTGACACTGGCCGGCATAGACCACAGGGACTGCCTGCTGTGCATGGCGCCCAGGCCCGTGCTGCTTCTGGCAGCGGCACATGACTTTTTCCCGGCGAAAGGCACACTGGATACCTATGCCTGGTGCCGGAAAATCTGGAAACTATATGGTCAGGAAGCACGGTTTCAGCTTTACCGGGATGAATGTATGCATACCTACAGCCTGGAAATGGCCATCCGCGCGGCGGATTTTTTCAGAACATGCTTCCAAATGGGAGAACAGCCAGCCGGGCCCGGAAGGGCATTTGCACCCGCCATGCTCCGGAATCCCAGGGATCTGTGGTGCAGTGCGGGCGGTTACCTTCGGAACGAAAAAGCGGGATGGGGCATTTTTGAACAAAACAGGGAAAGATACCTGGCCCGGTGGGCTGCTTCCGGAAAGGATGCACAGAAAATGCGTACATTTCTGCAGGAAAGACTTTGCAGGAACCGCCGTCCGGGTCCTCTTTTTCTCCGGAAAATCCGGGATACGGAAATGGTTCTGGATCTTTTCTGCGACAGTTACCTATGGGAGTCCCAGGAGGGCGTGATCAACCACGGCTTCCTGTTCCGTGAAACAAAAGACAGACTGCCGGTCACCATCGCCCTGTGGCGGGACGGCTGCAGGCGCCTCACGGAGCACTACACCGTCATCAGGGACATCTGCCGCAGAGGCCGGGCAGTGCTGGTTCTGGATATCACGGGGATGGGCATGCTGGAGCAGAGGCAGTTTTCCCCTGCCGTGGACAAAGAAGCCTTCTACAGCGCGAAGTTCAAGCTGAACACTGATCTTCTCTGGCTGGACGACTGCCTTATGGCGCTTGGATGCTTTGACCTGCTGCGCTGTCTGGATGCTGTGGAAGAAATGCCTGGTACTGACTGTTCCGGCACAGAACTGTATACCTGGGGAAGCCATTCCCTTTACGGTGAGATTGCCGCGTTTCTGGATCACAGAATCCGTGCCCTTACCTGCCAATGTCCCCGGGCCTCCTTCGGTGAAATTGTGACACAGAAATATTATGATCCCGCGGACATGGCATCCTTTGTCATCCCGGGAATATTAAAATACGGGGATATCGAAGATATCCGGAAATGGAGATTTGCAAATGAAAATAATTGTCAGTGAAAATGCCACTGTTTTGGGAAAAAAAGCTGCCGCCATGGCAGCACAGTACATAAACGAAGCCATCTGCCAAAAGGGCAGCGCACGTATCATCCTCTCCACGGGAGCTTCCCAGTTTACCACGCTGGAAGCCCTGGTCCTGGAAGACATCGACTGGAGCCGGGTGGAAATGTTCCATTTGGACGAATATGTAAACCTGCCGCAGACACATCCCGCCAGCTTTGTGAAATATCTCACGGAGCGTTTTGTGGAAAAGGTGGGCCCCTTAAAGGCCGTACACTTTGTGGATACCTCCCGGGGCACGGATTCCATAATAGAGCATCTGACTGCCCGGCTGGACAGCGCCCCCATTGACCTGGGCCTCATCGGCATCGGTGAAAACGCCCATATCGCATTCAATGACCCGCCTGCGGATTTTGACAACCAGAACGCTTACATTGTGGTGAACCTGGATGAAGCCTGCCGCAGGCAGCAGCTTGGGGAAGGCTGGTTTCCCACTCTGGAAGATGTCCCCGCCCAGGCAGTATCCATGACGGTGAGCCGCATCCTGAAATGTGAGCATATTATCTGCCCCGTTCCCTATCGCGTAAAAGCAGCGGCTATCCGCAAAACCCTGGAGCAGGATGTCAACAATATGGTTCCCGCCACTATCCTGAAAACCCACAGGGATGTGACAATATTTGCGGATCAGGAATCCCTGTCGGAAGTGCCCTCCCCGCTTCTGGAGCAGTATGTATGAATACACTCATCACAAATGTCCGGCTCGTATGGGAAGACCGGATCGCTGAAAACGGCTGGCTGCTGCTGTCCCGGGGGAAAATTGCCGCCGTGGGGGAAAACACCCGGGACAACGCCCTGCATCAGGCCCTGAAACTGGCGGATACCATATGGGATGGCCAAAACCAATACCTGGCTCCCGGCCTGATAGACATTCATCTTCACGGCGGAAACGGATATGACTTTATGGATGGCACTCCGGAAGCATTTCAGGAAATTGCCCGCTATCATGCCGCCCACGGAACCACCTCCCTGCTTGCCACCACCATGTCCGCCAGCGAGGAAGAAATCCTTCATGTGCTGAATGCCTTTGTACAGTATGCCCCCCGGATTCAGGACTGTCATCTTCTGGGGGTCCATCTGGAAGGACCCTATTTTAACAAAAGACAGTGCGGCGCCCAGGATCCCGGCTTTATCAGGGATCCTGACCTGGCACAATGCCGTCGTTTTCTGGAAACCGGCTGCGTCAGACGGGTAAGCCTGGCCCCGGAGCTGCCGGAAGCACTGGCACTGGCAGAATTCCTGGCGGAAAACAAAATCATTGTATCCGCAGGCCACACAGAAGCCGACTTTGACTGTATGGAACACGCTTTTGCCCATGGCTTCTGCCTTATGACGCATCTCTACTCCGGAATGACCGGCGTCCACAGAAAAAATGCCTTCCGGATGGGCGGGGCCGTGGAAGCCGGACTGCTGTGCGACACCGGGGCCGTGGAACTCATTGCGGATGGCTGTCATCTGCCGGGCTGTCTGCTGCGTCTGGTGCGCAAATGCAAAGATCCCCGAAACATCATTCTGGTCAGCGACGCCATGAGAGGCGCAGGACTTGCGGACGGATCGTCCACAAAACTGGGAAGCCTGGAGCAGGGCCAGGATGTAATCATCGAAGACGGTGTGGCCAAAATGCCGGACCGGACTTCCTTTGCCGGAAGCGTTGCCTCCGGTGACCGGCTGATCCGGACCATGCGGGACCTTGGAAACGTTCCCCTGTACGAGGCCGTGGCCATGATGACGGCAAATCCCGCCCGGCTGCTGGGTCTGGACAGCCAAAAAGGAGGGCTGCTGCCCGGTATGGACGGAGATGTGATATTGTTTGACGAAAATATCAATATCAGGGCCGTCTGGGTTGCCGGAAACCGGATTTGCGAAAGCGCTTCCCGGACACCGTCCTCCTGAAATGCATCGGTGCCGGGATCCGGAACCGGATCCGTCTTTTTTGCGGAACAGACGACAGGATACGACGCCCGCGGGCAATGAGGAAAATAGCCATGCCTGCATGGATATGGAAGCCAATTCATTGGTTTGATACCCCGTTGCCTGCAGCGGGGTCTTTAATTTTATGAAAGCGAGGAATGAAAATGAATCAGAAATGTGTCAAAGTGGCAATCGCGGGACTTGGCGGCAGGGGAAAAGATACCTATGCGGAATGTGCCCTGCGTTTTCCCCGGAAAATGCAGATTACGGCCATAGCGGATCCTGTGGAGGAAAAACGCCGGGATGTGGCCGGGAAATTTCATATTCCTGAAGAAATGTGCTTTTCCTCCGCAGAGGAGCTGCTGGCCGCCCCCAAAATGGCCGATGTGCTCTTTATCTGCACCCAGGACAGGATGCACTATGCCCACGCCATCCCCGCCCTGCAAAAGGGTTATCACCTTCTCATTGAAAAGCCCATTTCCCCCATTGCCTCGGAATGTGCCGAAATCGCCGCTGCCGCCCGAAAATACCACCGTCATGTACAAGTATGCCATGTGCTGCGCTATACCCCCTTTTTCCAGGAAATCAAACGCATTATCCGGGAAAAAACCATCGGGGAAATTGTGGCAGTCCAGGCAAAAGAAAATGTGCAGTACTGGCATCAGGCACACAGCTATGTGCGGGGCAACTGGGCAAAAGCAGAGGAATCCAGCCCCATGATACTGGCCAAGTCCTGCCATGACATGGATATTCTGCTTTGGCTGGCAGACAAAGCCCCCAAATATGTCTCCTCCTACGGCAGCCTGTTCTTATTCCGGCCCGAAAAAGCACCCGAAGGCGCTGCGCCCAGATGTCTGGAGGACTGTAAAGTCAGGGAAAGCTGTCCCTATAACGCGGAACGCTTTTACATTCACGAGAGACTCCTGCAGAACCGGACACAGTGGCCCCTGAATATCCTGAACATACATCCCACGGAAGAAAATATCCGCCAGGCGCTGAAGGAAGGCAATTACGGAAAATGCGTTTATTACGCAGGCAACAATGTGGTGGATCACCAGGTGGTAAACGCGGAGCTGGAAGACGGCGTGACCCTCAGTTTCACCATGAGCGCATTCACCAGCAGAGGCGGCCGGCACCTTCATATCATGGGAACCCTGGGAGACATCGAAGCCGACATGGACCGCAATCTGATCCGCACGAACCGCTTCGGACAAGAGCCGGAACTGACGGATGTCACCACACTGGCCCAGGATTTCAGCGGCCATGGCGGCGGGGATTTCCGCATGGTGGAAGAACTTCTGGACGATATTGCCCAGGACAGGGAACCCGGCTGCGGGCTCACCTCTGTCTCCAAGTCAGTGATGAGCCACTATCTGGCCCTGGCAGCGGAAGAATCCAGAATCCGGCACGGCAGGAGTATTGCTATGGAAGAGTGGATCAGGGAACATGAAACCCTGGCTGAAAAAAGTTATTTATGAAATATTACGAAAGTCCGTCCATCCAAAACCCGGGGAATACAAAATGTTTCCCCGGGTCTCCATGCATGACATTACAAATTACGGATTCAGACGTCCCGGCCCCCGGAAAATAAACATGGCCTCCTTTATGGTCAGCCCCAGAAGCAGCATGGTCAGCCTGTCCACCCCAAGTCCGAATCCCCCATGGGGAGGGCATCCGTATTTAAAAAATTCCAGATAAAACTTCACGTCTTCGGCCAGCCCTTTTTCCTCTGCCTGCCTTTTTAAAATCTCGTGGCGGTGTTCCCGCTGTGCTCCGGTGGTAATCTCCACGCCTCTCCAGATCAGGTCATACCCCTGGGGAACACCGTTTTCGTCTCTCATATGGTAAAAAGCCCTTTTGGAGGCGTCAAAATCTGTCACAAACAGGAACTCATGGTCGTAATGCTTTTTCACCCATTCAAAACTCAGTCTCTCGGCCTCTGTGGTGAGATCCCCTTTTTCCGACTCGTCAACGGTGTAACCGAAATCTTTCTCCAGTTCTTCGTATAATGTTTTCAGGGAAATCACCGGAAACGGCGTCCCGGGAACCCTCACCGGTATCCCGAACATTTCCTCTATCTGCTCCCCATATTTATCCTGGATGCACTCCAGACCTGCCTTCAGCAGATTTTCCTCCAGTTTCATCACATCATGAAAAGAATCAATATAAGAAAACTCCAGGTCAAAGCCCGTAAATTCCGTGGTATGCCTGCTTGTAAAGGACTTCTCCGCACGGAAAACCGGTCCCACTTCAAAAATCCGCTCCAGACCTGCCGCCATGGCCATCTGCTTATAAAACTGCGGACTCTGGGCCAGATAGGCATTCCGGTCGAAATATTTCACCTCAAAAACATCCGCGCCGCTTTCGCTTGCAGCCCCGATGAGTTTCGGCGTATGGATCTCCACAAAATTCTCATTTAGCAGATACTGTCTCATGGCATTCACAAAGGCAGTCTGCACCTGAAACATAAACTGGTTCTCATCGGTTCTCAAGTCGATCCAGCGATAGTCAATTCTCTGGTCAATGCCGGATCTTTCCACCGCTTTTTTCTTCTTTGTGGCAGGAATTTCCTTCCTGGCAATGGGCAGGGGATCCGCAATACTCTCCACCCTGATTTCCTCCGGCAGGATCTCAATCCCTCCCATTTTCACATACGAATTCTCAGCCACCACTCCCGAAACGGTAATCACGGAATCGCCGGTTACACCCTCCATTGCCGCCGCAGCCTCAGGTTTTTGCTCCTTTTCCAGCGTAATCTGCACCTTCCCGGTGATATCCTTTAAGACAATAAACAGCATTGCCCTGCTGTCCCTGATGGTATCCACAAAACCCTGAACCTTTACCCTTTTCCCGATATGATTTCTGATCTCCCCTAATGGTATTCTGTCGCTCACTTTGTCTTCTCCTCTTCCATTCATCTTTTCTTTCCGGAAATGAATTTTGATACCGGCTTCCGGATTATTTCCGCAGAATTTTATCCATGGCTTTCCCCCTGGCAAGTTCGTCCACTAATTTGTCCAGGTACCGGATATCCCGCATCAGGGGGTCCTCAATCTCTTCCACCCGGATGCCGCAGACCACCCCCTTAATCAGCTTTCTGTTCTCGTTCAGCTCCGGCGCATTCCGGAAAAAATCCCCGTAAGAAAGCTCTTTTTCCCACATGTCCTCCAGTTCTGCCTGGCTGTATCCGGTGAGCCACATTATTACCTGGTCCACTTCCTCTTTGGTCCTTCCCTTTTTTACGGCCTTGTTGACCAGCGCCCGGTAAATCTTTGCAAAATCCATCTGATATACTTTCTCATTACTCATACAATGCCCCCCTGTTCTGCCAGGTACGTTTTCCCGGCGTTTTTACCAGACCTTTCAGCGCTTGCCGGCCGAAAAGGCACCGGCTTCCTTTACCCAGTCCAGCAGCTCGTCGTCTATCTCCGCCTTGTCCGAGATCAGGACATGATGTGTCCAGCGATGAGGATACGGCTCCACTGCCGCGTCAATGCGCGGCGAATCCACCCGGTATCCCAGGCCAAAAGTTATCACAATAAAAACTTCCGGCCTCTCTTTTGCCTTCCGCACCGGCAGAAAAGATACAAACGCGAAATGATGTCTGTTGGAAAAGGCAATCTGCGTCTTCTGGACTTTCACACTCACGTCCGGCATCGCGGAAAGTACCTTTTGCTCAAATGCCTCGTACAATGGCAGCGCGTCCGGCTTTTTATCAAAAAAACAAAGAATATCCTGGTTCATCTCCTGCTCCTTACGCCAAAATATTATTCACAGTATAAATCATATCCCGTCAGAATTCAATATAGTTTGTATCCATGATATCATTCAATAATTTTTAATTAGATAAATATAAAAATAAATATTGACATACCAGCATTGTATGTATATAATCAGTATAGACCTTCAAATGACAAGAGATGAAAGATTGAAAATTAAAATTTTCAATCGCGAGATTTGTGTCTTCGCGCTGCAAAGCCATACATGGCTTGCCACAAACTCGTTATGCACAAAAGCAGCGCAGAAATGGTGAAAATTATGGACAATTGCAAACATGAAACTTTTATAGGATATCTGGACCGGCAGACAGCGGATATCCAGAAAACCATCGCCCTTCTGGTGGCAGATGAGCGAAAAGACGAATCCGACTTTGAAAAAATCAGGGCAAATATTTTTCAGATAGCCAAAAGCGTTTATCAGACTTCCCTGAAAACATTCCCGGAAGAGAATGCCCGGCTGGAGTTTCTCGACTCCCGTCTGGCAATGATCGCCCAGTCCTGGAAATCTGCCCTTGACAAGGCGAAAACGCACCATGACGAAGTACGGGTGCTGCAGGAACAATTGAAACTGGATACCATGGAGGAAATCCTGAAGAAACGGAAAGAAATATGGGAGGTGGCCGAATGACAGAGACAAATGCCATCAGGCTTTTCAAATGCCTGGCAGACAAATCCAGACTGCAGATACTCAAATCGCTGCTCCTGGAGGACATGTATGTGGAACGGCTGGCAGAACGCCTGAATCTGACACCTGCCACAATTTCCTTTCACCTGAAAAAGCTGTCAGAAATCGGCGCCGTCCGTTCTTACAAAACCCAGTACTACACCATGTATTCCCTCTGCCGCGACACCTTTGCCATGACAATCCTGGACATCCTGAAAGAGCAGTCGGACGAAGCCGAACTGCAGGACCGGAGAGAGCAGGCATACCGGCAGAAAGTCATTGATTCCTTTTTTGAGTATGGGAAGCTGAAGTCCATTCCGGCTCAGCGGAAAAAAGAACGGATCATTCTGGAAGAAATCGTCAAAGCATTTGAGATGGACAGAATTTATTCCGAGCGGGAAGTCAATATCATCATTGCCGACTACAATGACGATTTTTGTACCCTTCGCCGTGACATGATCTCCGAACGGCTGCTGGACCGGGATCATCGGGGATACTGGAGAATTTAACAGGCTGCCGGAACATTCCTGCTTTTCTCCCGCAGGCTGCTCCGGCTCAAGTATGCTGCCCGGCCATTATGCCGACGCTCATTGCCAGAACGTTTCAATGACTTTCCTGACTCCCTCCTGATCATTGGAAGATGTCACGAATTGGGCAGCTCTTTTTACCTCTTCCTGGGCATTGCCCATGGCCACCCCCATGCCCGCATACTGAATCATGCTTAAATCGTTCAGGCCATCGCCCACCGCCACCATCTCTTCCCGTCTGATTCCGTACATGTCGCCTATTTTTGCCAGGGCTGCCCCCTTGGAAACCCTGCTGCTGAAAAATTCCAGGAAAACGGGTTTGGATGTGCAATAAGCAGTCTCCGAAAACATGTCCGGAGATAACTGCGTCCGAAACCGTTCAATCTTCCCGGCTTCATCATACCACAGGATTTTTGTGATGCCCATATCCAGCAATTCTTCAAAATCCCCGGCAGGCTGCGGCTCCACACCCGACAGCTTCTGATAATCATAAATTCTGTCATTCATCTTATTTCCGTAAAGTCTGCCATCTGCCCAGATACACATAGTGGTGTCATACCGCCGGCCAAGTTCCAGAATCTTTCCCGCGTCATCGCGCGTAAGCTCCTGCGCAAAAAGTACTTCCTGCGTTCCGGTATCCACAATCACGGCTCCATTGTAAGTGATGACCGGGCCCTTCAGGCCAAGCAGGGAACAGTATTCTTCCACACCCTGGATGGGCCGGCCAGTGCAGATTGTAAAAACAACTCCCTTTTGAACGATATTCCGTATGATTTTCACCGTTTTTTCAGAAATACGACCCCTGTTGTCCAGCAGAGTATCGTCCATGTCAACTGCCATTAATTTGTATTTCATTTTGTGACACCATCCTATTCTTTCAATGCATGGCTCAGGCTGTTGGGAACTCCCCGGGGCCCGCGCACGGCATAAATCCCGAATTCTTTTTTCAGTCTGTCAAATGTAAACTGACCCGGATCATATCTATGCAGAAGCTTTATTTTCATCATGGTAGTGATTGTCAGATTCTCATCCTGATAATGACAAGGGATGTCCACCTCCACCGCCTTACATCGATAGAGAATCGCTGACACCGGTGCCGCCACATACATAAAAACCGTGTCTCCGGCCTTAATACTGCTGCTCTGCTTCCAGTCTGCCAGATCCGTATTGTCAAAAGCATGTTCAATATCGTAAAACCTGGGATTTGCCGGAATGATCCATTCTTTCGGAAGGCGCATTTTCTCTTTTTTCTTCCTGGACGCGGTGGCCGCATAGCTTGCGTCAGTCAGATCCCGGACTTTTTCCTCCTCTACCGTGCCGTCAAGGAGAACCGTAATCCAGTGTTCCTTATTCATGTGATAAGCCGGAAAAATTCCGGGCTGTTGTACCAGCATATCCCGGAACATCCTGTCTTCTATCTTCAGGTTCACCGCATCCACATATCCGCGTCCCTGAAGTCCCAGCTTATCCCTCCCAATATTCATCACCAGAGCAAACCATTTTTTATTGTCAGTGTGCCGGAATACAGCGCTGTCCGTGTCCCTGGCCCATGGATATTCCGGGGAAACCTGATACTTCTCTTTGATATAGGAACAGATTCTCTCACGCATCCTCTTATCCCCTCTGTGCCAGCAGCCATGCCATAATATGTACTGCCTGCTGGAAACCGCCTTTGGCAATCATCTCTTCTATCTCATCCGCGGAATACCTCCCCACATTCAGGAATTCCGTCTCGTCCAGATTTTGTTCCCCGGACTTGCGGCAGTTCCCTGCCACAAAAATATGGGCATAGTTGTCCGCCAGCGTGGCATTGGACGGCACTGACAGCAGATACCTCCATTCATCCGACACATATCCCGTCTCTTCCAGCAGCTCTCTTCGGGCTGCCTCCATGGCATCCTCCGCCGCAGGTGAATTCCGGTCCGTACCATATTCCTTTCCATCCGTCCGCTCGATGCCTCCTGCCGGAAATTCCGTGGTCACTTTCCCGATTCCCTGCCGGAACTGCCTGACACAGAGATATTTCCCTTCCTCGTCCGATGCCACTATCACCACATAATCCCTGCGGCTGTAACTGTAATACGGTTCAAATACACTTCCATCGGGAAAGCGGTAAGCTGACTTTTTAAAATCTATCCATTCGTCCTGGACAATATGCTCCGTCCGGATTTCCTCCCATGCCAGATTTTCTCCCTCATCTCCGTTTTTCGGTTCTGTCCCGTTCCCTCCGGCGCCGGCAGTCTTTTCCTCCGCTTTTCCATCCCTGTAGCCGAACCCATGGCTTTCACACCATTCCATGGCCAGTTCCCGATACTTTTCGGCCTGAAAATCATACCACTTCTGCTCCAGGCCAAATCTGTACACAGTGTCCTTGAACCGGCGGAAAGCGCCCCTTCCCTGAATGGCGCTTTCCAGGGTGTTCTGCTGCTTCCCCTCCGGAAGACTCCAGACAAACTCCTCCATAATGTGGTATTCATGAATGTCAAACTTTGACGGCAGCCCGAAAAACCTGGTCTGCCAGCCTTCTTCAATCATATCTTCCAGCTCCTGGCTTTCCTGGTCCTCCTCGTCTCCGAAAGGAAATTCCGGAACGCTCACCACTTTCATCTCCTCTATATCCAGGTACTGTCTCCAGGAATCACTGACTTCCTCTATGGCGCCATAAACAAGGTCTAACGGAACGATAACCTTCTTTTGTTTTTTCTGCAAATCAGAATCCATACTCTTTTCTCCTTCCCCGCTGCCTTTCATATCACTGTCCTGTGCCTGTCATCCGGCTGACAGTGAGTGTTTCTTCCAGTATAGCTGATTTTTGAAAAAATTACAATTTTCTTTCAACTAATATTCCGGCCCAAAACAAGGGAGTTATTTGTAAAACTTGAATATGCAGAAAAGTTGTGGTACGATAAATCAAAAGAAAAACGAGGTAATGACATTGCTAAAAATATCTCTTGATGAATTTTTAAGATTAAGAAAGCTGGTTCACCGTAACGCAAGACCCCTTGAATACACAAAATGGAAATTTCTTTTTGAAAATGGCAGCTGCGACGATTTCCTGTCGGTTTTGTGCTGCTATCAAAATGAAGACGGCGGTTTTGGACACAACATTGAGTGCAACAACTGGAACCCTAATTCGTCTCCCTATACAGTATGCATTGCCCTGGATTATCTGGATACGACGGACGATTATGAAAGCGACATAAAAAGTAAAATCATTGCGGATATTGTCAAATATCTGAGTTCCGGGACATATTTACTGGAGGACGGCTGGCCGGGGATGCAGGGAATCCCCAGCAATAATGATTTCCCGCATATGCCATGGTTTCATTACGATCCCGGGAAAGCAGCCAAAGCCGATATCGGAGTGACCAGGCGCCTTGCGGACTTCATCCTCAGACACGCGGACAGGGAAAGTGACATTTACCGCAAGGCTGAGGAGTTGAAAGACCGGTACAGGCAATGCGGGCAGGTCCTTCTCCATGGTTATCCCGATTACGATCCCACAGCATTGAATATCAGTGCATTTGATCCTGTAACATATCCCTCATGGCTGCCGTTGCCAGTGTATTTTGTCGGTTCGCCGGACAGCAGTTTTTATCCGGAGTGCAGACATACTGTGGAAATGAATTTGGACACCATCATCGCTTCGCTGCGCAGTACGCACGAGTATCAGTTTCCTTCTGCCCAGGAGCTTGATGCATTTGAACATAGTAATCCCCATCCGGAGGGCAGGCGGTGGTGCGTGGCAGAACAGACGATTGGAAACTATTATTGGGGAAGCAGTTTTATCATACGGGACCTGGACATATTGAGGAAATTTGGCAGGCTGGATTTTGATTTGCCTGTCCTGGTGCCTGTTTGATCATTGCTTTCCGGCAGCCGTGCGTCAAAGGTTACTTCTGCTGCAATCATGTATGGAGGACCGCTTTTCATTTCTTATCCAAAATGTCCGGTGTGCGCGAAAGGCCGTACCGTTTCCGATATTTGCAAAACATAAATATGGACAAAGCAAGCGCCATCAGCTCCGCGGCAGGAGTGGCCAGCCAGACACCGTTTACCCCCAACAGCGCGGGAAGGACCAGCATGGCAATCAGCATGAACACGAAGGAACGCGAAAACGCAAGGACAGCTGACACGATGCCGTTGGAAAGCGCGGTGAACAGCCCGCTGGAAAAAATATTAAATCCAATGAAGCACAGCGCGATGGAGCAGATACGGTTCCCTGCTACGGCAAGCTCATAGACCGGATTATTGGGACGGGTGAACACTGCCACAAGCGGCTCTGTTACGGCAAGGGAAAGTGCGACTGTCGCAATGGAAATTACGGCAATCGTCCTCAGACTGAGGGAAACCAGCTTTTTCAGCTTTTCACGGTTTCCTTCGCCGTAATAATAGCTTGCCATAGGCGCAACGCCATAAGAATAGCCTGTGTAAAGCGAACTGGTGAACATCAGGACATACATGATAATTGTTACGGCGGCAACACCGTTTTCTCCAACATATTTCAGCATTGTCCAGTTGAACAGCAGTGCAATGATGCCGGTTACGAGGGCGGACGCCATTTCCGAGCAGCCGTTCGTGGACGCGTCCAGCAGCACGCGGAAGCGTGGCACAGGCTTTTTGAAATGCAGGAGGCTTCCCCTCCGGCTGAATATAAACAGCCCGACGGCAGCTGTGACGGAGTATCCCAGCCCCGTTGCGATGGCCGCCCCGGCAATCCCCATCTGGCATATGGCGATCAATATGTAATCCAGCGCGATATTCAGCACGCCGCCCGCCACCGAGCAGGCAAGCGATAATATTGCCAAATCAGCGACAGCTTCGCCATATCCGCAGCGATCATGTACAGGGTGAAATTATTCATCAGCAAAATCGGCACAGTGAACAGCAGGTAATGGCCGAGGTATTCCGTGCAGTAGCCCGACACCTCTGCGGAAAGCCCCATGCCGCTGAAAAACCTCCCCATCAGGGCATACCCTATGCCGCACATAAGCAGGCCAACGATGACATTCACCAATATCAGGAATGTGAAATCCTGCCTTGCCTCATCCGCCTTCCCTTCCCCCATCTTCCGCATGATTGCCGCGCTGCCGCCCGTCGCCAGCATGGAGGAAACTGCGGTCACAAGCTGTATGACCGGCGCAGCCAGATTGATTGCGGAAAGCGCGTCCGTACCGATGAGGTTCGACACGAAAAGCCCGTCTACCATCGTATAAAAGGACATAAAAACCGACATTACGATGGTTGGAACCGCGAAGCGCAGTATATTCCCCAGCGTGACAGGCCGGCTGTAAGCATTTTGTTTTTCCATAATTTCCTCCTTTGGTTTCTTGTGTTTCCGATTGATATGGATTATAATAAACCGTACAGTAACTGTACAGTCAAGAGGAGAATGAAAAAATGGAAGAAAAAAACAAACTGCTCACCATCGGACAGTTTGCGGCGCTGCACGGCATCAATAAAAAAACACTGATGTGGTATGACGAAATCGGGCTGTTTTGCCCTGCCGTCATCCATCCTGACAACGGATACCGTTTCTACAATTATCATCAGAGCCCTTTGCTTGAAACCATCCTTTTGCTGCGGGAATTGGACGTATCCGTAAACGAAATAAAAAATTTTATGAAAGATCGCTCCGCCGAACGCTTAAAATGCCTGTTGGCCGAAAAAACAGCCGAATTAGACCAAAAGATCCTCCATTTAAAAGCAGTCAGGCAGACGCTGTATAGCCGTTATCAGGATATGTCCACACTTTTGGCCATGGATTTATCCGAAATCTGCCTGATACAAAAAGAAGAACGCTGCCTGGTAACGGTAGAAATTGACAAGGATACGCCTTTTGAAAAGGAAGTGGAACTTATTACTGCGGAAACGGCCAAGTACCAGCTTGGACGCCTGCACGACGCCTCTTACGGATCGATGATTTCCGTACAGAGCCTTCTTTCCGGCGACTTTGACGACTATTGCAGCCTGTTCATTGAAATTCCGTTCCTCAAACAAAAAAAAGGCCTCCATATCCGGCCGGCCGGATACTATCTGAGAGCCTTTTATCAGGGCAGATGGGACAAAATGGAAACGCGCTACCGTGAAATCCTTTCCTATGCCAAAAAAGAAGGATTAAAGCTGACCGGATTTTCTTATGAAAAAGGAATCAATGAACTGGTAGCGCAGCAGATGGAAGATTATATTGTACAAATTGAAATCCCGGTTGCGTAAGCCCAAAAAGCGCCGCATCTTTTGTCCGTTTCAATTGCTGCAAAAATTTTGAATTTGTCCACCGGAAACACTTACAAGCTATCCACATATGATGAAGTGTAATCAAACAAAATGGAGGTATTCAAATGAGTGATTTAGCAGCAACAAACTGTGGATGCGGAAATGATGGAGGATGCGGTTCCATTCTTTGGATTATCGTTCTGTTGTGCTTATGCAACGGCAACGGCGGCGGATTCTTCGGCGGTAATGGATGCGGCAACGGCTGTGACGGCGGCAATAGC
>OFFR01000729.1_pt1 | contig 17949 bp, 15 predicted proteins | sample 1521421 | NCBI WGS metagenome assembly OFFR01 (sample SAMEA3504087, study PRJEB24116) | mouse gut metagenome | biome: mouse gut; feature: mouse-associated habitat; material: faeces | place: Denmark | collected 2011 | reverse complement strand
TGAGTGAAAATGATGTGCCGAGAGATAAGATTATTTTTACAGACTGCATACATGAGGAGCCATATGTTAATGACGATGAAGTTGTCAGAAAGATTTCCGATGAGTTGTATAGAAAGCTTGCAATCCAATCCTCAAAATATATGATAGGAATGAATGAAACGGATAAGCTGGATAATCGTCGGATTATCGGAACGGTAGATTATTGCGATGATACATATATGGCAGATTATTTTAGGTATAGGACGTTTGAGTTTATAGCAAATGAATTAATTGACAATGATGTTCGTGGTAAAATTGCAGAAGTAGGAGTATTCCGAGGTGTATTTGCGAAGTTAATAAATGAGAAATTTAAAGATAGAGATTTTTTCCTTTTTGATTCTTTTGAGGGATTCCATGAGAAAGAGATAACTGGAGAGATAGAACAGGGAAGATGTGATGAAGTGTTTAAGGACAGATATAAGCAAACGTCTGAAGACATAGTGATGAAAGCTCTGAAATATCCAGACAAATGTAAAATTTTTAAAGGTCTATTTCCAGATACAGTAACAAAGGAAGTAGAAAAATCAGAGTTTGCATTTGTGTCATTAGATGTAGATTTGGAAGAATCGACATATCAGGGAATTCATTTTTTTTACCCCAGAATTGTAGAGGGGGGCATTTTGTACATCCATGATTACAATTCGTCACATTTGTCAGGGGTAAAAAATGCCGTAAAAAGATATGAGAAGGATAATCATGTTAGACTTAAAAAAGTTCCTTTGGCGGATCAATGTGGAACTTTAGTGATAATAAAGTAAACAGATGGAAGGTGTAACTATGCAAAAGTTTATTGTCATTGCAGGACCATGTGTGATTGAAAGTGAAGAAACTACGTTGCAGATAGCGGAAAAACTAAAAAAAATCAGTTCGGAATTAGACATTGATTTTTATTTCAAAGCGTCATTTGATAAGGCGAACCGGACAAGCATAGAGTCTTTCCGCGGGTCAGGTATAGAGCAGGGTCTTAAAATACTGAAAAAAGTAAAAGACACATATCAGTTAAAAATTGTTACGGACATTCATGAACCATATCAGGCGCAGATGGCGGCGGAAGTGGCGGATATTATTCAGATTCCGGCATTTTTATGCAGACAGACTGATTTGCTGATTGCGGCAGCAAAGACAGGAAAGTGTGTGAATGTGAAAAAAGCCCAGTTCCTTGCACCGTGGGATATGAAAAACGTCGTTCATAAACTGGAAGAATCAGGAACCCGAAATATCATGCTGTGTGAACGGGGAACCAGTTTCGGATATAATACTTTGGTCGTTGATATGACTTCCATAGTGGAAATGAAGAAAAACGGGTATCCGGTTATTTTTGACGGGACGCATAGTGTCCAAAAGCCAGGAGGGAACGGGAGTTCAACATCGGGCAACCGGGAATACGTTCCATATCTGGTAAAAGCGGCGGTAGCGGCAGGAGCTGACGGGGTGTTCCTGGAAACGCATCTTAATCCGGAAAGGGCATTATCAGACGGAGCCAATATGATTCGGGTTGATGATGTGAAAACATTATTGGAAACATGTTTAAAAATCAAGGAATGTGTTTAGGAGACCATTATGGATTTTATAGAATGTGCCAGGGATGTATTTGATACAGAGATTGAGGCGCTCAATCAGACAAGAAATGTGCTTGATGATACGTTTGAGAAAATTGTCAGATTAATTATTGATTGTGACGGGAAAATCGTGTTGTGCGGGATGGGAAAGTCCGGGCATATTGCGCGTAAGATAGCGGCCACCTTTTCCAGTCTTGGTACGCCGTCTATTTTTCTTCACCCAGCGGAGGCGCTGCACGGTGACTTGGGGATGATATCTTCAAATGATGTTGTGATATTACTGAGCAACAGCGGCGAGAGTCAGGAGATATTGCATATACTCCCCAGTATAAAAGTCATCGGTGCAGAGACGGTTGCAATTACATCAGAAAAGAAATCTACATTGGCGAAGGAATGTGATTATGTCCAGATAATACCTAAGGTAAAAGAGGCATGTGCGTTGAATCTGGCGCCGACATCAAGTACGACTGCTGTTCTTGCTTATGGGATGCCCTTGCGGTAGCAATATCTAATTATCATCATTTTACGGAAAAGGATTTTGCAGTGTTTCATCCTGAAGGTGCGCTTGGAAAGAAGATATTGATTCGGGTGGCAGATATCATGGCAAAGGGAGAGGACATGCCTGTTGTGAAAGAGGGTTGTAAAATTTCCGATGCTATCATAGAGATGAGTAAAAAGGGGTTAGGAGTAGTTGCAGTAATAAACGAGCAGGGGAAATTGGCTGGGCTTTTGACAGATGGAGACTTGCGGAGGGCGATTGAAAAAAGGACAGATATGTACAGTGATATTGTTGATCGTATCATGACGAAAAATCCGCAGTGGATTGTTGAAGATATACTGGCGGCGGATGCGCTGCAGAGATTGAAGAAAAAGAGCTTGAATAATTATCCGGTTGTGGATGATAAGATGAATGTTATTGGCGTGGTTACATGGCAGATAATAGTAAAGAGTGGGATAGTGGTTTAACTATTATGGAAAAAAGTAAAAAGGCTTTATTGAAAGAAGAGTTTCACGAATTTTGTAAAAAGATAAAGGAATATAAATATGTGTGCCTTTTTGGCATTGGGAGAATGGCAGAAGGGTGGGGATATGAGTTTGTCCGAACTTGGGGAACAGATAATATTGTTTGTTTTTCTGACAATAACCCCAAGATGTGGGGAAAGGTAATTGTTGATGGAATAAAATGTGTTCCGCCAAATGAGCTGCCCAGATATGGAAAAGATTTATTCTGTGTTGTTGCTACGAGTGAGGCTAACTATTTGCAGATATCGGAGCAGCTAAAACGGTTGGGAATTAACAATATGGCATTAAAGCATTCGTGGCTTGGTATAGACGAAATAATAGAAGAACATTTGGGGATTAAACTTCCGGAAACTTGGAAGAAAAGCAATAAATTGGGTGCATATGATAGAGAAAGTGATTCCAATTCCAAAATCGCTGTTTATACTTGCATTGTTGGAGGATATGATGATTTACGGCAACCGATAGTTTGCGATTCAAGATGTGATTATTATTTTCTTGGATTCGAAAAACCGGAGAATGCAGGAGTGTATCGGTGGATTGATATTGCTGATAAACTGCCAGATGGCTTGGATATAAAAGATTTAACTCGTATTAATAGATATTGCAAGATGCATCCTCATATATTTTTTCCGCAATATGAATATTCTATATATGTTGATGGAATGATTGAAATTAAAACAGAGATAGCACATTTGATACAAAAAATAGGAAATATAGGGATTGCATCTTATGGGATGCCGACCGCAGAAGATATTTATGAACATGCTTCAAATCTTTGCCATAGGAACGGTAAAGGAGAAGGAAAGGAACGAATCCGAAAACAAATGCAAAGATATGCAAAAGAAGGATTTCCACGTTACTTTGGCCTTACAGAGAATGGGGTTATGGTAAGAGAACATCATAATAAAGATTGTATACGGGTTATGGAGACATGGTGGGATGAAGTTTTAAATAATTCAAGAAGAGACCAACTTTCGTTTATGTACGCGGTATGGAAAAATGGATTCACAGCACAAGATTTGGGGGGCATAGATGATACATTTAGAAATGGGTCAGAGTTTGGTGTGGGTTTAAAACACAACAAAATAAATGAGACAAAAAAATTTAATAGATAATAAGAAGATTTTAGCACAGCAAAAGGAAAGGAATGCGATTAATGTGTGGTATTTTAGGTGGTAATATACAAAAATGGGATTATGAAAAGGGAATGGCATCGCTCATACATAGAGGCCCAGACGAGCAGAAAGTTGAGAAATACCACAATTTTACATTTGTTTTTTGTAGATTGTCTATCCGTGATTTGTCTAAAGCAGCTATGCAGCCAATGAGCAATGATGAGGAGAATGTCCATGTTATTTATAACGGAGAAATATATGGGTACGAGAAGTTAAAAGCGAAGTTACAAAAAAAATATTATTTTCGGACAACATCTGATACAGAGGTTATATTATACGCGTATTTAGAATATGGTGAAATGTTCATCGACAAGATAGATGGTATTTTTGCAATAGCAATTTATGATGAGCGGATACAAAAGTTATATTTGTTTAGAGACAGAGTAGGTGTAAAGCCATTATATTATTTATGTCAGGGAGAGAGATTTGGTTTTGCGTCGGAATTAAAGGCATTAGAGCAGACAGCAAATGATTTTCTATTTAAAGCGGATAATACAGCTTTATATGATTATTTATTTTATGGGTATATTCCTGAACCTAAAAGTGTATATCAATCTGTTTATAAATTACCGGCAGCTACAATGCTTATTTATGATGTGTCTGAAAAAAGAATGTTAAAGTTGGAAAGATATTGGAAACTAAATGTTAATTCTTCTGTTGACAGGAAAAGAAAAAAAGAGGATGTTTCAGAGGAAATAAGACACTTGTTGCGACAGTCTGTAAAAAATCAACTAATAGCGGATGTACCAGTAGGAACATTTTTAAGTGGAGGTATTGATTCTAGTATCATTACCTACGAAGCATCACACATTAATCCGCAGATGTGTGCATTTTCGATTGGATTTCATGAAAAAGAATATGATGAATCAGAGATTGCTAAGAGATTTTGCCAAGAGAAAAATATCGTAATGAGGAGAAAAAATCTGTGTGTTGCAGATATTGGTAAAGTACGTTCACTGATACGAGAGTGGTATGATGAACCGTTTGCAGACACGTCTGCTTATCCAAGCTATCTGGTTTCGCAATTTGCAAGGGATGAGGTAACAGTGGTGCTTACCGGTGACGGTGGAGATGAAGTATTTGGCGGATATAGCAGACATGCGCGATTTAATGATGTATATAGGAAAGCAGATTTTTTAATGACATCTTCAGAGCGTTTGAAGTGGGAGAGGGGAGAGATACGGCAGGGTCTGGGTATTGCGGAGATTGGTTGTTATAATGAATATGCAGACAGGCTGGATATACCAAAAGATTATAATCCATATGAATGGTTGCAGCAGTATGACATACCGGAGTTGCCGCCATTTACACGGATGCGTTACTTAGATTTTAACACATATTTGCCAGGCGATATATTAACGAAAGTGGACAGGGTAAGTATGGCAGTCTCTTTGGAAGCACGAGTTCCCTTTTTGGATCGGAATATAGTTGAATTTGCGTTTTCCCTTTCGCAGGAGGAGTGCAATAGTGGAAACGAACTGAAAGCATGCCTGAAAGAAACATATGACGGTATAATTCCAGATGAGATATTATATGGACAAAAAAGAGGGTTTGGTGTTCCAAAAAGTTACTTATGGCGAGAAAAAAAAGCAGAAAGTATATTTGTCGGAATATTGCAAGAACACTGGAAAGAGTTTATGCCAAAAGAAAGTGCTGGACGTGGATTAGATGGCGATAAACAGATGTATAAAAGATATAAGAGAGTGGAAATGCAATACAATTTATTAAATCAGTGGATGACGTTAAATGAAGCCGGAATTACTTTAGAAAATCTCTTGGAAGCCAGGGGATATCAAAAAATTGCTATTTATGGCATGGCAAATATTGGAAAACATATGTACCATGCATTAAAAAATAGTAGCATAGAGATTTGTTATGGTATGGATCGGAGTTCAAGTGGACAATATGAAACAATTGAGGTGAAGAAAGCAGATGAAGTTGTTGAATCTGTTGATGCACTTATTGTAACGGCAATTGCTGACTATGAAAGTATAAAGAAAAATTTAGAAAACAACTTAGAATTTCCGATTGTATCATTGGAAGAGATACTTTATGAGACAGTATGTGAATAAATGTGAGATACAATATGGGTAAGAGAGGTAATTTATGGGATATATGAATTGTAAGTTTCCAAACGACAGTTTGTTCCTTGTGACAGGAGGGGCAGGGTTCATTGGTTCTAACCTTTGTGAAGTGCTGTTAGCTCTCGGGCATCGGGTGAGATGTCTGGACGATCTTTCTACGGGGAAACAAGAGAACGTCAATTTATTCATTGAAAATTCAAATTACGATTTTATAAAAGGTGATATTAAAGACTTAGAAGTTTGTATGGATGCTTGCAAGGAGGTAGACTTTGTTTTGCATCAGGCAGCATGGGGCAGTGTGCCGAGGAGCATAGAGATGCCGCTTTTTTACTGTGCAAATAATATTATGGGTTCGCTTAACATGCTTGAAGCTGCGCGCAAGAATGGTGTAAAAAAATTTGTGTATGCAAGTAGCTCATCTGTTTACGGAGATGATGCAAATCTTCCTAAAACGGAAGGGAAGGAAGGCAATTTGCTTTCACCGTATGCTGTCTCTAAACGCACGATTGAAGAATGGGCAAAACAGTATACGCGCCATTATGGATTGGATACATATGGCTTCCGTTAGTTTAATGTATTCGGGAAAAGGCAAGATCCCAATGGAGTTTATGCTGCAGTAATTCCGAAGTTTATAAGACAGTTGCTCAGTGGAGAGACTCCAACTATTAATGGAGATGGGAAACAGAGCCGGGATTTCACATATGTTGAGAATGTAATAGAAGCAAACTTAAAAGCCTGTTTAGCAGAACATGATGCGGCAGGGGAAGTATTTAACATTGCCTGTGGCGGCAGGGAGTATTTGTTGGATATTTATTATTATCTGGTAGATGCTTTGGATATAAAAATGGAAAATGGAAGAAAGCCAGAACCTAATTATGGCCCGGAAAGAGCCGGTGATATCAGACATTCCAACGCAGATATCAGCAAGGCAAGGAAAATGTTGGGTTATGAGCCGGAATGGGATTTTGAGCGTGGGATTCAGGCATCTATTGAATGGTATGTTAAAAATCTTTAAAAGGTTAAAAAAGTGGATTATTGTTAAAGGAAATTGTATCAATGGATTGTAAAATCAGTGTAATTATTGCTACTTATAATACGGCCGATTATTTAAAAGAATGTCTTGACAGTATTTTTAACCAAACATTGAAAGACATAGAAGTGATTGTAGTTGATGATGGATCAACGGATAATACAGCGATTATATTAAAGGAATATAGCGAAAAGTATGATAATTTAGTGAGATTATATCAGGAAAATCAAGGGGCAGGAATTGCAAGAAATTATGGAATAACATGTTCTAAGGGCGAATATATGATTTTTATGGATCCTGATGATAAATATCCATGTGAAGATTGTTTGGAAAAATTGTATGTATCTGCGAAAAAGCACAAGGCATCAATATGCGGTGGAAATATAATAAGTAATGATAATGGAGTAATAAAGAATTGGTATTTGGCGGGAGAAGGGAATGTTGAACACATTAAAAGTGATATGATCGATGTGGATAATTGTTATTTTCTATATGGGCATCAAAGATATTTGTTCAAGACAAGCCTGATAAAAGAAAACCGGGTGGAATATGCTGGTTATAAAAGATATGAAGATCAGGTATTTACCATAAAGGCATTTGGAATAGCAAAAAAGATATATGAGCTTGATTATCCAGTATATGAATATCGCGTTAATTATAAGAAATGGGAGATGGATGAAGGGACGTTTTATGATGTGATAAGTGGATTTCGAGATACATTAAGGTTAATTATAAAGTATAATATGCGGCTAATGTTTGAAAAAAATTATTGGAATTTCATGATAGGACAAATGCCATCAATTACACGATATGTTTTTTGCGGAAATGCATATATTGATGAGGTCATGCAAGAAATTAATGGTTTGGTAATAAAATCTGGCTGGGAATATGATGAGACATATATTATTACACAGCAGCAAGTAGCAGAATATAGAGAAGCTATGGTAGTTCAAAATGAAAGATTGATAAAAGTATTTTCAGAAGAAAAACCGATAATTGTTTATGGAGCAGGGAATAATACGGTGAAGTTGATTTCAAGATATAAGGCTCAGATGCAGAATGTTGTTGGAATAGCAGTCACACAACAAGGGGAGAATCGTTTGGAGTGTGAGGGGGTTCCGATAAGGAGTATAGATAGTTATATTCCCTATAAAGAAAAAGCAATAGTTTTGATTACACCTTCAAAAAAGTTAAAAAATGAAATTACAGATATATTGGAAAATTTGGGATTTAAAAAATATGAATGGATTGATGTACGGATGATAAAATAATGGTATTATATGACAATTAATATTATGGAGGAAAAAATGAGTAAAATTTATATTTTTGGGGCTGGAAAGAATGGAATAGAATTGTTGAAATTAATTAACAAATTAGAAATTGCAGAAGTAGAGGCATTTATAGATAATAATTGTAAAAAATTAGGAACAAAGATTGAGGGGAAAGAATGTATAAGTATTGAAGAAGCTATCAGAAATGGTGCACAGAAGGAGCAAGTTATTGTATCACCGAAGAATTATCAGAGTATAGAAACACAATTAAAAGAATATAATTTTAAACATATATTCTGCTGGTCAAAATTTTTGCCTCATCCTCAATACTGCATACCAATAATTAATGATGCATCAGATTTTAAGAATGTTGTACCATTTAATCACTATGAATCACCATATCCAGATATCACAAAAATACATAAAAAAGAAGGAAAGCTATTTGAAAAAAATAAAGAAATTTTGGATATTGATTTTAACATATCCGGACAATTAAAATTAATTGAGAAAATGACGAAACTGAATTTGCCGAAATGGGATGGGAGATATAGTTATAATAATAGCTGGTTTGTAAAAGGTAGTGCTGATGCGTTATATTATATGATCAGAATCATAAAACCTAAGACTATTATTGAAATAGGATCTGGTTATTCAACAGCGATTATGTTAGATGTAAACGAAAAATATTTTAGAAATCAAATAAATATTATTTCAATAGAGCCTAGACCAGATAGGTTGAAGTCATTATTAAAACCAAAAGATAATGTATATATTTTGGAAAAAGATTTACAAGATATACCTCCAAGTTTTTTTGAAGAGTTGGAGGAAAATGATATGTTGTTTATTGATTCTTCGCATGTGTCAAAAATGGACTCAGACGTGAATTATGAATTTTTTGAAATTTTTCCGCGTTTAAAGCAAGGAGTTTATATTCATTTTCATGATGTTTACTATCCGTTTATATATCCTAAAACTTTAATTTATGATGGGCGTGCTTATAATGAAATGTATTTATTGAGAGCGTTTTTAATGAATAACAAAGAATATTCCATACAATTATTTGGTGAAATGCTTGAAGAGAAATATAGTAAAGAAATACCAAGCAGCTTGAAAGGTGTTGGAAGCGGAAGTTTATGGATAAAGAAATCAAGTAAATGAATTTAAATAGGTGGTAAATGTGGATGATGTAAAATACAAAGTAAGTGTTATTACAGTTGTATATAATAGTGTAGATACGATAGAACAGACAATACAAAGCGTGTTGAATCAGACGTATAAAAATATTGAATATATTATTATAGATGGGCTGTCTACAGATGGAACACAGAAGATCATAGAACAGTATCTGGATTGTATTGCATATTTTATTAGTGAAAAAGATAATGGAATCTATGATGCTATGAATAAAGGTATACGGAAAGCATCTGGCGATATAATTGGAATTATTAATAGCGATGATTGGTATGCAGAAGATGCAGTAGAGAATATTGTGGATTGTTTTAAACAGAATGATGTCGGATTAGTATATGGGAACATAATAGATGTATTTCAGAATGGAGAACAAAAAGAAAGACTCAAAGAGCCGTTAGAAAATATGTGGCACCAAATGTCGGTACCGCATCCATCTACTTTTATAAAAAGAGGTATTTATGAAAAATTTGGTGTGTTTAATACAAAATATGCATTATCTTCAGACTATGATTTCTTGTTGAATCTTTATTCTAAACAAGTGAAATTTGGATATATAGATAAGGCAATTTCATATTTTCGAATAGGTGGTACAAGTACGATAAAAGATAAAGAGATGATAGAAGAAACCTATGCGATTTCAATGGCGCATGTTGGGGATAGTCCGAATAAAAAAGAGATTATTTCTAAAATTGAAGAGAGATATCAGTGGTGGAGTTTTAGAAGAAAAATAAAGCTCGAAGAAGAGAATCTGTTTGAATTGTTATGTCAATATTTTCATAGAGAAATAAAGCAGGTTGCTATTTTTGGTACGGGGCTTTGGGGTGAAAAGTGTTGTCAGGCTCTGTTAAGCAGAGGAATAGAAATAGTATGCTTTGCCGACAATAATAATCTTAAATGGGACACACAATTTTGTGGGATTAAAGTGATTAACCCTGTAGAATTGCAAGGACAGAGTGACTATGTGTTGATAGCAGTGAAAGAAAGCGGAAAGAAAATCAAACACCAGTTAGAAAGTATGGGAAATCATCAATTGAAGTGTGCCAGCATAATGGAATTGGCTGCAGTATCATGTAAACTACCTAGTTGATAATGGGATAAGAATATTATTATAGAATGTGAGGAGTATGGTAAGTGAAGAAAATCTTAATCTGGGGAACAGGTAAATTTGCGAAAAAATTTTTGAAAAATGGTTTTAATGGAGACATTATAGGTTTTATAGAAACAAACAAGTCAATAGATTCATATATGGATAAGCCAGTATATGATAGCAGGAATATACCGAATCAATATGATTATATTATTGTGGCAAATTCGTACTCAACACAGATATATAATTTATTAATGAAACTGAATATTGATTGCTCTAAAGTTATATTTTTATATGGTGTAAAACAACAAATAGGTTGTGTTGATAAAGATATTTTAAAGGATATATTACTTGAAAAAAATTATATAGACTATTGCGGTGAATTTGGTTTAATAGATGGTTCATTTATAGAGGATGATGCCATGATATATACAAAAATGAATAAAAGATCTAATTTCTCCATAAAGGACGAATATATGTGGCCGATTATTAGGGATAAATATGCTGCAGCGGGAACGGTGGAAAATTATTTTTGGCAGGATTTGTGGGCTGCCAGACTGGTGATTGGGTCAGGATTGAAACAGCATTTTGATATTGCCTCCAGATTAGATGGATTTATAGCACATTTATTAGCTGCCGAGATAGATGTTACTATGATAGATGTGCGGGAATTTCCAGAAAAAGTAGAACATTTGCACACAATAGTAGATGATGCTACGAGTCTAAGGCAAATATCAGATAATAGTATAGAGAGTTTATCAGCGCTTTGTTCGTTGGAACATTTCGGGCTAGGGCGCTATGGAGATCCGATAGACCCAGAGGCTTGTTTTAAATGTTTTGATAATATACAGAGAAAATTAAAAAAGGGTGGAAGATTATATCTTTCGATTCCGATAGGGAAAGAAAGGTTGGAGTTTAATGCTCATAGAGTGTTTTATCCGAGTACTATAATAGAATGTTTTGCATCTTTGAAACTGGAAGAGTTTTCTTGTACTGCACAGGGAAAGATTGAATACAATGTGGATGTACATAAGTATGACAATGATTTACATAATGGAAATTATAGATATGGGCTGTTTTGTTTTACGAAGTCATAATTTATGGGAGGATATTACAAATGAAAGTATTATGGGTTTGTGATATGGTATTGCCGCATCTTTGCGATGAATTAGGGTTTAAAAGAACAGTAATAGGCGGATGGATTAATGGTATGCTTGATTTTATACATAGAAATACAGATATAAAAATGGGTATATGTTGTCCGATTAAATGCCGTGAACGGATGAAAGATGGCATAATAAATAAAGAGCAGTATTATTCATTTCAGATGATATTGGAAGAAGATATAAACTGTAATCAGAAAGAAAGGTTTATTGAAATTATAAATGACTTTTCTCCGGATATTATACACATTTGGGGAACAGAGTATTTGCATACATATAATATGCTTTGTGCGGCTGAAAAAACGGGAATGTTAGGAAAAACAATAGTAAGTATTCAAGGATTGATTTCATCGGTTATGAAACATTATTATGATGGAATAGAATATGATAATTATGGTACAATTGAAAAAATGCAAGAGTTGAATTCAAAGGAAAAAATCAGAAGTAGTTATGAAATTAAAGCAATAAAAAAGTGTATAAATATATCGGGAAGAACAGAATGGGATAGAGTAAGTACTATGCAGATTAATCCGAAAGTAAATTATTGGCATATTGGGGAAATATTACGAAATGTTTTTTATGAAGAAAAAGGCAGATGGACAGTGCAACAATGTAATAGGCATAGCATATTTTTAAGCCGTGTATATTGTCCTATTAAAGGATTACATTATTTCTTTGAAGCATTTCAATATGTTCTTAAAAAATTCCCTGATGCAATTGTAAAAATAGCGGGGGATAATATTATGGAATCGGATAATGAGTATGGACGATATCTTAAGAGGAAAGCAATTGAATTAAAAATTGAAAAAAGAATAATATTTTTAGGAAATATATCCGCAGAACAAATGTGTCGGGAATATGCATCGGCGAATGTTTTTGTTTGTGCTTCAACAGTTGAAAATTCTTCTAATTCGATATGCGAAGCAATGATTGTGGGGACACCAGTAATAGGTAGTTTTGTTGGTGGAATTCCCGACTTGATTTCTCATAAGAGCGATGGTTTTTTGTATCCATGTAATGAACCCGAGATGTTGTCATATTACATAGAAAGAGTATTTGAAGATGACGCGTTGGTAACTGAATTTTCAAGAAAGGGAGTTCAGACAATTTCAGATAAAGTTGATAGAGAAAAAAATGGTAATGTGTTAATAGATATTTATAATAAAATGTTGAATATGTGATTTTCATAAGATTTCAAGAAGGTAATTTCTATTTTTGCGTTTAGAAGTTGGTAAATATGATATAAATTGAAGATAAAAAGGATTGAAAAGAGGATGGACATTGCAACAATTTTATTTACATATAATCGAAGTTATCATACAAACGAAGTGATTAAAGCATTGGCGCAAAATGAAGTGCTTCCTCAAAAGTTGTATATTTTTCAAGACGGACTTGGAAAAGAAGAGCATCGCGATGAGTGGGAAAAGGTAAATGTCTTGATTCATAAAATGGATTTTTGTCCAACAGAGTTACATATATCAAATACAAATACAGGGGTGGCACAGTCAATTGTGTCTGGCATCAACTATGTATTGGACAAGCATGAGGCGGTAGTTGTCCTGGAAGATGATTGTGTACCGTCAGTGAGTTTTGGCACATATATGAAACAATGCCTTGAAAAATATAAGGACAATCCAAGGGTTTGGTGCGTTGGTGGATTTAATGATCCGGTTAAGTTAGACAGGGATGAATACGATGTATATGGATGTGGGCGAACTTCTTCCTGGGGATGGGGAACATGGAGAGATAGGTGGAAGAAATTTGATTTTGACCATGGCGTTTTAAAAAGGCTTAAGAATGATGAGGTAAAATCCGTTAATCTGGCAACATGGGGCAATGATTGCGAACAGATGATATTAGAGCATATTGCGGGAAGAAGTGATGTGTGGGATGCATATTGGTCGTTACAGATGATTGAAGATAATGGCATATGTGTTCTTCCTTATGAGTCTTTAGTGCGAAATATCGGACTTGATGGAAGCGGCGTACATTGCGGTATGAGTGATAAATTCAAAATTGAAGCATCAAGTGAAAGAAAAACAAAGTTTGCATTGCCGGACAATATCAATATATTACAGGATACTAAAAAGGCATATGTGAGTCTGTATGGAAACTATACTGCTGTAAACGTAGAAAATACTCAAAAAGAGAGCATTATTATTTATGGAATGGGGAAATTTTTCAGACAAAAAGAGAGAGAAATTAATGAGCAATATTATATCAGAGCGTTTATTGACAGAAGGGAAAAAGGCTGGTATGCGGGAAAGGAAATTATCAGTTTAAATGAACTGACAAAGTACGAGAATGAGAAAGTGCTTATTATGGTTCAAAATATTCAGGAATGTTTTCGCATCGTAAAAGAGTTGATTCAAAGAGGAGTTAATGCAGAGCAGATTTTAATAGGGCATGACCAATTTGGGATATATGGAGAGAAGATAGAGAAGATTTCTGTGTTGGCAGACGGAAGATTATTGTTGACAGTTGGTAGTATAGATATAAAAGTGAAATCAAAGGAAGAATTTGACAGAGCATTTAAGATATTAGGTACTCAATTATATAATTACTATATAAATAGTGATAAAAAGGAAGTTATATTAGACGTTGACACACATGCATCTGCATCTGTTTTGTATTTCCTTAATCGCAATAGTGTGGAAAAAGTATATGTGTATGAACTGTCAGATGAGGCTTTCGCGTCAACGTATGACAATTTAGAAGGCTACTTGGAAAATCCATATAAGTTAGAACTTTTTCAATACGAGGACAGCATATCAGATGTGTTAAAAGATATTGCATCAAAATATCATGAGTGCAATTTTGTACTAAAAATAGATTGTAATGATAGAGGAAAAAACATTTTAAAAGAGATTATACAAAGTAAGGTCTTAAAAAGCGTTTCTCTTATCATGTTAGAATGGCATGATAATATGCTGGAGGATAATATCCGGGAGTTTTTGATTGCGGAAGGATTTTCCTGGCAGTCTATAAAAGATAATGGTGCGAATTTATTGTATGCATATAGACGCAGCGATAAATAATAGGAGAGCGAATATGGATATCATATCAAGGGCAATGAGAAAAGGTTTGCATTTATGTGAAAATATAGCTGCAGAAGAACAGACATGGGAACGATTCTTAGAAGTTTCAGAAAAAAAGAAGGTTTTTATATTTGGAGCTGGGGGAGGAACCGGCTATTTTCTCCGCAACTGCTGTTCAGATATAAAAATTTTCAGCGTGGTGGATAATGATAAAGACATGCAGAATCAAAAGCTGGGTTTATGCTGTGCTGACGCATGGCATACAGAATATGCAGATATGATAATCCAAAATCCGGATGCATTAAATGATTATGACTGGCAGGACGTTGTTGTATTGATAACAAGCACCAATTATTATTGGCCTATTGCAAAACAGTTAGAGCATATGGGGATTGATAATTATTATGTGTTGTTGCTGCTGGAGGCTAATAAGCGAAAGCGGCAGAAAGATATTATAGAAGAAGATTTTAACAAGATTCAGAATGAATATGTTGAATGGTGTTGCCATCAGGAAATCGCAGACAACAAAATCGTAATGCTAATTGGAGTATACGGGGAACATGCCCGACAGATTACAAAAGCACTTTTAAAGATGAAAAGTGCTTTGGATATTGTATGGGTTATGGACAATCTAAACGAGGTTCAACCAGAAGGTGTCCGAAAAATCTACTGGAAAAATTGGAAAAGTTATATATACGAGATGGAGACTGCAAAAATCTGGATATATGACGATCTTGTGCCTAAAATTATAAGAAAAAGGGAAACTCAAATTTACATTCAAGTAAAGCATTGGTCAAGCATAACATTAAAAAAATTTTATTTAGATGATAAAGCAAATTATAACTCAGAAGAGGTTATGAAAACAATAAAATGTGATGGGGAAAGGATGGACTATCTTTTTTCTGGCAGTAAATTTGATGAAGATTCTTGTAAAAGTGGTTTCATGTTTAAAGGGAAAACGGTGCGTATCGGGTCTCCCCGTTCTGATATTCTTTTTGACAGGTCAATTAGGAAAAAGGTGTTATCAAATATAGGGATAAATGAAAATGCAAGAATTTGTCTATATGTTCCGACATATCGGCTTGAAGAATGTGAAAAAACATCAAGTATGACGATAGTATTGGATATGAATATATTATTAAAGGCATTAAATGATAAATGGGTTGGTGAGTGGTTTCTGCTTGTTCGGCTTCATCCAAGTTTAAAGATTGGTGAAAACAAACTGCCTCCAAATATTCATATAAAGAATGTAGGAACTTATCCTAATAGTGAAGAACTGGTGGCGGCATCAGATGTGCTGATTACGGATTATTCGAGTATCATGTTCGAACAGGCATATAGAAAACTCCCGATTTTTTTGTATGCTCCAGACAGATGGGAATATATTGATGTGGAACGAGGGCTTTTGATTGATTATGAGAAACTTCCTTTTCCAATTGCAGAATCTAATGAGGAGTTACATCAATGTATCAAATCATTTGAACAGAAAGCTTATGAAAAAAAAGTGACTGACTTTTTGGATTTTTATGGAGTTCATGAAGATGGGCATGCGAGTGAACGTGCGGCAAAGTTTATTATAAGTTTACTTAAAAATACAAATATATAGGGAGATTTTTATGAAAAAGAATAGAGTGCTTACATTATATTATCATAGAACAAATATTCCACAGCTTGATTACAATCTGCTCTGTGTATCTCCGATTAAATTTCGTCAACAAATGCTATATCTCAAGAGAAACTATCAAATTGTCTGTTTTGAAGATGACTGGGACGATTTAGACTTAGATGCAGTATCGATTACTTTTGACGATGGATATCTTGACAATCTTAAATATGCAGTGCCTGTTTTAGAGGAACTTGAAGTGCCGGCAACGATTTTTGTCAGTACAGGGATGTTGGAGCAGAAAAAAGAATTTTGGTGGGATGAGTTAGAGCAGCTTTTATTTGTTGGAGAAGATATTCCAAGGGAATTTCAGTTAGAGGATAACGAGTTTCAGTGCCATTGGAATACAAGCACATACGAATACAGAAAAAACTGTTATACAGGTCTTCACTATTTGATGAAAAACTTTATTAACCCATATAAAAGAGAAGAATGGCTGTTGCAGTTATGGGAGTGGCGTGGACAGAAAAGATCAGTGCGGGAGGGTAATTTGCCAGTTTCAGCAGATGATTGCAGGAAACTGGCAGAATCAAGAATGATATCAATAGGAGCACATACCGTATCGCATCCATCGCTTGCAAATTTAAGCAAGGAAGAGCAGGAGACGGAAATCAAGACATCTATAGACAGTTTATCACAGATTTTAAAGAAAAAGATTACACTGTTTTCATATCCTTTTGGCGGTCCGGGGATTGATTTTAATGATGACACGATAGAGATTTGCCGTAAATATGGCATTTTGAAAGCGGCATCGACAGAAAATAAATTATGGGATACGTCGGTGAATCCATATAAGATTCCACGGAAAATCGTAAGGGATTGGACAATTGGCGAGTTTGAAAAACAAATCAAAAATTATTGGATTGAATAGGTGGCGCAAGATGCAGAGAGTTTTAATATTCGGAAGTGGAAAACTGTATAGAAACAAGGAAAATTATATTAAAAAACATTTCAGCATAGTGGGATTTCTTGACAATAAAGTGTCAGATGGAACAGCTCCTTATGAAGATACGGATATTCCAGTTTTTAATCCCAAGGATGTTGGCCGATATCTACAGGATGATGTATTGATTATTCTGATGTCGAATCAATATATCTCCATGTGGAAACAGCTGCATGGTCTTGGAGTTGGTAAGGAAAAGATTTTATTTGGCATTAGTTTTCCGCCGCTTTCAGAGAATGAAGAAGAATTGTTTTCCAAAGGATATCTGGCGGCAGAGAATAATAATGTTGTCTGGCGTTCTGGCTCAGGGCAAAGAATTATAATCGAAACTCATCAACAGTTATCAGAAATTTCCATGAATCTTTTAAGGGAGAAATATAAAAAAGATTATCCTTTGATCAATGCAATTGCTCAGATGGATACAATACCGATTAGCTGCAGATTTGGCCTGGAGAGAGGAAGTGCCGTAGACAGGTATTACATAGAGGGTTTTTTGGACAAGAACAAGGAACTGATATATGGAGACTGCCTTGAAATAGCGGAAAATACCTATACATTGAAATATGGGGGAGAGCGGGTAAAGAATTCCTACATACTTCATGTGGAAGGATGGGGGAAAAACAGTGTAAAAGGCAATCTTGAAACAGGGGAGGGCATAGAAGAGAGTAGATTTGACACAGCAA
>OFFR01000727.1_pt1 | contig 18024 bp, 16 predicted proteins | sample 1521421 | NCBI WGS metagenome assembly OFFR01 (sample SAMEA3504087, study PRJEB24116) | mouse gut metagenome | biome: mouse gut; feature: mouse-associated habitat; material: faeces | place: Denmark | collected 2011 | reverse complement strand
GCAACTATTATTTAACCCATACAGACCGTTGCATTTCTACTATTCTGCATGGGAAAATTCACTATCTGAACAATTTTGATTCTTAAAGTCCATTACCAAACACCTCCTTCGGTAAACGCAACAATAAATGAAACATAAATATTAAGTATTATATCATGTTCACTTTATAAAATCAATTTCTTCATAAATTTGAAATTTCCCCATTTATGTGATTACTCATACACACCTGATATGAATTAGTGGACTAACTTCTGACATCTCTTGATTAAAATTCCAATGTTCCACTACCACCCATTAATTTTGTCATTTCTTCAATTTTTTCTAATGGAAATGGTGGAAATGAAACAGGCTTCATGGCTAAAGACATCAATTTCATCGGATTATCATCTGCAGCAATCCTATTTGAACTTAACTTACCACAAATACGACAACGATGAATAATTGCCCATTCACCATTTTTTCTTACCCATACTGCAATAGGCTCCATAATTCCTCCGCAGTCAGCTAATCTATCACCCGGCTCATTATCCAAATGTTGGCTATACAAACAGTTTGGACAATGATTTCTATGCTCGCTACCTGCCCCTGTTGGTATTACTATTCTTCCACATACTTTGCAAACAAAAGTTTCATTACATGGATGTGTTTTATAATAACCTTTTTCATACAGCTTTTTTTGTTTTCTCTATTCATATAAATATCTATTATCCTTTCCACAGTTATAATCGAAATGTTGTATTAAAAAGGACAATAAAAAAAGATAACCCATTACGCTGAGTTATCCTTAACCTATTTTGCACACATAAACTTTTAGCCTATAAATGAACACTCCACATCCATTAGAATATATAAATGCTCAAACAAAAGCCCTTACATCATAAGGCTAGCTCAAATAATTTATCCGCAAAAAAGTACAACAAAGAAACCCATCATAATCTTGAGATGAGAATAAACACTTTTTATTGTCCTTAAATTAACGAATAAACAATCATCCGCTACCCTCTCTTTATTTTTTCTCAGTTTATCATATTAATATAGCAAAATCAAGAGCAAAAACCACTTCATTTATATTTTCTTATTTCCTAATAGTAGAACTGAAATTTCTTGTTTAAGGAAATTTCATATCGTTTAATCAGAACTTATACTTCTTTAAAATATAAGAAGACAAATTCTATCTGCATAGGTGGTGAGAAAAATGAACGAAACCGCAAAAAACTTTGATTTTCTGGAATTAGGGCAGGCAATTCAAAACGCCCGTGAGAAGCAGAGGATTACAAGAGAGGAATTAGCTGAAGAACTTGGCATTTCCGCAAGACATTTGCAGTCCATTGAAAAAGAGGGTCAATATCCCAGCTTTCCACTGTTCATTCAGCTTGTGACCATGTTCCACATATCCGTTGACCAGTACATACATTCAGAATCTCCGGTAGAAAAAACAACATTACGCCGACAATTGGATGCTCTCTTTGACACATTCGATGATTCGGATCTGACCATCATAGCAGGGACGGCGCAGGGAATATGTAAGGCAAAAGAGCCAGAGGAATAACCTCTGGTTTTCTCTTGCCACATTTCAATAAGCCGGAACACCATATCCGTATATAGAATCGCTGCCCATGCTGTAACTTCTCCTCGCACATATATCGCCGCTGTTCCCCTCTATGGTATTCACAACGCCATCTGTAACGCTCTCCACAATCCCCACATGGTCTATGGTTCCGTCATTTTCCCAATCAAAGAAAATGATGTCCCCCGCTGCCGGGACATAGCTTGCGTCCTGGAACTGCCCACGGGCTTGGAACCAGTCCACACCGTCCGAACATAGGGAGAATTTCGGTATCACGCCACCCTCCAGATACCCGCATTGCTCCGCACACCATGATACAAAGCAGGCACACCATTCCACCCTGCTGTCAAACCCGTACCAGCTCCAGTAGGTATCACCGCCGTTCCCTTCCTGCGTCAACGCCACCTGCACGATTGCCTGGCTCCCGGTTCCGGTGGGGATTCTGCCGAAAATATAATACCGGAGTACATGGGGGACGTACTGCTTATCCCCGTAACTGCTCCAGCCCATCCGTTCCGCCATCATATCGGAAAATTCTGCGGCATTGGCGGCGGTGTATCCTCCATAGTTGCCTTGTGCCCATGCGATATAGCCATTCCCGAAGTTGTATCCCTGCAACGCCAGCCTGATATGCTCCATGTCCACCGGATTCTCCACCCCTGCGCTTTGCAGGCAGTCTTTTAATGCCTGAACGCCGCACTCAATAGAATATTCCGGATCGGTGATTCCATTCGGCTCTCTTGGGTATCTGGTGTTATAGCCGCTCTCGGAGCTTTGCATGGGATCGCTGCCCTGCCCGTCGCTTTCCTGCATCATCACCGCCTTAATCAGCTCCACATATTCCTCAATGCCATACTGCTTCGCATAAATGCGGATGACTGGCTCATAGGCTTCCACCTCCGCACTGACCGGGCTTACCGTGCTGGAATTGCCGCCGCCCACCATGCAGAGGATTCCGCCGAACAGAAGGACGATAATCAGAATCAGGACGGCCACCCATCCCCCTGCAGCAATGGCGCTTACCAGTGCTTTTGTCCCGGCTATGATTGCTTTTACTGCGCTTGCTGTGGCTTTTGCCGCTGCCCTCACTGCCTGTTCCGCCGCCCTTGCCGCCTGTCTTGCTGCCCGTGCTGTTTTTTCCGCTGTCTTTACGGACGCTTTCGCCGCTGCTTTTGCGGTCTTTGCCGCCTCCTTTGTGGTTTTTACGGTTTTCCCTGCGGTCTGCTCGGCGGTTTTTACGGATTTTGCGGCAGATTTGATTGTCCCTTTCCCGGTATTCTTCACGGCCTGCCCCGTTTTCCCTGCGGTCTTGACCGTTTTTTCGCCCCGGTCTATGGTCTTGATGGTCTGCTTGGGAAGCTCCCTGACCTGCGCCGCCTGCTGTTCTACCCCCTGTTGGGAGATTCTTTGCTGTGACGCCCTCTGCATGGCTCTCTGCCCTGCGGCTTTCTTCTGTGCCGCCTGTTTCGCCGCCTGCTCCTGCGCCTTTTTCCTCATCTGCTCTTTCGGCTGGTAAGGCTCTCCCCTGCCTGACGGGGCGGAAGGCCGGGGAGAGTTTGGCGGTTCCCCGTGTGTGGTACTTCTCCCTTCACGGACTGCCTCTCTGGTTGCTTTTGTTTCTTTGGAAATCCGGTGTTTTTCCTTTGCCTTTTCCACAAGCCTGCCGCCCTGTTTCCTCGCCTGATGTGCGGCTTCATGGGCGGCTCGGTTGGCTCCCTGCTCCGTTTTATCCTCGGCATATTCCGTGGGGGAAGCGTACCTCTTTTCCTGCGGCTGTGCGTTTTCCACGGTTTCCTTTGTGCGGACATAGGCACGTTTCACTCGTTCCATGCCCGTCACGGTCTTGTCCAGTGCCTTTACATCCTTATGGACTTGGCGTGTCTTAATTTCTTTGCTCATCGCCCGCCCTCCTTTGGGATAAACCTGCCATTACTCCGCAATCTTTTTCGCCACTACCACAAGCCGCCCGTTTGTCCGGGAATACTCGCAGGTGGAGAGCGTAATCAATTTGTCCCCGTATTCGGCGGTTACTCCCGTATCATAGAGAGATAACGCTTTACACTCATCCACATACGCCTGAAAATCTTCCTCCGTTTCCGCATTGGCAAACAGATAATACTTGAACCCCGTATCGTCGTATACCGTGGTCTTGAATACTGCAATCACTTCATAGTCCGCTGTTTTCGTGAGCGTATCAAAGCGGATAATTTTGTGTCCCTCGTAAAATTTCCGGCTCTCATAGTCCATCAATCCGGTGAACATTGTGCCGTTTTTCATGTGGTGTCCGTAAATAATCACGTTGTCGCTGGGTTCAAAGGGGCTGCAATGCTCCGCAATATAAGGCACCCCGTATGCGCTGTATTCCTTTTCAAAGCTGCGCTTCAGGTAGAAGTCGGGATTGTCCGGCGTAAACATCACCGGGTAGTTGATGTTTGTGCCGTCAATGGAAATCCACCCTGCCATATCGTTGTTCTGGTTGAAAAGCTCCTGATATTTGGCAAGCGGGGACTGGTTTTCTCCCTCTGTCATATCCTCCGGCGTTTCTTCGGTTTCCCCGGTTTCTTCCGATTCCTCCGCCTGCTCCACAATCTCCGCCAACTGTGCAAATTCATTGGTTGACTTCCCTGCGCTGGCATAATGGGTGATGACCTGAAACATGGAAATACAGAAAAGCAGGGTACAGAGCGCCGCCCCTGCGGTATAGATATAAATTTTTTTCTTCATTCAAAAATCCTCCATAAAGTCCCGGCAAAAACGCTTTCCTTTGGCATTCTGCCGGGATAATTTCATAAAAATAACAGGCGTTGCGCCTGCGTGTCACTGGTTACCTTGCCTGCTCTCTGGCTGGCTGTATTTTCTGGCTTTCGTTCCTCCCTCTTTTTATCTGCCTTAGCTCCGCTTTCACCGATGGCTTTTTATCCTCTCCCCGGCAAAACTGCTCCATCCGCTTCTGTGCGTTCCCCGCCGCTTTTTCCATTGCGGCGAATGACCTGCCGAAAGACAGAAATGCTTTCTGGATTTTCGCAAGGACGCCTTTATCCCCTTTCGGCTCTGCCGGCTCTTTGATGCGCCTGCCGATCAACGCCCGCCCCGCATTTTTCGTGTGCTGCGCCGCTTTATTCAGCTCGCCGCCGACAATGCCGATTTTCGCCGCATTACGCTCCATGCTTTCCATGCCGCTGTGCAGGCTTTCTTTTAAAGCAGATAAGGCGATAGGAATTTTCATGGCGGATACTGCCCTCCTTAATGCGTCCACGCCTTTCTCTTTAAACTCCTGCACTGCATTTTTTGCGGAACGGACAAGGTTTGTCTTTACAAGGGCAATCTGGCCGCCAATCTCCTGCACCTTGCCCTCTGCGCTGTCCAGAAGCCGGACGGCAGTCGCTTTTATCCCCCTGTCCTGAATCTGCTCCAACTGCCCCCGCACCTCTTTTAATTCTTTCATTACCTGCCCGAACTGGCTTTCCATGCCCTCCAGATAATTCACAAGGCTTTCCACTTCCTGACGTTCTTTTTTCAGCCCGTTCCCCTCCAGCACCTCAAACAATTCCCGGATTTCCGGCTGTTCTCGTAACGCAATCGCCGCTTCCATGCCTATCTTCCTCCCCTCTCCGCACTGTCCGCTTTCGTCTTAACTGCGGGCAAATCCCGGCAATATTCGGGATACCGCATTTTTATGGCTTCGTAAAAATAGGGCGCATAGCCGCAGTCAAAGATTTCATAAGGCGTTGACATCCGCTCGTCCCCCTGCTCCGCATAACCGTTCCAGAGGTTGAAGGCAAGGCGGGTAAGCCGCACTGTCCCTCCTGTCTGCCACCCCTCATGCAGTCCCTCCGGCTTGATGCAGTCCTGCTTGAAATCAAACATCCTGCCCACGTTGTTCCTCGCCGTGTCGGAAATGCCCACGCAGTAGAAAAAGGCACGGTGATAGCAGTCCGTATTGCCGCATTTATGCAGCATGGTGAAAAAGAAATTTTCATGCTCCTTTGAAGCAAACCTGATTTCTGACATTCTGATCCCTCCATAGAAAAAGGCGGCTCTCTAACAGATATTCCACTGTTTAAAAGCCGCCTGAATATTTTTATCTGCTCCTGTTATAGACTTTTATCTGTCCCGGTTATGAATTTCACCTGCTCCGGTTTGCACTGTCCTCGCCCGGTTTTGTTGTCATCAGTCTGTAAAGACGGGTATTCTTCGGGAATTTATTGATGAACGGCACAAGGGAGCTTCCGTATTTTATCAAGCCGCACCCTGCGTCCGCATTGGTGATATAGCTCATCTGCTCGTTGGAGATGTTCAGCAAGTCCGCAAGTTTCTGGCGGTCGGACGCCGCCTGGTTCAGCATGACGATATACTCGCTGTTGGACAGCATCGTGCTGGCAAGGACAGAATCTAACAGATATTCCACGTTCTGCGTGATGGCGTTGGGGAACGCATTTCTTTTCCGGAACCGCCTCCATGCAGAGTTAAAGAACGCCCCGGAATACTCGTTCTCAAACACCACATGAAACTCGTCCAGAAAGATATGGGTACGTTTCCCCTTCTTCCAGTTCTCCGTGACACGGTTTAACATGGCGTCCGTGATAACCAAAAGCCCCATTGTTTTCAGCTGCTTCCCTAAGTCCATGATGTCATAGACAATCATGCGGTTATTTATATCCACGTTGCTCTCATGGGCAAATGCGTCCAAACTGCCGCTTGTAAAAAGCTCCAACGCCAGCGCAAGGTCTTTCGCCTCCCGCTCCGGCTGCTCCAGCATTTTCTCCCGGAGCCTGCACAAAGTCGGCACGTTGCCGCCTGCCTGATAATCTTCGTAAACTGCGGCGGTACAGCGGTCGATGATGGATTTCTCCTTTGCGCTGACGCCTTTTTTGTCAAGCTGCTCAAATAAGGACAGCACAAACTCGGACTTGTCAATGACCGGGTTCCCGCCATCGCCATACCCCTCCACCATGTCCATTGCATTGATATGGTCACGGCTCCCCGCCGCAATGCGGATGACTTCGCCGCCCATCGCTTCAATCAGGGAACCGTACTCTCGTTCGGGATCGCATATGAGAATATCGTCCCCGGTGGCAAGGGCAAGGAACACAATCAGCATTTTTGCGCTGAAGGATTTGCCGCTTCCCGGCACGCCTAACAAAAAGGAATTAGGATTCAGCAATTTCGCTTTGTTGCACATGATAAGGTTATGGGAGATTGCGTTCTCCCCGCAGTAAATGCCGCCCTCGTCCATGATTTCCTGCACCCGGAAAGGCATCAGCACCGCAAGGCTCTCGGTGGTAAGTGTCCGAAGCGCATTGATTTTCCGGTGTCCGATGGGCAGGGCGGTATTCAGGCCGTCCATCTGCTGGTATTTCAGGGTGGAAAACTGGCATAAATGCTTTCTTGCCACGGTCAATATGGTATCCGTGTCTGCGTCAAGCTGCTCTTTCGTGTCGGCGGTATGCACCAGCGTCAACACTGCAAACATCATCCGCTGGTCACGGGTGGTTAAATCGTCCAGAAACTCCTTGCTCTCCTTCCGCTGCTGCTCCATGTCATAGGGGACGACTGCGGAAAAATTGTTGTTGGCGTTCTGTTTCCTCTGCCAGTTGGTGATGTTGGTTTCCACGCCCAAAAGACGGTTCTCCACCTCCCGCACCGCTTCATCTGTCGGGATGGGTATCACGTCAATGCTCATCATCAGGTTGCGGCTCAAATCCGTAAGCTCCGCAATCATGTTGTCTTTGATATAGGACGCATACTCTCTGAGGAAAAGCACACGCCCGTAACGGTTCCCCATGCGGAAATGGTCTTTTTCAAACTCAAGGCTGTCCGGGCAGATAAAGTCCTTAAAGCTATGCCCTTTCCGCATAGTTTCTGACAAGTCAAACCGGAAGCTAGTTTCCTCCCCGGTACGGTAGAAGTCATGCAATGCTCGCAGCTTATCCGTTGCGTCCATCTCCACGCATTTGGAGCCTAACCGTGAGAAATGGCTCACTAAGTCCGTGCCGATGCGGGCAAAATACGTCCTCGCCTCCTCGATGGATTTCTTATACACGGATACCGTCACATACTTTTCCTGCACAATGCTGTTGGCTCCCGTGGCTTTCTCTAAGAGCATGGCGTTGTACTCTTTCCGGTACAAATCAAGGCCGTCCTCCTGCATGGGGATTAAGATTGCCTTCTCAAAGTCCTGTTTGTTCAGGCGGCGGTTGTTGATGGTGATTTTCGTGGTTGCGCCGCTGTCAAAGGAATTGAGAAGCTCGCTGTACTCAAGGAACATGGCCTCCTTGTCCTCCCGGCTCGCCACCGCATAGTTGATGTCCACAAATTTATAGGTTCTGGCAAATTTGTTCCGCCCAATCTGGAATATCCCGTCCGGCCATATTGCCTGGATGGGGATTGCCTGCTGTACCCCTTTGGGGATGACAAATTTCTCCTTGTCCTGCTTGAAAATATTGCTCAATGTCTTAATCATTCCGTTTCCGCTCCTCCCTTTCATGGTTCTCAATGCACGGCTTCACTGCTTCGTAATAGATGTTTTCCGGGTTAAACAGCAGGCGTTTCGGGATAAGGAACTCCGACTTTATCCACGCCCACAAAAACTGCTCTGCGTTCATCCCGTGGTAGCGGATAAAGCCTAACGCCGCAAAGGGAGCCGCCCCCAAAATGCACATCCAGCTCACGGTTTCCGTCCCCACATAAGGACTGAGTAAAAAATAAAGCCCGACGGCAACGCCGCAGGCTAAGACAGAAAAAACGAACTGCCGCATGGACAGCCCGAAAAACATGGATTCCGTGTAATTACGGATTTCCCGGTTTATTTTTACTTCCAAACTTCTCGCCTCCTACCGTTCCTGCACTTTCTTTGTCTCCCTCTCTCTTTTGTACAGCCGCATTATATCCTTACCCTCATGCAAAACTTTTTCCTGCAAGAGCTGTTTTGTAATGCCGTTTTGTTTACAATAGGATAAATACGTCTGCACGCCCTTGCTGCATTTACTGTCCTTGTCACAGGATTCCTCAATCATTTCCCAGACAGCAGAATGGCACTCCAATGTCATTCCCACAATTTCATACCCATTCCCTAATGGCTCCAGCAAATCAGATTCAAAATTGGATGGCCAGTTATAACTCACGGTTTCTTCCTTACGGAATGGATAGAAAAAAATCTCCTGCTCCCGGTAGTTGGAATACGCATACGCAATTACCGTTTCCGGCTGCGTCCTGCCTTCTTTTAAAAGGATATACTGTATCTGGTAATTCTCTGCTTTATCTACGTCTCTGTCATTCTGATATTCTGCGGTACGTTTCAGGAAACGTGCCGCTTCCCTCATAATCTTTTCTTTACTTAATTTCATCTACATCCACCTCACTTTACAGCCCCATCATCTCACGCACAACCCGGTCTGCCATCTTCACTGCCCCTACAAGCACGAGCATATTGAAAATCAGCTCCCCGATATAACTCCATACCATTGTGACTGCCGCCGCATCCGGATCGACTGCGGGCGGGGACGCCGCAAACAGCGAAAATATGATGCAGGCAAGCACGATAATCGCCCCTTCTAAGCATACCGCCGCATAGGACTTGATAAAACTTTTCCCTACGTTCTGTGACGGCTCCCCGGCAAAAGTCGATAAGGGAATGGGCGCAATCGCTGTGTAAAGGTACAGTCGGAAAAACCGCCCGTACACGCTCATTATCATAATAAAGCTCAACACCGTGATAAACAGCCCGCCGATTAACGTCACCGCCCACAAGGGGATACTCTCGAAAAAGCCGCAGTCCTCCACTGCCTCCACAATCTCATTTGGCAATACGGTCTGCTGTGCGGCTCCAAAGCCTGCGGTTCGCATAATCGTGCTGACTATCCCCTGCACGATATTGAATAACGCCATCATCAGCTCCAGCCCGTGGGATATGACGCCCTTTGCTATGGCAAAGCGGACAAACAGCTTTAATGCGTGTTCCGGCTTTTTCACTTCCACAAAGCTGCCGCACGTCTTTACCACGCCGACAACAAAGAACAGCACCAAAAGGGCATAGGCTACCGCCTGCAACGCCCCGTGGATGTTCACAATCGCACTCCAGATTCCCCCTCCCTTAAACTGTTCCGGGGACTGCGTGAGAAGCTGCCATATCTCCGCCAGTTTTTCATTCCATGTTTCCAGTGCATTGACTAAGTTCTGCACTACCCAGTTATCTGAATCCACTCATTTCACCTCGCTTCTGGATTTTGCAGAGGGGCCTGCCAAAGCCTGCCCCTCTGCCGTTCCTCTTTTTACATGGTTTTCCGGCAGCCTCCATCAGCCAGTGATAAGGGTTAAGATTTCCTTTGCAAAGGTAATGATGACGCCGCCCGCAAGGGTTAAGAACCCGTTGGAACGCTGGCTCGGATCGTGGGACTGCAAGGACAATCCCACCTGCACAATGCCCCAGCCCAACAGAATCAATCCGACTGCACGGATTAAGCCGAAAATAAAATCAGACAGGTTGTTGATGACCGAAAGCGGATCGCCCGCCGCATACACCGTTGTTGCCCCGGCTGTCATCATAAGCACCAATGCGGCGTACACCGCCATCGCCCGCTTTGTCTTTCTGCCCATCGGCTGTCTGCTGGTTTTCTTGCTGTTCTCATTCTTCTTCATCATTGTTCTGTTTCCTCCTTGTTCTGGGATTGGTTTTAATCAGTTGCGCCCCGGCGTAACTGGCACCGATTTCACCGCTTGCGTTCCCCTGTGAAATCGTGTGCCTCTGCCAGAGGCTTGTTTCAGTGGCTTTCCTCCGCTGAAACAATCGCTTCTAAATCCTCCTCGGATAAAAGCTCATAGGAATCGGTTCCCGCCTGCTCCTGCGACACTTCGCCCTCCAGACTGTCCCCCAATGCAATGCTGCCCACCGCCTGCGTCACTTCCCCGTGGCGGTAGGACTTCCCTTTCCCGTCCGTGGACAGTGCCACGTTAGGGTGTTTTAAAATATCAAATTTTTCATCCATCACCGGGCGTTCCCCACGGATAAAAAGAAGCGCATAGCGGTTGTCCAGCATACGCACTTCATCCGGCGTCAAAAGCTCACGCCCCGATATTTGGTAGTTTGTGGAATAGTTGCCCGAATGCCCGGTTGACTTCCCGTAAGTGTTCATATCAATCGTGGCTTTCCCCAGCAGCTCGCTGACGTACTTATGGGTTCCCTGCTCGTTGCCGCCCAGATATAAAAACTGGTCGCAGTTGCCCACAATGCTTTCCCACTGCTTCTCAAACAGTGCCTTTAGCTGCGCCATGTTTTGCAGGATGATGGACACGCTGACTTCCCTCGACCGCATGACGGACAGGATTTTGTCAAAGTCATCAGGCAAACTGACGTTCGCAAATTCATCCATCAAAAAATGCACATGGACGGGGAGCCTGCCGCCGTGCTTATGGTCGGCAAGGTAAAATAGCTGCTGGAATAACTGCATGAGGTAGGTTGGTTGCGCCTTGCCGGATTACTCCGGTAGGTTTCAACCTTCCCCCTCCCGAACCGGACGGACACCTCTCGGCGTATCCGGCTCTCCATCTACTAACTAAACTTGGATTTTTATTATTTTGAAGCATTCCGGGCATACTGCAAGGGACTTTCTTCTGATTTCTATCATTTTCCTTTCCCACTCCGTAACGCCTTTCAGCTCCTTTAATTTCCTGACGTGGTGCATGATAACCTCGTCTGTCTTTCTCCCACAGAGTTCACACTGTCCAGCCTGTAGCCTATGGATGAGGCTGTTCTTTTTCGTATACTTCCGGTAATGCGGCATGACATCCACAAATTCCGGGGCTGGCTTCATATTCTTTCTAAAACCTTCATGGTAGAATACTGTTTCCTTCATTCCATTTTTGGTCTTGTACTTGACTATAAATTCACCGTTGCGCTTATATTTCTTACAGATATGCTTGTACGTTGTGCGGTATTTACAGCCGAAAGTTTTATATAGGCTTGCTTTCATAATGGTGTAAAATTTATCCAGCACCGACACATTCCCTGCGAGGCGGTAATAATTGTATATGCCCCTGATTTCAGCATTGAATTGGCTGACAATCTGCGCATCCGGCATGTTGATGAATTTCCCTCTGTAGGTTGGTTTCCACATTTCCTGTCCGTTTTTGCATTTCTTGATATACATTGCCTGATATTCCATCAGCTTACTGGACCATTTTTCCTTTGGCACGTATAGTTTGACCTGTCCGTACCATGCCCGTTTTAGGTTGCCGTTCTTGTCACGCATGCAGTCTTTGCTTCTTGACACAGAAAGGTCGTAGCCCAGGAAGCGTATCAATTCCGCAGAGTGTGTGATTTTTGTCTTTTCATCTGACATGATTAGGTTCAGTTCCCCTTTCAGGAAATCACCAACCCTCTTTTTTATCTCCTCTGCGTCCGCTTTTGAGCCGATAACACCAATCACAAAATCATCTGCATAGCGTGAATACTGGATTTTCTTAAATCTTTCATCAATGGCTTCGTAGCATGGAGTTACTCTTAGCTTCGCATAGAGTTCTTTAATTCTCCCTTTTGCCTTTGCCATCCCTGCTTCATCATTTTCTGATTTGGCAGTTTTCAGCTTCTTCTTCCAATATCCCAGCAAACCCAGCGTCTGGGAGTATGCCTTCTGTGGCTTCCTATAGGATTCCTGCCTGTCAAACTCCTTTTTTAGATTTTCAACGAATATGTCCAATTCATTGAGATAGATGTTGGCAAGTATGGGACTGACACCCGAACCCTGCGGCGCACCGCTGTAGGTGGTGTTGTACTCCCATTCCTCAAGGTAGCCTGCCCTTAAAAATTTCCAGAGCAGCTCCACAAAACTTTCATCCTTGATTCTTTTCCTGATAATGTTAATCAGTATATGGTGGTCGATGTTATCAAAACAGCCTTTGATGTCCCCTTCCACAAACCATTTCGTCCCTGTGAAGGTTCTTTTTATCTCACCCAGACAGGTGTGACAGCTGCGGTCTGGCCTGAACCCGTGGGAATGTTCGGAAAAATTGGGTTCATAGATAGCCTCCAACAATACCCTTACAACCTCCTGCACGATCTTGTCGTCGGTTGACGGTATGCCGAGCGGCCGTTTCTTGTCGCTGTTTTTCTTTGCAATGTACGTTCTCCGTACTGGCTGTGGCTGGTATGAGTGGTCTTTCAGCGATTCAATGATTCTGTTGATTCTCGCCATACCCATACCGTCCAGGGTGTTCCCGTCGGTTCCAGCAGTCATGCTCCCTTCAGAAGCGGCAATCTTCTGGTATGCCAACAGGTAAAACTCCGGGTTGTACAGGTTCCGGTAGAGCCTTTCAAACCTGTACGATTTGTCTTTTGTTTTTGATTCCAAGTTTTTCAATATAATTTCTGGACTTCTCATAGTGTCTCCCACACCTTTCCTTATTTTATATTGAGTAGTAGACTGCTCCACTTCGCCATGTGAGCGGCTTTCCCGCATCCGGTTTACGGCATTCCCTGTCATTTCAGGGTTCTCAGACTACTATTGGAGCTGTGTTACCATGGTGGATATTCAGAGCCACTTTTCGCATAGTTCTCATAGCCTTTGCAGGCGTTCCACTTTAGGCAATCCCCATTTAGCTTTCATGAAACATGAGATTATTGCATTGTCGGATGGGACTTTCGCCGTTTCTATCACTTATCCTGTGACTTGTCTGCCCCGAATACCACATAGCTCCCCTACACGCAGGTTTGCTACCGGGACACTGGCGGATTCAGTTCCACTACGCCAGGAGCGATCATAGACCCTACTCACGGCTATCCAGCAGGCAGTATAGCTTTCATCCTCATATGCAATTTTCATCCTATTGTGCCTTGTACACCGCATGGAACTTGCGGCTACGCACTCTCCGACATGCTACACTCCCTGTCAGGTTTCCCATTTCAGATAAGTCGGGGGATGATAGGCTGCGGCGAACCGCATGGTATTTTACCTACTGCTTTCTCACAACAGATTTTCAAAAAAGCCACGGCCGGATTTAGAAGCGCCCGGCCTTATGGGCGCACGTGTACAGGATGGATACCAGAAAGTTGTAGCTGGTATCATTGTCCGGTATCAGTGCAAACAACGCCACTTTCTTTTCCCCCAGTGATGACAGGTCTAAATCGTCTGTGGCTGTCAAAGCCGCAAGGCTGGAAAGATTGAATTTCTCCAACCTCGCCGCAAGCGTAATCTGGATGGATTTCAGCGTTTTCGCACTCCCTGAATGGTAGTCCTTATAATATTTCACTGCGATATGCTCCGGCTCCCGCATTTCCAGACGCTCAAATAATTCGTCAAGCGGGGACTGGTATTCATCGTTGTCCTCCCGGACTTCCCCTGCCCGTAACAGCTCCATCACCATCGGGAAATTCTGCTCATCTTTCGGTGCCTCGTACTTTAAATAAAATATCAGTGCTAAGAGTAACATGGACGCCGCTGTGTCCCAGAAGGGATCGTTTGACTGGCTCCCCTTCGGGGTGGTTGCCTTAAAAAGATTCGTCACAAGCCGCTGCACGTCGTTGTCATCCTTTAAATACATAAACGGATTATAACAATGGCTCTTTTCCATGTTGATTAAGTCAAGCACACGCACTTCATACCCTTTTCCCTCCAGAAGATGCCCGGTGTCCCGCAGGTTCTCTCCCTTAGGATCAAGCACGACAAATGACGTGTTCGCCTGCATAAGATTCGGCTTCGCATAAAACCTTGTCTTTCCGGCTCCGCTCCCGCCCACCACGATGGTGAGCAGGTTGCGGCGGTGTCTGCGGCTGTCATAGCTGATACGCACGTTTGACGTCATAATCTTGTTGGCTCCAAAATCTTTCTCGCTGTACTTCTGGTTGACCGCCCGTGCGTTGCCCCATGCGGCAGAACCGTGTTCCTCGCCCCTCCGGTAGTTCCTGCGTGTGGATACATAAATGCCAATCCCCATCCCGTATATCAGCAGGAAAATGAGGACAGCCCTTAAGCTGTCCCCACATAAGCGGATAGAAAACGGATGGTTCATGGCGTCCGGGAATCCCCGTATAATTTCAGGCAATCCCCCCGCAAGGTACGGTGCTGTCAAAAGGGCAAGCCAGACAACGGGAAGGATGCCGAAAAGAGCAAATATCCACGCCGCCTGCTTCTCACCGCTCCTCATGGCATTTCCGCCCCCTTTTCTCTTTCTCCGGCGGCTCCTCAATCAGCTCGATGACTTTCAGAAGCACATCGTCCACTGCGTCTGTCGGCCTGCCCTCCTTTATCATCTGGTTGCGCTCGTCTTTCAGGGAATGGAAGATTACGCCGTACTCGTATTTGTCCAGCTCAAGGGTTTTCTTTTCCCCGCTCAAATTCACCACCTCCGTCTACCTTTCCTGTTCTCTGTTCTTTACCTTATAATCCCGGATTGGCATTTCCCCGTATGCGTCAAGCAGGCGGTCAACTTTCTCCGATTCCGCATAAGTGGTTCCACGGTACAGCGGGTACGTCACGCCCTCCACGCATACCCTACCGCCTGTCGGCTCAAGGTCAATGCCGCACAGATTTTCTTCTGGGAAAAGGTTGAAGTTATATCCTGCCTTTACTGCCCTCATCTTGCTTCCTCCCGGTTATGCTGCGCCTGCGGCTGCTGCCTCTGGCTCTGGCTCCGGTTCGGTTCCAGCACTTTCGCCATGCGGGAAGATATATCGCCCGCTGCGTCACGGACTTTGGACAGCTCCCCACGGACTTCCTGCGGCTCCATGCCCTCGAAAAATTCCGGCGCATGGGTGAAATCAAACCCCTGCGTGTCCACGCCATATTTTTTGCAGAGCAGGTAGGACGCACAATAGGCGTGGAAAGCGTCCTCGTTGCGGTCGTAATTCTTATCCCCGTCCGCAAACCCGGCAAGGGCAAGCTCCGGCGTCACGCTCCGGAAGATTTCCTGTGCGCTCATGCCTTTTCGGACATAAATGCAGCTTTCCTCCGGCTCAAACAATGCCCCTTTGTCCTCCGGCATCTGATCCGGCTCCGCCGCAACAATGGCAACGGGCGGGTTGTTCACCACTGCCCGCACAAGCTGTGCGTCCGTGATTTCCGGCTGCGCCTGCTGTAACCTGTCCCTTGCGTTGGTCTGTGAAATGTCATACACCTTTTTCGCATTGTAATAGGTTCCGGTGCTTCCGTCCTCACGCTCATACTCCTTCCCCGGCTCCATAATCAGGATGGGGTTGTTCCGCTCCTGCCTTTTCACATAGGCTCCCTGATCCCTCCAGTAGCCGTAATCGCCAATCTTCTGCGCCTCCGGCTTCTGCGCCATAATCAGCAGGGCATTGTTGGCGGTGTAGCGGTCAAAGCGGCTCTGCACGTCAAGGTACTGTTGAAACGCCTGCCCGTCCGTGGCCACCGCCGCCGTCATCTGCTCCGACATTTCATAACAGCGGCTCCGGTTGTTCTTGCTCTCTGCGATAAATGCCGCCACCCGGTCATCCTGCGGCACGGCGGATACATTCAGTAAAGAATCAAGGCTGAAATTGTTGTCCATACATCTTACCTCTCTTTCGATTTTTTCGGTTTTGTTTTTGTCTGCGGCTGTCTATGCTGCAATGGCTTCTGGTTTTTCGCTTTGGTGTCCTTTGCAGGCTCGCTCCGGCTCCCTGCCTCCGCTTCTTTCTTCCTCCCTGCCTGAATCTCTTTCAGCTCCTCCCGCACGGACGGTTTCTCCGGCGTGGCTGGCTGGTACAGCTTAGAAGTACCCTCGGCGGTTGTCCTTTGCTTCTTTAAGGTAGGCTCGGACTGACGGGATTTCGCAGTCTTGCCCAAAGAGGGGTTTTTCTGCTGCCCCTCCTCTTTCTGCGTGGGGCTGCCTAAAAGCTCGTCTACCAGCAAATCTTCCTGTGACTTCCCCGGCCTGTCCTTCTCCGGCTCTGGCTGTGCCTGCGGTTTTCCCGGTGACGGTTTCTCCGGTGGTGTTTTTTCCGGTGACGCTTTCTCTTTTGGCGGTTCCTTCGTTTTCTCCTTTCCGGGAGCCGCCTTTTTCTCCTTCGCATTGCTTTTTTCTTCCCTCGACTTCTGGATTTCCGTCTTAATCTGTGCCGCCTCTGTGACGGACGCAAACTTGAAGCGTTCCACGATACGGTTGATGCGGGGCGCATCTTCCTCCTTCACCATAATGTCCACCATCCCGTCGCTGCTCCCTTTGGGATCACGGACGGCGCAGTAGAGGATTCCGTACCGCTTCGCCTCCTGCACGAATTTCTTCAGGTCGCTTTCCTTTACGGAAAATACGGTGAGCGGTTTCCCGGAGCGCACTAAGGTTTCCAGCCTTATCCTGCCTCTGGTCTTTTTCTGCTCCTTTAAGATGGCGTACAACAGCACTGCAAGCTGCTTTGCCCCCTCGCCGGAGATTTTTAAGGCCGCTTCCCCCACTTCCATCGACATACGCACCACCTGGTCAGCGGCTTCGCCTGATGTGTTCATGGATTGTTCCCTCCTTTTCCGTGTGGGCGTTCTTTTCCTCCACACTATTTTCCTGCCGCACGGTTTTTAATTTTTCTTTCATTGCGCCGGAACGTGCGGCTATCCCGTCGCAGAGTCCCACCTCCTTTCGCAGTTCCCCGATCTGCTTTGAAAGACCGGAGATTTCTGTTTTTACCTCTGACAGCTTTTCGCCGTCTTTGACGCTGCGGCTCTGATACCGCAGGTGTTTCCTTTTGTCCGCAAGCTCCGCCATCTTCCCCTGCAACTCTTCTTTCAATGAAAAAAGCTGCTCCGTGGTATCTATGCGATAATGGCAGAGCAGCCTTGTTTCCTTTGCAATCTTATCCAGTTTTATCAAGTCCTCCCGGAACATCATGTGTACCTGCTTCGGACTTTTTGGCGGTCGGTTCTTCGGTAATATCCCCAACAGATAGCAGTAATGCAGGTACAGGCCACGGAGTCCGCCGATTTTCCTTGCCTTTTGTATATTCCCATGCACTTTTATGACATAGGTTTTCTTCTCTGGCAGCATGGCAGGCGGCGCAGGCTTTTCTATCTTCTGCGTGAGTATCCGCCTGCGGATGGAATCTAAAGTGTATTCCTCCCCTAAGTTCCTCGCCAGCTTCATCCCCCGTTCCCTGCCCTCCGCCCGTACCGTGACGTCCTTCCCGAATTTGATGGAATAGCCTTTCTCTTTCAGGTAATGAAAAAACTGCTTTTCCGTCCTCGCCTTTGCAATGGCTTCGTCCACGTCCGCCTTTATCATCCCCAAATAGGTCGGCCTGCCCTCCTGCTCTGCCCGCCACTCCCCATAATGCTTTGCTTTCTGCTTTGGGTTCTCTATGACGGACAATCCATATTCCCGGCATAACCTGTCGGAAGCGTTACGCATATCCCGGTAGTCCTGCTTGCTTCGGTGATAGCGCAGGCCGTCCGCAAAGGAAACGGAGTTCACTACGAAATGGTTGTGCAGGTGGTGCGCCTTATCTAAGTGGGTAGCGACTATCACCTGAAAGCGGCTCC
>OFFR01000724.1_pt1 | contig 18057 bp, 15 predicted proteins | sample 1521421 | NCBI WGS metagenome assembly OFFR01 (sample SAMEA3504087, study PRJEB24116) | mouse gut metagenome | biome: mouse gut; feature: mouse-associated habitat; material: faeces | place: Denmark | collected 2011 | reverse complement strand
ATCGAATCTGAACAAGGCCAGCTGCGCTTCACCCTATACGATACCAGCAACGCCTGCCAACCGGTTTGGGCTGACAACCCGCTGTTCAGTGATATTCAAATAACCGACCTGTCTGATGAGGGCGCGGTGCAATATGTTTTCAGCATTAAGCCGGACGCTTTCGTCAACGGCTACTATGTGGAATATCGGGAGGGCTACATTGTGCTAGGCCTCAAGCAGCCGCCCCAGCTAACCGGCGCCGATTTGCAAGGCGCGGTAATTCTGCTGGACGCCGGCCATGGCGGGGAGGATGGGGGCGCTGTGTCCATCACTGGGGTCCCAGAGAGCCAGATCAACCTGGCCATCGTGCTCAAGCTGCGGGATGTGCTGGGCCTGTACGGGGTGGACCCCATCCTCCTCCGGGAGGAGGACATCTCCCTCCACGATGATGATGCCAACACCCTGCGGGAGAAAAAGCGGTCCGATTTGAAAAACCGGGTGGCGGCCGTTGAGGAGGTGGAGGGGGGGACCCTGCTCAGCATCCACCAGAACACCTACCCCGGCAGCCGCTACCACGGCGCCCATGTGTTTTACGCCCCTGCGGAGGGGTCCCAATCTTTGGCGGAGCACGTCCAAAACAGCATAAAAGCCTCCCTCCAGCCGGACAATGAGCGGGCTGTAAAGCGGATTCCCGATACAGTCTATATTATGAACCACGTCACCTGTCCCGCCATTTTGATAGAGTGCGGATTTCTCACCAACCCGGAGGAGGAAGCCATGCTCCGGGACGAGGATTACCAGCGCAAGCTGTCCGCCGTCATCGCCGCCGCCTGGCTGACTGCCCCTTGAATCCGGGGTGGTTCTGTGGTAAAATCAGAACCATAAATAGGAATTTAGGAGGAGTTAAAATGGGTGCATGGAATTATGGTGTGTTTGATGACGATACAGCTTATGATGCTTTGGATGACTTGAAAGTTTCACAAGAGATTATTGCAGATATGGAAAAATATTTTGACGCTGTGATTGGAACGGAGTATGTCGATTATGACGAGGGGCATTACGTACTCGTATCAGCCGCAGTTATTGATAGCGTGGTCAACGAAACACAATATAGGTGTGATGATGAAGAGTATTTCAAATGGATAAAGACATTAAAGTCTTTCGACTTTGCTCCACTCAAGCAGAAGGCGATAGCGGCCATTGACGCGGTACTATCTGATAGTTCTGAGCTAAAAGAGTTGTGGTGGGAAAATAAGAAACTATATAGTGCATGGCGAGAAGATAAGATTTCCATGCGAGAAAGGCTTGGATAATAAGCAAATCAAAAGAGATGAGGACAAATATGCGGTATCAATATCAGATTGGCCATAAGGAGTATTTCTTTTTGGCCGATGTGGCTTTGAGCACAGCAGCGGAATTCCTGGCCCGCATCATCCGCAATCAGGAGGAAGAGTACGACGTATTGCGGGACGGAGAGCTGATCCAAATTGGATGGAACTGCTTTTGTGTGGTGGAAAAAGAGGGGAAATTTCAGCTTTTCGCTCTGGATTACACTAAAAATCCCTTTGAAGACAGCACCCCGGACCTGTCCTTGGCGCTGGCCTACTTTAAGGAGCAGTCCAAAGCAATCAGCAATGCGGGGATTCAGCCACTGGAGACAACCTTTCAGGATACGCTGATTGTTGAGACAGGGGCGCTGAGCGAGGACAGAATCTACATGATCCGGGACGCCGCGCCGGAGAACGGCGATTCCGGGTGGACCTGCACATCCGTTTTCTTTAGTGGGCCGTCTAGTTTAGAGGACTATGTTAAGGCGTATACCTACCAGCTGCGCCGGTTTTGCGAGCAGGCTATCAGTATTCTGCACTTTCCAGTGGATACCATTGCGGTGTTTGAAAAGGGGCGGCTGATAGAAGTGGTGGGAGAAGATAACAAAAAATTGCTTTGAACAGAGGAGAACGTATGAAAGCGAAGACCTTATTTTATTGTACCGACTGCGGCAACGAGCTGCCCAAGTGGGCGGGGCAGTGCCCGGCCTGTAAGGCGTGGAACACCATTGTGGAGCAGCCGGCGGAGAAGCCCGCCAAGCGGTCCGGGCCGGTGAAGGGCGGCTCCGCAACCGGGGTGGCCATCAACCGCCCACGGCCCATGAAGGAGGTAGAGACCACCGACGAGCTGCGCTTCGCCACCGGAATGGGGGAGCTGGACCGGGTGCTGGGCGGGGGAGCGGTAAAGGGCTCCCTGGTGTTGGTAGGGGGCGCGCCGGGCATCGGAAAGTCCACTCTGATGCTGCAAATCTGCGACAACCTGTGCCGTTTCGCCAAGGTGCTGTATGTATCCGGCGAGGAGTCGGAGCGGCAGATCAAGCTGCGGGCGGAGCGGCTGAAGGTGCGGGGCGAGGGTCTGTACCTGCTGGCCGAGACGAACCTGGAGAACATGGTGGACGCCGTCCACCAGCTCCAGCCCGACGTGCTCATTGTGGACTCCATTCAGACCCTGTACCACGGAGATGTGACCTCCGCCCCAGGCAGCGTAAGCCAAGTAAAGGAATGTACCTTAACACTGATGCAGCTGGCCAAGGGGGAGAGCGTTACCGTATTTGTCATTGGGCACGTGAACAAGGAGGGCTCCATCGCCGGGCCCAAGGTGCTGGAGCACATGGTGGACTGCGTGCTCTATTTTGAGGGGGAGCAGCACAGCACCTGCCGCATTCTGCGGGCGGCCAAAAACCGCTTTGGCGCCACCAACGAGATCGGGGTATTCGAGATGCAGGACGCGGGGCTGGAGGAGGTGGAGAATCCCTCCCAGATGCTCCTCTCCGGCCGTCCGGACGGTGCGCCGGGCAACGCCATTACCGCCTGGCAGGGTAGCACGATTACCACAGCTCGGGCAGAGGTGCCCGTGGAAATCTCAGACCGGCTGCTGGTAAATGGTGATGCTCAGGAGGGAATGCTGCACTACAGCTTCCAAACCCGGAGTTACTTCTGGTTCGGCACATTTTACTGGTACTTCATCTTGGGAATGGGGCTTCTGCTGGCAGGATACTGCGCCTATTTGTGCCGTATGACGCGGCAGGGCAGGAGAAGTCTGGGGCTGCGGGTCATTTCCGCACTCCAGAGATATGGATATTTAATGCGCCAGCTGGTGGCCAGAGACTTCAAGACCAAATATAAGCGGTCCATGCTGGGGATCCTGTGGAGCTTTTTGAACCCACTGCTGACTATGATGGTACAGTATATCGTGTTTTCCACTCTGTTCAAGTCAGATATCCCCAATTTTCCGCTCTATCTGCTCTCGGGCATTGTGTGCTTCAACTTCTTCAGCGAGGCCACCACCATGGGCTTGCAGTCCATCGTGGGCAACGCCGCGCTGATTACAAAGGTGTACGTGCCCAAGTATATCTATCCGGTGTCCAGAGTGTTTTCCTCCGCCATCAATCTGCTTCTGTCCCTCATTCCACTGTTGGCGGTGATGCTGCTGACGGAAACGCCCATCCGCCCGGCCATCCTGCTGTTGCCCTTTGGACTGATCTGCCTGGTGGGATTCTGCATTGGAATGGGATTTGTTCTGTCAACATTGATGGTGTTCTTCCGGGATACCCAGTTCTTATGGGGCGTGGTGAGTATGCTGTGGATGTATATGACCCCAATTTTCTACCCGGAGAGCATCATCCCGGCTCACTATATGACGCTGTACAAGTGCAACCCCATGTACCATATCATCCGGTTCGTCAGGATTGTGCTGATTGAGGGTGTATCCCCGGAGCCGAAGGCCTATGCGCTGTGTCTGATCGCGTCCTTTGTACCACTGGTACTTGGCGCAATTATCTTTAAGAAAAACCAGGATAAGTTCATTTTGAACCTGTGAGGAAAACATGATTAAAGCGGAAAATGTGTCAGTAAAGTACCTAATGACCTACGACCGGATTCAAAGCATGAAGGAGTATCTGGTGCAGCTGGTGAAGGGGAAGATTCAGTATGAGGAGTTCTGGGCGCTGCGGGATGTGAGCTTCGAGGTGAGGAAGGGGGAGGTACTGGGGATCATCGGACACAACGGCGCGGGGAAATCCACACTGTTGAAGGTGATCTCTGGGATCTTGAAGCCCACCACCGGGAGCGTGCAGGTTAACGGGACGATTGTGCCCATGCTGGAGCTGGGAAGCGGGTTTGACTTTGACCTGACAGGCCGGGAGAATGTGTTCCTCAACGGGGCAATTCTGGGGTATTCGGAGCAGTTCCTCAAGGAAAAATATGAGGAGATTATGGACTTCTCGGAGCTGGGGCAGTTTATTGACGTGCCGTTAAGGAACTACTCCTCCGGTATGGTAATGCGCTTGGCGTTCTCCATTGCTACGGTGGTACAGCCGGATATTTTGATTGTGGATGAGATCCTAGCCGTGGGGGACGCAGCATTTCAGGAGAAGAGCAAGCGCAGAATGCTCGAGCTGATGGGCGGTGGGACGACGGTGCTATTTGTCTCCCATAGCCTGCCCCAGATTCGGGAGATGTGCAATAAGGCAGTTTGGCTGGAGCACGGCAAGACGGTTATGTCGGGCGATACAATGAGCGTTTGTGACGCTTATGAGGTGGGTTAGGAGAATGCGTTCATGAGTGAGCTTTACAATTACGAATATTACCACTGTTGCTGCGGTCCTATTGCGTATGAAGAACCTGCGCATTGGGTTGAATTTTTTGGCGGTATTGCGGACCGTATAGTTAATGATCTAAGTCCGAAGACTGTCCTGGATGCCGGTTGCGCTATGGGGTACTTAGTAGCGGCTCTACGTGATCGCGGTGTGGAAGCTTATGGGGTTGATATCTCCCAATATGCGATCTCAAAGGTCAGAGAAGATATAAAGCAATACTGTGCAGTAGGTTCCTTAACGGAACCTCTGCCCACTTGCCTGCCAAGGCAATATGATCTGATAGTTACTATCGAGGTCTTGGAGCACATGTATGAGGAAGATGGTCGCAAGGCAATTTCAAATCTTTGCGCATTATCGGATCGCATCATTTTTTCCTCCACACCGGATGATTTCACGGAGCGTACCCATTTCAATGTACAGCAGAGGGAGTATTGGGCGCGGTTATTCGCAGCCGAGGGCTTTTTTGACGATCTAAACTATAGACCAACCTATCTAACCGCCTACGCTTCTTATTTCAAAAAAAGCGGTAGTTTGTTGCGCCAGATTGAGGATTACGAGAGAAATATCAGGATCAGCGAAGTAGAGATGTTGAGAAGAGAGGCAGAGTGGCGCAGGGCAGTCGATGATAAAGAACGGCATATACAAAATCTGTCCAGTTCTTACAGCGCTGAGAAAACGCAGTTGAATGAACAGATAAACTTATCTCAGCAACAGCAGGAATTGATCGCCCAGGCACTGGCAGAAAAGATGGAGCAGGTAGATCGGTATCAGCAGCAACAGGAATCAGATAGGCTGCAATTAGTCGAACAGCAGGAACAGATAGATCAGTACCGTATACAGCAAGAAGCAAACAGAGTGCAGCTGGCAGAGCAACAGCACCAAATATGTCAATTGTTAGCGGAACATGAAGAAAAACTAAGTCAATACAGATTTCGTCAAGAACAAGGCGTACAACTTTGGGAAAAATCGGAAGTGCGATGCAATGAGTTGGCACAAGAACTTGCTCATTATCAGGAACATTACCATGCGGCAATTGCCCAGCGGGAGGAATTAAAGCGGCAATTGGCGCAGTCGCAGTATGCGTATAATATCATTTCTAATGCTTTCTTTTGGAAGATAACAAAGCCTTTTCGCTTCGCTGTAGATTGTATGAAATCTTTGCTTAGGGGAAACCACTGTACATATTTAATGTGTAAGGGATTGAAGTGCTGGAAAGAAAATGGCTTTGCGTACACATGGAAGAAAGTTCAGGACAGAAAGCATCACCGGAAGGATTTTTCCAAGGTCACCCGTCCAATCTTTACTGTAGAGGAGCTGGAGAGACAGAAGAGCGATGTGTTTCCACGCGGTATTAAATTCAGTATCTTAGTGCCTCTTTACAATACCCCAGAGAAATTCCTACATGAGATGATTCAATCTGTTCTGGATCAGACCTATGAAAATTGGGAGTTGTGCATGGCGGACGGCAGCGACAAGGACAACCACATAGTTGAGAAAATTTGTAAGCAATATACCCGAAAAGACAGCCGAATTTTGTACAGAAAATTGGAGGAAAATTTAGGTATTTCAGAAAATACGAATGCTTGTATTGATATGGCAACGGGAGATTATATTGCATTGTTTGACCATGATGATTTACTCCACCCAGCAGCACTGCATGAGGTAATGAGGGTAATCTGCGAAAAGAATGCTGACTTTATTTATACAGATGAGGGAGTTTTTCATAACTGTCCGGCGGATGCATATGATTTCCACTTTAAGTCTGACTTTGCGCCAGATACTCTTCGTTCTGTAAATTATATTTGTCATCTCTCTGTTTTCAAAAAGCAGCTTTTAGATGAAGTAGGGAACTTTCGCCCTGAATGTGACGGGAGCCAGGATTTTGATATGATATTACGCCTAACAGAAAGAGCGCAAAAAATCTGTCATATACCTTTAATTTTATACTATTGGCGGTCACATCCACAGTCCACAGCAAGTAACGTAGGGACCAAACCTTATGTAATTGAGGCAGGGCATCGTGCCTTGAGAGATCACCTTCAACGTATAGGATTAGAAGGTGAGGTTTTGGATACCGTTATACCTACTATGTACCGGATTCGCTATAAAATTGAAGGAAATCCACTGGTTTCTATTGTTATTCCCAACCAAGATCATGTTGAAGATTTGAGTATATGCTTGGAATCCATCTATTGCATGTCTACATATACAAATTTTGAAGTGATTATTGTGGAGAACAATAGCAAGGATAAGAGGACATTTGAATTTTACAAGGAAATTGAGAAAAAGTGGAGCAACCTACAAGTAGTTTTTTGGAATGGTAAATTTAACTATGCAGCACTCAATAATTTCGGGGTTGGCTATACGCATGGCAAATATGTAGTGTTGCTCAACAATGATACGGAGGTTATAAGTCCAGAGTGGATTGAAGAAATGCTGATGCTGAATCAGCGTGATGATGTTGGTGCAGTTGGCGCAAAGTTGTACTATCCAGATGATACGATCCAACATGCCGGAGTAATTATTGGAATTGGATCAACAGCTGGACATCAGCACAAAGGTGCGCTCAAAGGGGACTATGGTTATTTAGGCAGACTAATATATGTCCAAAACCTCTCCGCAGTTACAGGGGCGTGTATGATGATACGACGTGATGTATGGGATATGGTAGGGGGATTGGACGAAAAATTTGTTGTTGCATTCAATGATATAGATGTGTGCTTGAGAATACGGCAAAAAGGTTATTTAATTGTGTGGACTCCATACGCAGAACTGTATCATTATGAATCGAAGAGCAGAGGCTATGAGGATACGCCAGAAAAACAGCGCCGTTTTCAGAATGAAGCACGGCTGTTGAGAGACCGTTGGGCGAGAGACCTTGCTATAGGAGACCCATATTATAATCCAAATCTAACATTGGATAGAGAGGACTTCTCGTTGAAATGAATAAAAATGTGGATATAAAAAGGAGATGAACTAACCATCAAGGGACTAAATGAGAGTAGAAATAATAAGTGGATTAAAAATATTATTAAAGCATGTGCATTGAGTGCCATCTTTTTAGGGACGACTCCGCTTAGCATCCAAATGATCTCAACCAATCTAGACTGTAGTTGGGTATTCCTGATTAACACGGCATTAGAACAAGGCCTAAAGTTTGGCACTGATCTCATGTTTACCTATGGGCCGTTAGGCTTTTTGACGGCTACAGTGAACATTGGAAAAAACATACCAATTGCAATTGCATTTTGTGTTGTTCTAAAGCTTTGCGAGGCATGGTTGCTCTTACACTTGTTCACTAGACTACATGGTAGAAAGGGACTCATTAGCATCTTTGCCTGTGCAGTTATTCTACTGGTATGCTCACCTTGGCTAGGCATGGAATATTATATTCATTTTCTGTTTTTTCTAGCCATTAGCTTGGCTTGGACAGAAAAATCTCCGAGATCCTATCTGTTTTTTTCAATGGTTTTATCAGTAATTGCCATGCTAATTAAATTCAATGCAGGTGTTATGTGCATTGTTACACTAGTACTATTCGCGCTGGGGAAACTTATATTGGAGAAGAGAACGGGTCTGGGATATATAAAATATTTTCTTGGATCGGTAGTCCTCTACGTGATTCTGTTTCTGCTTTACAATCCCTCATTTGCGGCATTATTAAGCTATATGCAAACAAGTTTAGAAATTGCCTCAGGATATAATTCCGCAATGAGTGTTATTCCACAACTAGACACCCTGGCGGCCGCGGTCTTTTGCGGCGGCGCCTTCTGTGTTGTGTTGCTTCTAGCGCTATTAACCGATTTGAATAGTGGATTGTATATGGCATTGTTTAGCGGGGCTTTATTTCAAGCGTTTAAACATGGATTTGTGCGCGCAGATGGTCATACCTATATTTTCTTTATGGAGTTTCTGATAGTCCTGACGGTAATTGTGCTGTTCCTGGCAAATGCAGAACACGCTAATATACGGGGTGGGAGTATACAAAGGGCTCTGTGTGTTACCTTAACAGTAGGGATGTTCCTAATACCCTTATATGTATTGAATCCCTCTGTTCAAGGGCTTGCGCAGACATACCGGTCAAAATTAAATTATGTACTCCATGATATTCAGAATGTGATCGAGCACCCCAAAGCGGACACAGAAGAGGATGTTCTGCCAATTGCCATTTTAGAAATTATTAAGGATAAAACAGTTGTCATCATGCCATCAGAACTAAGCATTGGGGCCTATAATGACATCAATATGGCAGTTATGCCGTCATTGCAATCTTATAACGCGTATACCGCCGATCTGGACAATAGAAATGCGTTGTTTTTTTCAGGACAGTCCGCACCTCAATATATACTTTTTTCCTTTGGAGCCATTGATGAAAGACTTCCTTTGCTGGAAACACCCGCAACGTGGATGTCAGTCTTCGAAAACTATCAGGCAGTTCTTTTGGAGGAACCATATCTGCTGCTGGAAAAGATGGATGTGCCATATCAAATGGAACTATCCGAAGAAAAAACTCAAATTGTGTCCAGCATAGATCAGGTAGCCCTACCTGAAAACCAAAGCTTTATAAGGCTTAACACAAGCTTGACCTTTTGGGGGAAGTTGAACAAGTTTTTTTATCAAATACCACCGGTAACAATTACACTCACGTATTCAGATGGTACACAGAGAACCGGCCGAGTTTTGCCAGATGTTTTGAAAAACGGCGTTATTTTAAGCGATTTGCCAGACTCACTTACCAGTATGTGTATGCGCATAAATGGGATTGATGATGGTAAGAAGATCGTCTCGTTCCAGTTTGGGGGAGATGGCTGGAAATATTACCGAGATCAAATGGAGGTAACCTTTCAGACAATTCAATCCCCAAAGGAAGCGTGCGAATTTAATCCACTTCGAGTGCAGGAGGTTACACTGTCCCCAGATCCAACAATTGGCCGACAGAAGCTTGATATTCCGCAGCCATACGCAGTTGACTGGGTGAATGGAGCGCCGCTGACAGGACAAATTCGAATAACAAATAGCGGCCTGCGGATTACTGGCTGGGCATTGGATGACACATTAAAGTGTAGTCCCGATGCAGTATATCTCAAATTCGGGGATCAGTACTACAGAATGAAGCAGACAGACCGCAGAGACGTGTATGAGTATTTGGGTGGATACAGTGGGGAGCCTTTATGCGGCTATGACGGCTGGATCCCAGCAGATAATGTTCTGCCTGGGGAGTATTCGGTCAGTTTGGTAATAGTTTGCAGTAATGAGACAGCTTACTATGAAACTCCAGTATTTCTTACAACATATATGGATAGTTAGGGGTGATAACTATGGATAAGGGGGTGAAAGAAGGGGACATGGCGAATCAACGCGCCGATGACTGTAACAGTCATCGTGTCCTGCATATGCAGGACACGATAGATACTCTTCCCAACCTACTTGTTGCTATCATTATTGTACTATTTATTGTGCTTCGGAAGGCGGACTTGTTTGGAAAACCATATTTGTGGGCAGAGGATGCAACCATATTCCTAACAAGAGCGGCCCAGAATGGCATCCATGCAATAGGTGAAACTTACGCAGGATATTACCACATTGTCCCACAGGGAGTTACGCTCTTGGCAGTCTGGATAAGTGAACTTGCTACGGGTGGGATACGCATTGCGCCATATATTATGTATGGCATTGCTTTAGTTTGGTCTGGATTTGTCTTTCTGTATTTTGCGCTTGGGAACTTTGATTGGTTTGTTGTTGGAAAATGGAGGCGGACATGCGTTTGCTTGCTGACAATCCTGTTCATACCATCAGAAACCTCTGAGGTCTGGTTCACTATAACCAATTTCCAGTGGTGGGCAGAAGTATTCCTTTTCCTTGTAGGGCTATGCATGGTGAATAGCTGGGAAATGCCAAAATCAAAATTCGTCCTGCCAGTACTAGTTATTATCGGATTATCTACACCAGTGGGAGGGTTAATCCTACCCGTTGCAATAGTGGTGTGCATTGTGCGATGGTGGCGTCAGGTCCTTACAGGAGCAGATCTCTTGTCGTTGGTTGCTTTGATGGTGCCTATAGCATTCCAGATGATTGCTGTTTTGGGACCAGGGGAAGGACGAACGCTGATTCACTTGGGGACTTTGGTGGATCTCTTTTTCAAGTACTTTATTTCAAGACTTCCACAAATGGTATTTCCGAACACTTCGGAGTTGGTGGGCAATTGGAATCAACCGTTTACATGTGTGCTGTTTTGGCTTCCATTGCTATATCTTTTTATGTGTTGTAAAGAAATCAGGATATCGATTGCCTACGGTGTACTGTATATGTCTACAGCTGCGGCCCTGTTCATTCTTACTGCCGTAGATGGAGAGAGCACCTTCAATGCAGGTAGATATTCTTTTGCAATCATCTCCATATGGATGATCCTAATAATTTCAGGTGCATTTAAAACATTGGGACAGGAAAAGAAAACGGAGAATGATTTGTCTAGGAGTGCTCTTCCAATTGTTTTGATGGCTTCCTTGTGTATACTCCCTTACAGACAATTGCCTATAAGCGCAGATTTAGCAGATACATGGAAAGGAATTGAAAAGTATATGGAGACGGGGACGGAACGGCACTGCTGGGCCTCGGTTGCTCCCGGATGGCCATGGGGGGTGTGGGGAATGGAGATACCAATCCAGACAAGATATTTGCAGGCAGAACCATCCGAGGACATCATGTACGCAGTAGATTATCTAGGGGAAAAGGGAAGTGCAGAGGCGCTGACGGAAGGGCTCACAATTAACGGGCAAGGAGGACTTTCTATTACCGGCTGGGCCATGGAATCAAATGAACCGGTTACTGTGCTGGTTGAGGCAAACGGGAATTATGTAGCCACACGGCCAATTAACAGGAAAGATGTAGCAGATTATCTTGAGATTCCCTCGCAAGGCGAGACGTTTTATGCGGGATATGAGACGGTGATCCCTGCAAGCGATCTGATAGAAGGCGAGAATCAAATAAAACTTGTGCTTATTTCAGAAGATGAACAGAACTGCAATCAAATCCCTCTCACGGTTAAAATTCATGAAATAGCTTGAACCTGAGAGGCATTCGGGAAATGGAAATATTGATGGATCAAAACAAAAGATCACTGCGTGAGCTTCTTGCCTACGCCATCGTCGGCGCGACAGTAACCATCCTGAATTTTGTACTCTATTACCTGCTGACCCGTTGTACCTCTCTGCACTACGAGCTGGCGAATGTCGCCGCATTCATCATAGCAAACATCTACGCCTTTTTTGCGAACAAGCTGTTTGTCTTCCGCAGCCCCAGCCTTGCTCCCCATACGCTCCTTCCAGAGGCCCTGGGCTTTGCTGCGGAGCGGGCGCTGGCCTGCGTCCTCGACTTGCTTATTATGTTCGCGGGGGTAAGTCTGTTGTCCCTCCCGGACATGCCGGTAAAGGCGATATCCAGCTTAATCGTAATTATCCTGAACTATGTTATCAGCAAATATGTCATTTTCAAGAGAAAGAAGGAGGGATGATAGAGATGATAGATATCTGCGTCCCCGTTTACAATGAAGGTAAAAACATCAAAAACCTGCTTGACGCAATGGCACGGGACATACGATCGGAGTTTCGGCTTTTGATTGTCTATGACTCCCAGAGCGACGACACCCTGCCTGTCCTCCATGAAATCAGCAGTCAGTACACGTTCCCCATTGAGCTCATTCAAAATTTCTATGGCAGGGGCGTCGCCTACGCCATTTTGACAGGCATTCAGAGTGTGCAAAGCGACTGCTGGGTACTGACAATGGCAGACCTGTCCGATGACCTGACCACAATCGACGCGATGTACGCCCAAATCCAACAGGGCTATGATATGGCCGCTGGCTCCAGATACATGCGCGGAGGCAAGAAGTGCGGCGGCCCGTTTTTACAGAGCCTGTTTTCCTGGTGCGCCGGCTGGGGGATGCACATTCTGATCGGACTGCCCATCCATGATCTGTCGAACGCGTTTAAAATGTATCGCTCCGAGGTGACGCGAAATATTCCGCTGGAGAGCTCCGACGGGTTTGAGATCTGCACGGAACTGGTCATCAAGACCTACCTGGCGGGCTACAGGGAGACCGAGGTCCCGACAGAGTGGCATGACCGCACAGAGGGTGAATCGAACTTCAAGATGTGGCAGTGGATACCGAAATACCTGCACTGGTGCTTTTATGGAATGAAATACAAGTGGCTTGGCAGGAAGCCGGAGTTCCACCGGGATCGCTTGGAGCAGGCCCGAATACATACCTAACGGGAGGAAGAAGCATGAATATGCAGAATATGCAAGATATGCAAAAGCTATATCAAACGCGGTTTCAAGAGGCGGATCGTGCAGAGAAGAACAGTGTATGGGGGGGGGGCATCTGTTTGTATCTGGAGAACTTTATGCCGCGCACAACAAAATCTATTGTTGATGTAGCCGCAGGGTATTGCGATTTTATTAATCATATTGCATTTAAATGCGAAAAGTATGCAATTGATATCAATCCGGATGTTGAAAAATATGCGGCGGACGATGTGGAGACCTTTGTAGATGATATCACGAATATGCCCCGATATTTTGAAAAAGGCTCTGTCTCCATATTTTTTATGAGCAATTTTCTGGAACACATCCGTAAGGAGGATATCAGCAAATTGCTGGCGCAGGAATACGACTTGCTGGAGCCCGGTGGCGAGGTGTGGATACTGACGCCCAATATTCGCTACGTTGGTGGAAAGTACTGGGACTTCTATGACCATATTACGCCGGTCACCGAAAAGTCACTGATCGAAGCAGGAGAGCTGTGCGGCTTCCATTTGCGTAAATGTATTAAGAAATTCCTGCCCTTTACGACGAAGAGCCGTCTGCCTAAGGCGCCGTGGATTGTGCGGATGTATCTGCACCTGATGCCTGTGAGTGGCTGGTTTTTCGGGGAACAAAGCTTCCTGATCCTGCAAAAATAGGCGGAGAACAGGCAGCGCCGTGCAGTGGCTATAAAAATATGATGTACGAAGGAGAGGGATCTTCTATGATGAGAATAGGTGTTATCGGCTTGGGCTATGTTGGCCTGACACTTGCTATTGCGGCGGCGGATAACGGAGTTGACGCTTACGGGGTGGAGGTCAACCAGCATATCAAGGACTGCCTCAGCAAAAACCACGCGCACTTTTTTGAGCCGGGACTGGATGCCCTGATAAAGCGGCATAATCATGAGACCTTCCACTGCGTGGAGGAGTTTCCGGCGGACAAACCATTTGACGCATTTATCATCACCGTTGGAACGCCGCTGCTGAAGGGGGAGAAGCGTCCGAACTTTGAGTATATCAAGTCGGCGCTGCAATCCATAAAGCATGTCTATAACGGCGATCAATTAGTAATTTTGCGCTCAACGGTCTCCGTGGGAACAACCAGAAATGTTGTTCTGCCCTTCCTCGCGCAGCTGTGCGGACGGCCCGAGGAGGAGATTTTAATTGGCATGTGTCCCGAACGCACAGTGGAGGGCAAGGCTGTAGAGGAACTGACGCATTTGCCGCAGATCATCAGCGGAAGCAATGAGGCTGCGCTGGAGATTGCCCAGAAGTTCTTCCGCCATATGACGCCTTATGTGATTCCGGTATCTAGCCTGGAGGAGGCGGAGTTGGTTAAATTATACTGCAATACATATCGGGATATGACGTTCGCCCTTGGGAATGCGTTCTGCATGGCGGCTCAGACCTTTGGTGTGGATGGACTGAGCGTGATTAAGCACGCAAACCAGGGCTATGCGCGCTCCAACATCGCGCTGCCTGGATTTGTGGCAGGCCCCTGTCTGGAAAAGGACGCCTATATTCTCATAAACAATATGCCGGCCTGTGACAGCAAGGACTTTATCATGAGCGGGCGCAAGTTTAACGAGTCCCTGGAAGATATCGTTGTCAAATGGGTGGAGAAACGCATTGGCGCGCCGGAGGAGGGCAAGATTGTGGCGCTGTCCGGAATGGCCTTTAAGGGGCAGCCGGAGACGTCGGACCTGCGAGGCTCCTCTTCAGTATACATTGCTGAAAAGCTGAGAGATCGTGGCTACCAGCTACACCTCCATGACTTTGTGGCGCTTCCCAAGGAGATGAAGGCTCTTGGGTTGGGCGAAGTGTTTGAGGATGTATACGACGCCAGCAGAGATGCGGCCGTACTGATGGTTTTAAACAACCACAAGAAATACTTTAATCTCCAGGAGAGGGAGGAGCTGCTGCACAGTAAGAATGACTTCGCCATTTTGGATGCCTGGGGTGTGTGCAGCAATCTGTATAATAACCCGAATATTGAGATCCTCACCTTGGGAAACCTTATGATTTAGCGAAAACGGAGGAAAATTCCAATGATAAGAGCAATTGTAACGGGAGGAAGCGGCTTTATTGGATACCATTTGGCTGAATACCTGTCTCAAAACAAGAATACCGAGGTTACAGTCATTGACAACCATGCGCGGGGGATACCTGACAGATTGTTCCGCCAACTGATCGAGCGGGACAATGTGGTATTTCTCAACGGAGATATGACGAAGAAGAACTTCTATGCGGAGCTCCGTGGGAAATATGATTATATCTATCACTTGGCGGCAATTAATGGAACAAAAAACTTCTATGAACGGCCCTATGACGTGCTCCACGCGAATATTCTGGCGCTGATGAACATGCTGGAGTGGTGCACACCTGACAACTGCGGCGCATTTCTGTTTTCATCGTCCTCTGAGACATATGCGGGTACATTCAACTGTTTTCTGCGGGAACATCCGGAGTTTATCCCCACAAAGGAGGATATCCCGCTGGCAATTGACGATGTCCTTAATCCGAGGTGGTCTTATGGCGGCAGCAAAATGATCGGCGAAATATTGACGGCAAACTACTGCCGTGTTCATGATGTGCCCTTTAAGATTATCCGCTATCACAATATCTATGGGATCCGCATGGGATTTGACCATGTGCTTCCGGAGTTTTTCAAGCGCGTCTATCTGCGGGAGGAGCCGTTCAAAGTTTTTGGCGGACAGGAGACCCGGGCGTTCTGCGCAGTGGAGGACGCGGTGCGGGCAACGGAGGCGGTTATGTGCAGCGACCAGTGCAGCGGGGAGATTGTACATATTGGAAACAGCACACAGGAAGTAAGAATTATTGATCTGCTGCAGAAGGTGTTTGATATTGCCGGTTATCATCCGGAGGTTGATGTGCGCCCGGCGCCGCAGGGATGCGTCATGCGGCGCTGTCCCAATACGGACAAGCTCTCCGCGCTGACCGGGTACAGGGCGTCGATCACATTAGAGGAGGCGCTGCCTCCGATGTACCGATGGTATATGCAGCGGTACGCGGAAATGGAGAAGAAGGCGTGAGCGGTTTATACGAAATGCTGAAGCCCGACTTTATGTTTCGGGATGCCCGGGGAGAACTGGTGCAGTTGGTACATACGGGATATGAGCAGGTCAATGTGCTGGCCAGTCGGGCGGGAACCATTCGCGGAGGGCACTATCACAAGCACAGCCGGGAAGCATTCTATGTCATCAGCGGCAGCGTTGCGCTCACGTTCAGGAGGGATGGCCGGCAGGAGCAGAGAACATTTTATGCGGGAGAGTTTTTTCTCATCCATCCTTATGTGGTCCACAGCATGGATTTTTCAGAAGACTGCGTTTTAGTAGGACTGTATGACCACTGTGTGGAAGGTAAAAACGGAGAGAAGGATATTTTTACAGAGTGAGAATCGCGGAGGGGATGCCATGCGAAAAGACGCGAGGATTTATGTTGCCGGCAGCAGCGGTGTCGCCGGCAGCGCGATTGTACGGCTGTTGGAGAGAGAGGGCTACCACAACTTGCTTTTGCCAACGCATACAGAATTGGATATATCGGACCAGTGGGAAGTGGATGCCTTTTTCCGCTGGCAACGGCCGGAGTATGTCTTTTTTACTGCGGTCAAAATGGGAAGCATTGTCTATCGGAAGGAGCATCCGGCGGATATCCAATACGAAAATCTATCCATGCAGGCCCATGTCATCCGGGCCGCTCATGAATACGGCGTGAAAAAGCTCCTGTTTATGAGCAGCGATTTCGTGTATCCCGATACGGATAGCGGTACGCTCAGGGAGGAGGATTTTCTGTCCGGGAAACTTCCGGAGAAAGATTTGCCATATACGCTGGCAAAGATTTCTGGCATTAAGATGTGCGATTATTACCGGCAGCAGTACGGGGATGATTTTTTTACCGTAGTCCCCTGTGCCTTTTTCGGGACGAACTCATCATTTGATTTGCAGCGGGCGAATGTGATAGGGGCGCTGATCCGGCGGTTCTACGAGGCGAAGCGCTCCGGGGCAAAGGAACTGGTGCTGTGGGGCTCCGGAAAACCCGTCAAGGAATTCCTGTATAGTGACGATATTGCCGGCGCGTGCCTTTTTTTGATGGATAACTATACAGACGGCGGAATGATTAATATTGGCGCAGGAGATGGAGGGCATTCCATCATGGAGGCTGCGCAGACCGTCCGGCGGGTGACTGGTTTTGAGGGCACCATCAGCTGCGATCTGACAAAGCCGGACGGGATTATGCGGCGTGTGATGGATTCCTCAAGGCTAAGGGCGCTTGGGTGGGTGCCTGAGTATTCGTTTGACCAGGCGATACAACTGACATATGAGCATTTTCTGAGAACACCGTATGCCGACCTCAATGCGTAGAGACGGTGCTATTGTTAATAGCGAGGATGGGAGTGAGGACAGCTTATGAAAAAGGCGGCGCTTATCATGGCCGGCGGGCGCGGCGAACGGTTTTGGCCGAAGAGCAGAGCCAATAAGCCAAAGCAGTTTTTAGCGCTGACGGATGATAGCAAGAGCATGATTCAACTGACCGTGGAACGCATATTGCCGTTGGTAAAGCTGGATGATATTTTTGTTGCAACGGCACGTGACTATTATACATTGGTGCGTGAACAGCTTCCGGATCTGCCGGTGGAAAATATTCTGTGCGAACCAGTAGGGAAAAATACTGCCCCCTGCATTGGACTGGGGGCAGTACATATGGCACAGCGGTATGGAGACGCGGTCATGTTTGTTCTGCCCTCTGACCATCTGATTAAAAACCAGGATACCTTTCTGGATACTCTGTCAGATGCGGCTGCTTTGGCGGAGAATGGGCAGAATTTGGTGACGTTGGGGATTAGGCCGGAGAGCCCAGAAACAGGCTATGGGTATATCAAAATGAAGGACTGTCAACCGGACGCCAACGTGCATAAGGTAGAATGCTTTGTAGAGAAGCCTGATTTAGAAACAGCTAAAGAATATCTTGCGTCCGGAGAGTATTTATGGAACAGTGGAATGTTTGTCTGGAGAGCTTCTGTTATACTTAATAATATGAAACATCATCTTCTTTTTCCATACAATCTTCTTGATATTCAACCCACTGGCAGGTGATTTTCCTTAAAAATCG